>Ga0041059_1002798_pt1 | contig 12647 bp, 8 predicted proteins | sample AraColnosormetaG_FD_56232 | JGI IMG/M metagenome (GOLD analysis project Ga0041059, IMG submission 56232) | Arabidopsis roots microbial communities from North Carolina, USA - Col MF nosort | ecosystem: Host-associated > Plants > Roots > Unclassified | place: USA: North Carolina | collected 2013-09-02 | reverse complement strand
ATAAATATATATATATATATATATATATATATATATATATATATATTGTTGTTGAGACGATTCTGATACCTATTTATTTATATGTTTTAACTAAAAATAATGTATTTATTTATACGTGGGTATGCAGCATGATGAGCTTATATTTATATGTTTTACCGAAATAAAGAAGTATTTAGCTATAGGTTTAACAAAAATAATATTCATAGATATTCACTTTGGAATTTCTACATTTTGGAATTCCTAAAATTTGTCTTTATACATAGATATTCATGATCATGCATGATATTTGATAATCATAAATACATTTTGGTATTCCTAAATATCCATTAAAATTTTGTAACACATTAAAAGTATATATGTAATATAAGGTTGCCCAAAATTAAATTTACAAATAGTTTGATATGTATTTATTTCTACGTATATATATGCATGCATGCAATGAATCATGATAGTTGATAATCAATCATAGTCATAGAGCGCGCGATCATAGAAAAGAATATCATAATTTAGTAATTTATATGTACAGATACTGCAGGAGAAGGGATGAAGAGCTCATGGCCTGAATTGGTGGGGAGAAGAGGAGAAGAAGTCAAAGAGATCATCGATAGAGAGAACACGAAAGTGACGGCCAAGATTATATCTGAAAATGCAGTTGTTTTGGCTGTTGTAATTTGTGATAGGGTTTATGTTCGTGTCAATGACCAAGGCATTGTCACAAGAACCCCTATTTCGTTGGCTAATTTAATTGTTATATATATATATATATATATATATATATGTGTGTGTGTGTGTGAATCAATTATGGATCTTAATATGTAACGTATGTGTGAAATAAGATATGCTTGTTTTAACTATTAAGAAACGTGGCATATGCCTCGATCGATTTGTATGTTTTTTTTCTATATATATGATCATATTGTTATATATGTTCTATTTAATTAATGGAATGATCAAATTAACTTTGAAGTCAACTTTTGAGCTGTTTTTATAAAGTCAACTTTTGATATCTACCTATATGCCGAACCTAATGTATACAAGAGTTGGCTTTCATAGATAAACTGGAATAGAGTGGTTCAATTTCAAAACCTAAAACAAAAATGTTTGGTTGAAAGAATCAAAGGATCATTAACTAGGTTTTAATGAAAATATATTATCAAATGGCATGATAACTGAATAATGGTCGGAGTTCATATATATACAGTATAAATCATTCAATGAAGTTCAATCAGCACAACTGTTAGAAGTAGAACATAAATATAGCCATGGATAAACATTAATCCTAGTTACAAAATATAATATAATCACAGCTGAGAGCTGACAAAACAAACCACAATCTTCAGTTTTATTTATGAGAAAGCACATGATCATAACAATCTCGTCATTACTCACTGTAATATGAATAAAAGCTTATTTATAGTGTTTATATTGTAGAGTGCATAACAAATTTTAAATAAATATAATTAACCGATGATAGGAATTTGAACAACGATTCCGCAATCGTTGACCCAAACGTAAACACGAGAGCAAATAAAGATCTCCGGAACAACTGTTCCATCCAAAATGATAACTGCTTTCATTTTTGGATTCTCTCTCTCGATCACTTCTTTTGCATCTTCTCCTTTTGCCCCCAAAAGCTCTGGCCATGAGCTTTTTCCTGGATCTGTTCATTTATTAACACACATCACCTTTATATTGGACCAAAACTTCTGGATTAGCCACCACGTTACAATCTAATTTTCTTTTTCGAATATCTCTATAATAGCCGTAAGGTTACAATCTATAAGTCAAATTTTAGCACTCAAATATATATCCATACTAGATAATTGGTTTGCAATTTTATATATACTTTTTGGAAATTATATTAATAAAAAAATCCAAAGTAAACTGAATAGAAAAATGATGGTTAATAAAATAATTAAGTATATGTCTACCTTCGCATATGCTTGCCATCTTTTCTTGAATAAATGTATTGATTTGTAGATTTTTGTGATTTGAGTTTTGTATTGGGTTCTTCTCCACAATGACAAACATGGTATTTATAAACTTCGTAGATTCTGAAGATTAATCAAAGTTGACTTCCCAAGTTATTTTAATCAGAATATAAAGTCATAAAAGCCACCCGAATATAGTAATAATATAAACGTAAATAAGACTTATCGTATCGTATTCAAGTCATCCACAACTTACTATATATAATATGTATATACTGAAACGAATTCTAATTTATAAAGCAACCATGTTTTAGTTCATCACAACTAATGGCATATAATATACATTCATGAGATGGTGTTCTCATCTATATGATCTGGCCAACTGGCAAGTAAGTCCAATGACTAATAGGTCTGAAACTCTAGCCTTTCATTTTTTCCTAATTTGCGGTAATAGCATTTTTTATTTGTTTTCTCCATGTGTTTTCGTTAATTTAGATCTACTCTTGCGCAATGAATAACGTCGATATATAGTTGGCTTTGTCCCGTAGGGAAGTATCTTTTATTATTTTTCACGTTTTCAAAAACAATTCCAGAAGACAAAAAATAAAAAAGGCGTAAAGAGAGTTCGCCGAGCAATCCCCACAACACAATATATACGAAATGTTTTGTTTTTCTTTTCTTTTCTTGTTTTCTTGATTTTGTTTTTGTTGGGTTAAAAGTGCAAGTAGATTTTTTCACACAACTGAAGAAAAACACACGGGTTATCATCGATCTGTCATTCATTTTTGTTATCGATCTTTTAGGAGTTTGACGAATCATCAATCATGGTCTTAAATGTCTTGTTCCTTAATTTCTTTTCATCCGAGAGAATTTTCGCAAACCTACATGGACAAGATATTCAAACGATGAGATTGATTGATATCCAAGAAACCATCAAAAAGATTTGAAAATTTGAATCACCTTTTGAGTTCTTGATCATTGTTGACGGTTTTAGGAATAGGTTCATATGTATAAGTGTCGAGGTTCATACGCATGACATTTGTGTCCAGTAATTTCTCTCCAATATTCTTTAAATTCTCTAAGTTCAACGTCTCGGAGTCATCCATAAAGACTTCATCTTTTTTCAATGTATCTGCCTGAGATAAACTTGCACATATCAATAATCTCATCTAGTTAATGATAGATAACACATTAAAATGTTTTAAGTATAGCTTCTTACGTCGATTCTTAGATAGTTATCCTCGGACTCTAGGGCTTGAAACAGAACCGAGGTGTGGTACTGAACCATGTCTCGGCTTGATTCAAAGATAATGTCTAATATCGGAGTTGTTTTATGCTTCCAGTTGTACGCCCAATTTTCGAATCCCCATTTTGCAGCCTCTACTGCACTGTAGTACTCCTCCCTTTTCGCCGATCCTGTCCCTATAGATATCACGATATACTTTTCGTATTCTAACGGCTTGAACCCATCCATATCAGGATGTTTGATTATAGACTTTCTAGACATAGCTGTCATGCCTACCAGAGTCTATGAACAACCAAACACAAAACATACAAGACAATTAGTTGATGATCATACAAGAAGGAGTAATGAGAAAATGGTACGAAGATTGTGTATTACCGGGTCATTAGCGGTAACACCACCGTCTATGAGGTTAAACGTTCTCATCTTATCGTTTTCGGGAAATTTATAAGGAGGTAAGTAAAATGGAGCAGCTGATGTGCCAATGCATATGTCTGATAACTTGGCGTTCAAACTAGGGTCAACTGATGCCTTCAACAACACGTAACAAAAGAATACAGAGCGTGTTAGTATGTTAGAGTGGTTAAAATGCTACGTTAATTATGGTTTAAGAACAGCGGGGTGGAGAAGAACATGGTATGAGGAGAAGATGGTGGGTTGAAGTTTCTTGATGTCGAAGGTAGGTATGACAACATTTGTGAGTGTCTGGTCAAGTTTTGTCTCTCCAAGAATCTCTCCCAATCTTGTATGCAGATACTCTCCGTTGTACTTTGGACGAAACAGTGCCCATAAAGCAGACGGATCCCACCATTTCGATCTACATTTTTTCAGGAAACAAAGAATTCTATATTCATAAGTAATTCACTAATCATCTCCACATCTAATGACAACTTGATTTTTAAAAACAAAACCTTTAGTAATTAGTTCTTTTTACATATCATTTAATCCTTTTCGTTAAACGAAACATACGAATTCATAATTGTGTGTTTCTATATTTTAGACCCTAATATATATATATCAATCTATAAATTATGTATACTTAAGAATTTTCATAAAAAACAACTATGACTACTACTTTCTTTACCCATAAAATATTTTAGGAGATTCTTCTAAGTAAAACGGGACAATGTCTTTGGCAGCATAAAGTGGCCGGCCGGAATCGTTCGGCGCAGTCAACATGGCCGTCATGAGGCCACCGGTGCTGGTTCCGGCTATCACGTCAAAATAATCGGCTAGCCTCACGCTTTCGTCATTATCAATTTCCTATTGAAACAAGAATCTCACACGTCAAACTCGTTTACACAATGATATATATGTTCAATTACTACTATATATCTTACAAATAATCGAGTAGATCCGCTAGCATATATATAGATGCGCATATGAAATTTAGATGATAACCCTTACTTTCTAGAAAAGAGTTTTGATCAAAATACAAAATGTTGGGGATTCAATCAAAACAAACATCTATAATTATAATATGTAAATGTAAAAAAACTGAAAACAAATATTCGCTGCACTAGTGAAAGGTTTTATGTATAACCTGAAGATGTTTTTCAAGATTAGCAAGGATGACTCCCCCAATGATTCCTCGGACTCCGCCGCCGTCGAGGCTGAGGATGGTTACAAGGTTTCCGTATTTCGGCGGTTTATTGTTCTTGAACATCGAATCATCCTTTATAACCAATTCTTCTTTTTCTGAGAACTGATTATAACTTTCGTTAGAACTCAATCTAGCCCTAGGAATTCCAAAATTTTGGATTTTCTTCCCACTGAAATTGTTAATAGTGGCTAATTTTGAAACACAGTGAAAAGCATTTGATCGATGATATCGACCAACAAAGCGAGTCATCAACCACTGGACCATACTTAGTTAATGACTCGTTTTTCTTTTGAGTTGTAAAAGTTTAAATCTAAAAATTGGTTTAGAAACCAAAAAAAAAAGAAGAAGATCAATGCAATAATTCTATACATTTTCGTCTTATATACACATGTGTGTGTATATTATAAAAATGCACAACTAAATGAGTGGGAGATTCGAAACGACAAATTTTGGGATCGATAAGACTCTTTCTTAATACATTCGTGCTAACCGTGATTTTAGTTTGGACCTTTTCTTTGTTATTAATTATTATAATAACCTTGGAACAACTAGTTCTTGAGACGAAGTCGAGATATAAATCTATATTTTAAAATAAAAGATTACTTTAATGTTTATCTAAATCTTTTGAAGAATCTATTGAAAATGACATATCATTATAGTATGACTAATTTCAAATGGTGGATGCAAAATTGCAAATACATGTAGAAAAATTTGCAGACGAGTTATATGACTTATAAAGCTAGTGTATCATATTTTTTAGTTTATAAAAACAGCATATGATACTTTTATGAAAGATATGTTTTTTCTTAAAACAATCAGGAACAAAATATTTTGTATGTAGGCTCTATGCAATAAGTAAGATATGATTAACAATTGATCCAACGAATTGGGCTTTTCAGATGATGAAACGGGCCTCTATGAAATAAATGATGGATTTTTTTCCTTCTAACTCTCTAATGATACAAAATACAAAGATTCCAAAACATATAAACTTTAATTCATTTTTTTTATAAAAATAGTAGTATTTTACATATGAGATGAGATCAGAATCAATAGAGTACAACAAAACACTCTGTCAGATTCCCACTTAGTTTTGAGGATTCCCCAAAAAACAAATTTGGACAATGATAACGCTCAAAATTTAATTAATAAGTTTCCCCAAAGTATAATTACCAAATTATGAATGAATAGTATTGCTCTCTCAGAATCAAAACACTGAAGGAGAAAAAAATAAAAATGGAATCTTTGAAACGTTTCCTCTGCTCTATTGCGCTTCTTCTTATCTCCCTTCTTCTACCTTCAAGCTTAGCTCAACAACAACAACATGAATCAATCAGAACAATGGAAGATTTTTCCGGATACCCAATTCACGAACCGGGTCAATTCGGTTCCATCAATCTCGCTTCTTCACTCTCCGTTGATGCTCCAGGACTGCAAAACCAGGTTCAATTTCTTAAAGTGGAACAGTAGATAACTAAAGTTTAGAACTTTGATTTTGATGGATGAAGTTCTTTTGTTTTTGGTTTTAGATAGATGAGCTATCTAGTTTCTCTGATGCTCCTTCTCCATCAGTCACCAGAGTTCTTTATACTGACAAAGATGTCTCGGCTCGAAGGTAATTTGAATCTGTTTACTTGATTGAGTAATCATAAAGATTAGATTTTGTGAAGCTAAGTTGATTGGTTTTGTTAGGTATGTGAAGAATTTGATGGCACTTGCTGGTCTTACTGTTAGAGAAGATGCTGTTGGTAACATATTTGGCAAATGGTTTGGTTCTCGCTCTCTGTTGCTAATTGTTTCGTTAAGAAGATAGGTTTGATTATGTTATCCATGTGAGGTGTGTTGTTTTGACTTCTCTAACTTAGGGATGGTTTAGAGCCAAATCTGCCTGCTGTAGCCACTGGTTCTCACATCGATGCTATTCCATATTCCGGGAAATATGATGGTGTTGTCGGTGTTTTAGGTGCGATTGAAGCTATCAATGTTTTGAAAAGGTATGAAGGATCTTTGGATAATGGAAAGTAAAGTCTAAGATTGTGTTTCCTGATGGTTTTTGGTGGATATTTCTTTTGTTTTCTTAAGGTCGGGGTTTAAACCGAAGAGGTCTCTGGAGATAATCTTGTTCACATCTGAAGAACCGACCCGATTTGGGATCAGTTGTTTAGGAAGGTACCCTTTGTGTTTATCTTTATGAACAGAGAAAAAATCCTTGTTCTGTTTCTTTTTGTCTTACTTGTACATGTTGTTGATACAGCCGCTTGCTTGCTGGAAGCAAAGAACTTGCAGAAGCACTAAAGACTACAGTTGTTGATGGCCAAAATGTGTCTTTTATAGAAGCAGCTAGATCAGCAGGATACGCAGAAGACAAAGATGACGACTTATCGAGTGTGTTCTTGAAGAAAGGAAGTTATTTTGCTTTTCTAGAGTTGCATATTGAACAGGGACCTATACTTGAAGACGAAGGTCCGGTTAACTTACCTTTTCTGCGTGGAAGAATTTTGTGTTTTTTCTCTCTTTCATTATAGTTAATAAGATCATTTTTGACCACAGGTTTAGATATCGGTGTTGTAACCGCCATTGCTGCTCCAGCAAGTTTGAAGGTGGAATTTGAAGGCAATGGAGGTCATGCTGGTGCTGTACTTATGCCATATAGGTGAGCTATATTATGCAACTGAACCATCTGTTTAACCACTAGGCACTAGTATACTGATCACTGTATAATGACTATTTCTTAGAAATGATGCCGGGCTTGCAGCTGCAGAGTTGGCTCTTGCCGTGGAGAAACATGTATTAGAGTCGGAGTCAATAGATACTGTTGGAACTGTTGGTAAGTTTTGCCTCACTAATTTCTAAAGAACTTACTCTCAATAGAACGTATTCACAGAATGAATCATTGTGGTTTAAGGTATTCTGGAGCTACATCCTGGGGCAATCAACAGCATTCCAAGCAAATCCCATCTTGAAATCGGTAATTCCTTATGTTTCATTACACATACTAATAGAGAAAGTCTGGTAAATATAACGTGCTTTATCTGAGCTCTTGAGGAAGCTGAGAGTAGTCCTATTTTTTTTTGGTTTGATCGTTGGACTAAGTTCTTTTTCTTGTGTTCTTTCAAAGATACAAGGGATATCGATGAAGCGAGAAGAAACACCGTGATCAAGAAAATTCAGGAATCTGCTAACACGATAGCTAAAAAACGAAAAGTGAAGCTATCAGAATTCAAGATTGTAAATCAAGATCCACCAGCACTCTCTGACAAACTAGTAATCAAGAAAATGGCAGAGGCAGCCACAGAACTTAACTTATCACACAAGATGATGATCAGCCGAGCTTATCATGATTCTCTCTTCATGGCCAGGTACCACAAAGTTTGCAAGTTTCATCTTCAGAATACTACCCTAAACTTTTAAATTAGAGCATCCTGAACCCTGATAACTTTTCAACATACAATAACTATTGAATTATTCCCCTGCAGAGTCCTAACTCATATTATAGAGTTATAGTAATTCATATTGAAACTCTTAAAGTTCCTTGTCCATTTCTCTAATCGCCATATCAGAATCCGTTAGATTCGTTAGCTACTTTGAATGTTCTTGCTTAGAGTGATGCTGAACTTTGTTGTATTTTGCTGTATCCAGGATATCTCCGATGGGTATGATATTCATTCCGTGCTACAAAGGTATATAGATGCGAATCAATTAGACCGTGATCTTAATCAAATCTGCATCCCCCATTAAGGTTTTTATTGGTTGCGTGATCTTTTGCAGGATACAGCCATAAACCTGAAGAATACTCATCTCCTGAAGACATGGCTAATGGAGTAAAAGTACTCTCCCTCACTCTGGCTAAGCTCTCTTTAGACTGATGCAAACCCTCTTTCTCATCCAGAAGCTTTGCACATTCTCTACCTTTTCTTCAGTCTTTGTATCTTTGACAATGTAAAGAAAATTCAATAAATGTTGTGGCTATCACTTATCAAGTTACAGTCACAGTTTTTTTTTTAAAATCTGTTGTAATTATCCGAGTTCATATACAATAGTGGTTCTGTTACATGTAATTAATAAAATATGTTTTTAAGTTAAGAATTTGACGTTTATTAAAAGATGACACAAGTTGTGAAATGTTAGTTAGCTCTTAGATTGTGACAGGGAACTAATTATTCTGCAGCTAATAGTATTATGAATGGTTGTCAAAGAAACTTTTTCTTTCTTTTTGACTTGAAAACAGAACAAAATCTAAAAAGTAGAGAATGTGATTGTTTAAATGGGAATACGTCTTTATTTGACATACCAAACTTCTCTTAGTTTATAAATTCTGGTCTTTAAAGTAATGATGTATTAGTTACAGATCATACATATATCTTGAAACTTATGTATACCAAACTTCTATCCATGCTTTTCCGGATACCTTAAATTGGAATATCTACAACAACAAAAAAAAAAAAAGAATTGTATATCTGTAACCTAAGTTTTTACAATAAAAAAGAGTGGTGTTTGAATTTAATTAATGAATTAAGATCTAAAATTGGAGCATATAGTTAGTGCGTTTTTGCTTTTTGGTGAGTAGCATATAGTTAGTGTTAGTGTTGTCTTTGTGTCAATAGTGTAAAGAAAAATATTGAACTGAAATAAACTAACGTAATTAAATAGAAATTAACTAGGTAATAAAAAACCAATTTATTAAGAAAAAACTACCGTTGTAAATTAGTGAGAGAGGAGAAAACAAAAAACAGTCTCCAAGCTACTTGGCCTAATAAAAGAGCATATCTTTAGAAGAAACATGCATGAGGCCGTAACTAAAAGAAAGTTCAGAAGAGAACTTCTCCCTCTTAATCATCTCTCATCTTTTTCTCATTCTCTCTTCTCTCTCTGTCTTTCTGAGCCAAAAGTTCAGGTGAATGATGCCTGGCTCGAGACCATTCAATCTCATGATCTCATGATTATAACGATGATGATGATGATGTCGGACCAGGCTTCATTCCCCTCAACTTACACGTTTTGCTTCTCAATCTTCAAGACCAATCGTTAGCCGATCACCTAATTCTCTAGTAAGCCAAGAAAGATGAACATAAATGGTGTATCCGTGTATATCATCTTTTTTTGTATGTATGCGTCTTTCATCATCAATCCGCAGCAATGTATATAATATGGTGTATATCAAAAACACATTAGGCATATCTATTAAAATTGTTTCCTTAATATATCTGTTAAACCTTGCTGATTAAGAGAAATAATATAATCGAAATTTCTTTTGACATGCATGCATATATATAAGAGTAACAGATCACCGAGTAAAGTTGAGGGGAAGGAAGCCTGGTTTAAAATGTTATCAAATGCTATATTTTCTGAAGAATGTAAAGCATGAAAAAAAAAACAAGAATTGATGATGCAGCTTGAAGCTGAGTTGGTCAATTTTGTATATATATTATAGGATCAATAGGTAATCAAAACTTCAATACTATTGTTTTCTTAATTTGTTTTAACATCGTACTTTATAATATGGACTTAATTTTAGGTCTAAATTAATTGTAGGAAGAAAGGTATCGTATCGAAATTAAAGTCAGCTTTAATTAGTGAAGGGCGTCTCTTTTTATCTTTACCAATTTCGTTGAAATATCTTGTTGTAATCAGTGTGGAAATTGGCTAAAAATAACTGTTTTTCCTTTCTTTCTTTTTGACTATTTAGCTTTCAACATTTCGTATGTATTATTTCCACTTGTTTCTAGTTGATTAATCAAGAATTATCCTCATAAGATTAATTAATGTAGTCTATTTACTGAGGAAATAGTTAAACTTTTCAAAGATATATCTTACGGTTTAATATGATATGTAATGTAAATACTATATAGCTAAAAAAGTCTTATATAAAAAATGGTCGATCAAATTTGTAATCATCAGAAGAGAAAATAATCACTGAAATTTGATTTTTCGTGAGAATGTGAAAAACGTTGTTAAACTGAAATGTGACGAGACAAACAAATTCATTACACATGATAAATACAATTTAAATATGCAATAATTAGTGTATTTATGGTTAAATTATAGAGCCAAACAAAAAGGCCGTAACATATATTATGGATGCCTGCATAATTATTTCTAAATAAATACTTTCACTTTCCTTTTCTTACTTGACCGCATAATTATTATATTTTCTTTTGCTTTCTCTATGGAGCAAAAGATATGCAATGTGTTCATAGATATACTCCATGCTTTGGAAGAGCTTAGTATACAAATTGTTTAGAAATCGAAACTGTGTTTTTTTTTTAATAATGTATCTTTCTCGAACTAGGTTACTAACCTCGCGCTTAGTGTTCAAAATTCATATATTCAATAAATCTATAAAAAATTATTTTCCTTATATATATAATATTTGAATTGATATTGTAAGAAGAAAAAATGACCATCCACAAATGCATGCCGCCGCAAACACTATGGGAAAAGAAATTTTGAAATATAGCGATTTAAAGTGGTCTGAAATGGTTTATAGCGATTTGAGTGATAGTATGTTGTTAAACGCTAATCTGCAACCACCCACAAATGTAATGTTTTTGAGTAGTTGCATAGAACCAATGTACCCTTTAATGACATTTCTCTAGTTTCACTAATTATATTATTATTGTTATTCAACTAGCATTCACTACTTATAAATCTAGTTTCTTTCTTCATCTTGAATACCAGATGATCACAAATGTTTTTTTATTACAATATATTAACCTTGTTGGTTGTTCATCAAAAAGGTCGTTTCCATTTGCACAATAGCATTATGTTACTATGTTACAATTAGAAGTTTTGAATATAAAACATGACCTGAAAAGAAGTAACATAATCAATCAGTCTCCACCATGAAAACATAAAAAGCTTGATAGATTTATTGTTCAAACATGGATAGAGTTCTAATCAAAAACAGCAATGTTGTCAAAAAACAATCAGGTCTTCTGATGAAAATGAGGGAGACTGATTCGCCGGAAATTGGTCATCACCCACCAAAGACTCATTGATATCACATTCTTGGTTCATGATATTGGTCATTTGATTTTGCTATATTTGGGATGTAGCTTTTGTAATACTGTCTAAAGCAAGACTGGATGAGTACTCTTAATGCTGTAGACATATTTTGCTGTTGAGTACAAAATAACTTTGATGAGTACAAAATAATTTTGGGCTGTGGAAAGACTTTACAGCAACAACCAATCATCCCTTTTGTTGTTGTTTTTTAGATCTCCTGTTATTCAACTAATAATTTCTAATTAAATATCTTTCTAAATCCTATGTTATTAAACATGAAATTTATTTAAAGTCATTCAAAACCATTTATAATCTCTTGTAATTCAATTAAACATTTATAAAAGTCATACTACATAAACAAGAAATTGAAAAATCTGTCACAATCTCAAAATAAATGATATAAAGATAAGATAATAAACTAATTGCGGTTATATTAACGTTAGTCTTGTCATTATTACAACAATCCTATAAGGATATATGCGTTATAGCATTACTATAAAAGATTTATTTTTCCAAACTATTGAAACACAGAACAAAAACATCTATAGAAATATAAGTCTCATTCCTCTTCTTCACCTTGTCTTTAAGAGACAAGCCCAGTTTTTTTCATCTCCTCCCTCACCAACACCAAACACAACCTCTAAGACAAGGTGAAGAAGATGAGTGACCTCCAAGCAAACAAAGATGCAGCGGCTGTGAATAGACAGTCTTCCTCGTCGTCGGCGGATCTTAATGGGCCATCTCCGATGAGAAAGATGATATCGGTGGCTTCTATTGCCGCCGGTATTCAGTTCGGTTGGGCTCTTCAGCTGTCTCTGCTAACTCCATACGTGCAGCTTCTTGGAGTCCCACACAAATGGTCATC
>Ga0041059_1002797_pt1 | contig 12649 bp, 7 predicted proteins | sample AraColnosormetaG_FD_56232 | JGI IMG/M metagenome (GOLD analysis project Ga0041059, IMG submission 56232) | Arabidopsis roots microbial communities from North Carolina, USA - Col MF nosort | ecosystem: Host-associated > Plants > Roots > Unclassified | place: USA: North Carolina | collected 2013-09-02 | reverse complement strand
TTTTTTTTTTTTTTTTTTTGTCTTTTAACGGACAAAAATTGCTGGGTTACGGGTATAGCTAGATATATCCAGTATTTGATCTGATCTGAACGGATAATAAATTTCTATCATCCGTATTTTGTTTGAAAGATTAATATCAGCAAATAGTGGCTGGTCTTTCGATACTATATTATTATTCTTCTTATTATTGTTAATTAAACAAAAAAAAAAGAGAGAACTATCTTATTATTAATATCAGCAAATAGTGGCTGGTCCATAATAATATAGTTCATCTCCAAATCGTTTTAATTCCTTAAAAAAAAGCATATGAACTATCTTATTATTGGGTGTTTTAAATACGGGTTTAATGCTGGAAATAAGCAGTTACCTGAAAATATGTATTTTCTATAAAAATACTAACTTACACGAATGCAAAGGAATGAATCAAATCTTGTAGGCAGAGATATTTCACAATATAAGTTACAGCCACAACTTGAGGAAGAGACCAAAAAATTTAAAACAAAATCACTCAAGTGAGAGTGACTATAGGTTACGTGAGCCTCTTCAGTAGGATACTTTTCATGAAATTTACGAATCAATTTGGTCGGTTGTACAAAAATTACAGCCAAACTATAATAGTTAGCAGAATTTTGAATAATAGCTATACAAATTATGTGTCTAGTAACATGTTACAAAAATTATGCTTTTAAACGATGTCACTTGTGGTGAGAATAACCGGGGTTAGTTGATGCTACACCTTTATCTCAATCCTACTTCCTGAATAAAATAATGATGCAAATTCATAGATCTTTAGGCAATTAAATGTCATGACAAATTAAAGCCATTTTCTCCATAGTGCTATAGGTCGAATATGCGTTTAAGGGGCTATTGAGAATGTTTAAAATGTCTAAATTCTATGTTTAAGTATCATCTTTCTGTTTTGTTGTCTTCTTTAAGCTTTTTGCTACGAACTTTTTAAATAGTTGTTGACACGACACAACAACACAGCAACATCAACACCTTTTTTTTGTTTTGGGCAACACACAACAACAACAACAACAACACAAACTTATAATTTCATCCTTCCATTTCCGACACTGATAATATCCGAGACAAAACATAAAGATTATACAAAATTAAAGCAAGAGTACCAATGGTTTATTAGTGGCGCGCTGAAAGGTTTATGTATGAAATTTGACAAATGAAACAAGTTTATCAGTTAGACATATGAAAATCTAAAACATATAGTTTAGTAGTTTGTATTAATATGCTCTTGTGTTATTATCTAGGTTGAACCGTAATTTGTGTAACTTGTAGACAACAAAACTATTTTCATATATTTAAAGTTTTTCACTAGAGAAAAACTACCAAAATTTGGATGATCTGGTGCCAGTTAAAATGGTTCCATATTAATAGGGATTATAAGATTTTATTATATATTCATGCAATAAAAGGTGTCGAATAATATAAAGAATCCAATGCCAAGTGGACTCGCCACTATAAATACTTGCTCACCCCTCCCTCTTCCCTTTCACATTCATTCCTCTCTTCTTAACTAACATCCAATCTCTCTCATTCGTTCCCATTTTTTTTTGTTATAAAAAAAAAACTAACGAGAAAAACTGAAAGATCTCAGCAAGACAACAACAATCACAAACCCTCCTTCAGATTCTTTGTTTTGCTATTTTTCTAAAGAACATAGAAAAATGTCACTTGTTGTTTGTCAACCTCAAATAAACGAGAGTTTCTATCAAAAAGATGACATGGGTGGGTTGAGTTTCCTACAATCTATGTCCGATATCACTTCCATTGCCCAAACCAAAGAGGATAAAGCTTATGTTCACCCGATGGAGAAACGCTCTGTTTCTAAACTGAACGAGAAAAGCTTGGAGATGTGCACTGAGAGTCTCGGAACCGAAACAGGAAGCGAGAGTGGTGACGAGTTGTCATTGCTTGCGTTTGAAGCAACCACTACTCCTAGGGCTCCTCCTCGTCAACTGAAACCTCAAGAAGATACTAACTTGCCGGACAAGACACCGCCGATGAGTCGCAACAACAGTTTCCCACCGCCGATAAAGTTCGTTGAAGACTCAAAGTATAATCGTATGGTGAGATGGTTAGGAGAAGATGGTCGAATTGTAGTTCAAGCAATTAGGGTTTCGTCTCCGCCTAGTTGCTTTGTATCAGAACGTGGTGAAGGAAGGCTTCGTCTCATTTTAACGTCGGAAAGTTCTCTTCTTAGTCACAATCACGAGGAGGAGGAAGAAGAAGAAACAGAGGAGGGCATCGACGAGGAAACTAGTGAGAACTTGGAGGGTAAAAGTGGAAATAAAAAGTTTAGCAGATTCAGCAGAAGATGCAAGGAGAATGGTCGTGAGCCTAAACCAATGCTCACTTGGAAGCAGCAGCAGTTTTGGGTCGCTACTTAAACTTAATTCGGCTAATTAATGTGGGTTTTATTTTAGTTTATCTGTATAATATGTCTATATGTTATCTTGTCTTTTCTATTTTTAGTACGATTTCTTGAGGAGACTAGTAATGTTTTATAGTTCTATTAAATGTATTAATGTTAAATGGACTTATTATAATCATAATTATTATAGTCAGATTTTATAAATAATCATCATAACAACCAATAACTGAATAATAATGTAGTGGTACTATTTATCTTCTTTTTGTACGTGAAGAAGAAGAAAAGAATCCGAAAATGTCCTTTAGGAAGCTTCCTCGAATGATTTTCCCATACACAACTCTTTTCAGTTTTCCCACTCATTTTCTCTGTGTATAGATTTCCGACTGATTATTATCATTGTTTGACAAGATATATTTTCTAGTTAGAAAATTTCTGAGCGGTTCATTTCATTCCACTCATGTTCTCTGTGTATCGATATACAAACTTAAAAATGAGGTCTTACAAAATACTTGGACAGACCAATTATTATCAATGTAATTAGGAAGACCTGTACGTAGACAACATCAGTAGTAGTAGCAGGAGTTAATATTTAATTAGGAGCATCAATAGTAGCAGTTGCATATGAATTAAATGATTCGAAATGAACTAATATTCATATATTATATCAAAGATAATGATATCTTGGAGTATTTATTTAGGTCACCAGATGATGATTTATATTTTAAATTACATTTTTAAAATCTTATAATGAACTTACACTAAATACCAAATAAAAATTTCTGTTCAGTATGATTTAATTCTATACCAGTAATTTCTAACACACTATAAATTATTAAATATAGTTGAAATGACTTACGTAAATGTTTTTTTTTTTTTAATTACGTGCGAAAAATGAATATGTGGTACGTACAACGGCCACATGAACATTAGGAAAGATTGTTCCCACACGCCCACATGACCATCACATGCAAAATCTGCTCACTTCTCCTTTTAACTCCCACCATTTTTTTTTTTTAATTTTGCCTTTTGCTCTTTCATTTAGATTCTGTTTCTGGATTTTCCTTGTACGAATTGTGAAGAGACTCTCTTACTTTTTTTCTCCTAACTTTCTTTTTGCGTTATCATACCAAAGTGCATGACCTCATTAATCATTTTACTTTCTTTTTTTTATTATAAATTTTTAATATTTCGAACGTTATTGTTTACTTGTTGTCTCATTGGTCGATATAATATTAGATTTTGCTTATACACAATAAACACATAGAACCGGTAGGTATATATCATATAAAATTTGAAGTAATTTTATGCGTGCATCCATCAACTGAGAATCGATATGCATGTTGTTTTGCCAGCATCAATCGTTTGTTTCAAGTTTTTGGTTATAGAATAATTGGTAAATGAAACATAAAACATGAGCATTTTCATTATAGTCTCATATAATATTGGATAATTCTAAAAAAAAAGAAAAAGAAAAATCTAAATTAATTCATGGTGGTTTAGTTGTTGAATGTCTACCTTTAAAGATAAAAAGCATGGTTCTAGTTCCCTTGGTTTCGAGTCTAATTATGGTTGGCCATTTCAAATGTTTCTAGCATATTCGTCTCTTTCGTAAATTTTAGAGTAATTTGGAATTCATCCAATACATATATTATCTTTCGAGAATCGGATGCCTTTTCATTACGGTTTTTTTTTTGGTTCATTAGGAGTTAGTTACTTGACCGGTTATAACGAGACTATGAGTCAAGATCCAAAACTCTGGTGTTAAATGTTATAAACTCACAGAAACTGTTTCGAGGTGTATGTATTCTGCATATATTCCCCGACATGGACGAAGAAATTAGTCTCAGTGTCCGTACATAATGAACATCCCAACATATAAATTTTGCAAAGTATATAAATGTCCACCAATGAGAATTAGACAACCTATGAGTAATGTCCAATCTAAAACCCCAAAAGTGTGTAAATATATTAAAGTGTCCTTTGTTTCTCTGCAAACGAATATCGAGAGAGAACTCTATTTCCATGGTTCTATGTGCCACTTGATGCTTATTATTGGCCACTATCTCATGCGGCACCCATTTCTGTGATATCTCAATCATTCTTTTTAATAATCAAACGTATTTTTGTTTGCGCAGTTTCTATTTTGAGTTTTGATGACCTTCTTTTTTGGTAACCTGATCTCTTAAACCGAACAATCACTAGTTTATATTGGTAACCACCATATCAATTTTGGCAACAAAAACAAAGCCGCTACAATAATTTTGTATGGTTAAATATGTGCATTCATTATAGTTTACTACGTTATAATGTTTCGACTAATATATGATGAAATTGGTCATCAGCTCATCGCATACAACAAGATGTTGTAACAGTTTTAGTTATGTTTCCTTAATGGAATGAAACTAATTTGAACGGAATCCGAGAGATATGAAACATAAAAAAAATGAGAGGGTTTTATACCAAATAATCTTATGTTTTATCATTAGGTAACTTTATTTTTTGTTTTTAATTAGTGGAAGTACACGTGTAATGAAAAATAACATACAATATGGTCATGAACTATATTTTTTTTGTCAAACTATTCGTTACTAAGTTATTTGATAAAAATAGCACGATTATACGCGCGATGATATATATCAAATTGTGGAAAATGTTATAAAGTAGAAAATTGGGCCGAAGCTGGATCCAATTATGATTCTCAAATAACGTGAAGGAAGGCATTTTAGTCCCCTCTATACGGCCCAACCACTCGCCACCGCTTATTGGTCCAACTTCAGGGTACTTTGGTAATAAATCAAAGCTTAGCTTTTGAAATTAATAAAGTATAGGGGTTGATTTGTTATTCTCAGTTTCTATCGGGTTAATTTGTCATTTGCATCGTTTCTAGTTTCCACTTTTGTTGGGTGATTTTCTTCTCTGGAAGGATCTGTTTTTCTCTTCTTCGTCTTCTCTCACCCGCCTACTGACTTTTTTTCAAATTTCTTCAGCAACACATACATACAGTCACAAGGTTTCCAATTTTCGATTCACGATGGAAATGGCGGAAGGGGAAGGAACTACAGAGGAGAACTACGACGTAGACATCGCGACCACCGCTTCTTCATTAGGCGGCTCCGGCGTCTTCCATATCATCAATGACATAGTCGGATTCGTCCTCTATATGCACCAGCAGATCCCTTCGTATGTTATCTCTTCCTATCTTCGTATCTCTATGCTTCGATGTATCCTTCGATCTGGTGATGATGTATCTATTTGTTTGTTCTTCAATCTCTCCGTTAATTTCTCCGATTAGTCTGTTGGTTACGAATTTATCAGAAGAAAAATAGTTTCGTGGTTATGAATTTATGGATTCTGGATGGATTAGTGATTAATTCCTGGTAGGTGAGTTATGTTCAATTCTAGGAGAAATTGAAAAGCTCTACGCAATTGTGCACACTACTTCCTTTTGGTTTTAGAATTAAGTCTGTTGTATCCACTATGAGTGTTTTACTGAAAACCAGAAACTTCAATTTGCAGCTTTGGTTTTGGCTACACAAAGCTCCTTCTACCAATATGACTGTTGTTGGTTATTTACATCTGTGCAGGGTATTACAAGACATGAGCCTTGAATTTGAAGGATTGCAAACTGAATTTATGGATTTGGTATGTTAGTCCTACAGACGCCATTTTCACTTTAAGGTCTAAGGTCTTTTTCACACTCTAAGAATCTTAGGTTGTAGGAGACGAATCTTGCAGAACCTCAAGTGAAACCACTGGTTAGAAGAAAACTGATGAGTAGAAAGAGAGAGGTGAAGAATGAGATTAAGAAACTGGAGAAACTGATGAAAACCATCTCTAGTCTCCGAAGTGCGCTGCAGTTAATGATCCGTGAAGCTCCTGGCATTCAGAAAGTTGTGTTGATTCTTGGTGGTAGTCCATTACGGCCTCAAAATGCTTATGAGTTGTTATTCACACAACGCAGAGACCATGTTCTAGGCTACGAAGGTGACTTTGCTAAATCCAAAGCTGCAGAAGCACTTTCAAAAAAGGTTTATTCTTTTTCTTACCTCTGTTTTCATGTTGCTTGTGATTTGTCTCTTTTCAATTTTATCTGCTGTGATAAGTCAAAAATGGTTGAGCCCTTCACTCTTGGCTTTACAGACTATCCGAGCACTGATCTCGACGGGTGCTGGATCAACTTCCTACCCAGGTAACTTTTGCATAAATTGCAAACTTCTTTAGCATTGTTGTGAATTATGGTGTAATGATTTTTTTCCCTTCTTCTGAGTTGCAGGTCCAATGAGGCTCTTCATATTGGTTCATGCTCCACCTACTTTGAATCTTCCACAACATTTCCTTCCTAAACGTGACTTCAGATACAACAGAAAGGTATACACTTCTCTGCTAATTCTATTTCACACATCCATGTACAACATTCCGATTTTCCGTCACCTGCAAACATCTTTTATTATTGCAGTTTGTGCCTTCAAAGTTGAGATTCAAGTGCAGAACGCAAGACAATGCAACAAATTCTCCTCCCACAAATGATCTAATATGGTACTTCTCTTATTCACAATTCTCCAGTTACACACTAAACAAGTTCTTGACCATGCCTTACTGTGTCATTGCAGGTATCAATGTCGACATGTGATAAAGGGATTAGCTTTCCATCAACCAGTTGAAGAATAAGACTTTAGAGTTTGTTTGTATCTCTCTATTGTTGTAACTAAACCCTGTTGCAAATTTTAGAAAAAAACCAGCATTGTTGAAACAATTCCAAATCTTGAGATGACATTGTACTACTACTACTGCATACTCTAATACTCTGTTGTTTTAACAAAATCAGGATTGTTCAACTATTTTATATTTTTGGACGAATTGTTAACATTTAAAAACCTAATTTTGTCGAGAAGTTTAATATACATAAAGTTAGGGGGTCAAACGCATTAAAATAAATAAATAGGGGGTCAGAATGAAAAAGAAACAAAGCTTTAAGTTTTTCTAATAAGAGTCCTCCTCTTCTGTTTGCTCTGGTTACTTCGGCAAACACAGACGCAAAATTTTCTTCTTCTTCTTCTTCTTCTTCTTCTTCTACCTTGAAGCTGCTACCGGTTCCTCTCTCAGTCGTTGATAACACATCGAAGCTTCCATTATCACCTGTAAGTTTTCTCCTGTTATCTTCTCTTCGCTTGATCTCAATTGTTCCTTCTTTCTCGTTGTTCGGGTTTATCTACTCCAACTTGAATCGCTTGTTTTGCTAAAGTGAATTCGAGTTTTTTAGGGTTTTGTTAGTTCTAATGCCAATTTCGATTTCTAGGTAGGAGGAAGAAGATGATCTTTAAAATCGAAGACGTAACTGTCTACTTCCCTTATGACAACATATATCCAGAACAATATGAATACATGGTTGAATTGAAGCGAGCCCTAGACGCTAAGGGACATTGTCTTCTCGAGATGCCTACCGGAACTGGTAAAACCATTGCTCTTCTCTCTCTAATCACCAGCTATCGACTCTCTCGTCCTGATTCTCCGATCAAGCTTGTTTACTGTACTCGTACTGTCCACGAGATGGAGAAAACGTTAGGTGAGCTTAAGCTACTACATGACTACCAAGTACGCCATCTCGGCACCCAGGCTAAGATCCTCGCCCTTGGTCTTTCCTCTCGGAAGAATCTTTGCGTTAATACTAAGGTTTTAGCAGCCGAGAATCGTGATTCTGTTGATGCGGCCTGTAGGAAACGAACTGCTAGCTGGGTTAGGGCTTTGTCCACGGAGAATCCAAATGTAGAACTCTGTGACTTCTTTGAGAACTATGAAAAGGCTGCTGAGAATGCGTTGTTGCCTCCTGGTGTTTATACTTTAGAGGTAAGATTAAAAAAGTTAAGGTTTTTCACATTTGTTGTTTGATCAAGTTTATGTTTTAGTTGGAATGCTTATTTCGAGGTTACTTGCACATTTTGCCTGATGGTATATGTGTGTTTCGATTTTTAGGATCTAAGGGCGTTTGGTAAGAATCGTGGATGGTGCCCTTACTTTCTCGCGAGGCATATGATTCAGTTCGCCAACGTTATTGTTTACAGCTACCAATACCTACTGGATCCTAAGGTTGCTGGGTTCATATCAAAGGAGTTACAAAAAGAGTCAGTTGTAGTGTTTGACGAGGCCCATAATATCGATAACGTGTGTATTGAAGCACTCAGCGTCAGTGTGAGGAGGGTTACACTTGAAGGAGCTAATCGAAATCTTAATAAGATAAGGCAAGAAATTGATAGGTACGCTAATTTTTTCCTATATAGCTGATACTCCTTAAGTTCTCTTGAACGTGCCACTCTTAATACAACAATAAACACAGTGATAGGGTCTTTTCTTTTTCAATTGAATTTCCTGATTGTTCTTGAATGCCATCTGGGTGTCTGCTCACTCCAGTTGCTAATTGTTGGTTTTCTTAAGGAAGTTTAAGTTAGTAAGAAAATAATCTGGTTTTATGAGACTGCTTTTTGTCAAAGAACTGTAAGGGGAACAAAAATTTACAAACGCTTTTGTCATCATCTTAAACACATGAAGCATAATTTTCTTGGTTCAATACAGGAAGTGACCTGGTTATTTGCTGATGCTTATTTTTAAGTTCTTATTACATTATTGAAATTGTCCAACTGGTAGGAAGGTTCAAGGCTACTGATGCAGGAAGATTGCGAGCTGAATACAACCGGCTGGTTGAGGGTTTAGCACTGAGAGGGGACTTATCTGGTAAGTATGTGTTCAGGAAGGTGATCTGTGATTTGATTGAAAGCACACAGTAAATTTTCTAATTCTATGAACTTGACGCAACAATTTTTTTTTTGCAGGAGGTGATCAATGGCTTGCAAACCCTGCACTGCCTCATGATATTCTAAAGGAGGCTGTCCCGGGGAATATTAGACGGGCTGAGCATTTTGTGCATGTTTTACGCCGATTACTTCAGTACTTGGGGGTACGGCTGGACACTGAGAATGTAGAGAAAGAAAGCCCTGTTAGCTTTGTATCGTCACTGAATTCTCAGGCTGGAATTGAGCAGAAAACACTGAAGTTCTGTTATGACCGGCTCCAGTCTCTCATGCTAACCCTTGAAATTACAGATACAGATGAGTTTTTGCCTATCCAGACAGTGTGCGACTTTGCAACTCTTGTTGGGACATATGCCCGGGGATTTTCCATCATCATCGAGCCTTATGACGAGAGAATGCCCCATATTCCAGATCCTATATTGCAGGTAAATATGGTGTTGACCTACTTTCTTTTGAGTATTGTCACTGGGATTTTAAGGGATTATGACTCACACGTAAATGCTACCGTTTGAATAATTGAGAATTGTATCTGAAACATATATCCTTTTGTATCTTAGTTGAGCTGTCATGATGCGTCTCTGGCGATCAAACCGGTGTTTGATCGTTTCCAGTCAGTCGTGATTACATCAGGCACATTGAGCCCAATTGATCTTTACCCCCGTCTTCTTAATTTCACTCCTGTTGTTAGTCGAAGCTTTAAGATGTCAATGACACGAGACTGCATCTGCCCTATGGTTCTAACTCGGGGAAGGTATGTGGTATATAAAAAGAATCCTGAACACTTAACTTATTTTTTAATTTTATATGTCTTGACATTATTGGTTGTTTTCTTTTTCAGTGATCAGCTTCCTGTTAGCACCAAATTTGACATGAGAAGTGATCCTGGTGTTGTGAGGAATTACGGAAAGCTTTTGGTAGAGATGGTATCTATTGTTCCTGATGGAGTTGTCTGCTTCTTTGTTAGTTACTCATATATGGATGGCATTATTGCTACATGGAATGAAACTGGAATTCTGAAGGTAAGGTCTTCTTCATCGCTTTACCATGCCAGTAATTTTTTCAGAGTTTTGCATGAATTGGAATTTTTATGATACCTCAAAATATTTTTAGTTGCTTCAGGCATTAATGTATATTTGTTTACTGATATTACCAATTCTCTTAATGTTTGTAGGAAATAATGCAACAGAAGCTTGTTTTCATTGAAACACAAGATGTTGTAGAAACAACATTGGCACTGGATAATTATCGCAGGGCTTGCGATTGCGGAAGAGGTGCAGTTTTCTTCTCTGTGGCCAGGTAAAATTTTTATTTTTGAATGGTAGATGGTTTGGGAATTCATTGCAATGCGTCTTTGGTTCTGCTTCTTTGTTTCTGTATTATAATACTGGAATTGTCTCTTCTCTCCTATTCTTGGTTGGTTAACAAATATTAAAGAGGTTTCACTTTTGAGAAATTTCAAAGAAAGTGATCAAATTTTGTATTTGAACTGCAGGGGGAAAGTTGCTGAAGGTATCGATTTTGATCGTCATTATGGAAGACTGGTTGTAATGTACGGAGTACCATTCCAGTATACATTAAGCAAGTAAGTTGTACTCAAATGAATGTTTATCATTTCAATTTCCGGTTTTCTGCTTTTATATTTCATCGTACTTGGGAGATGATAAGATGGAAACGGGAAAAATTTCAGGATATTACGAGCAAGATTGGAGTATTTGCACGATACATTTCAAATAAAAGAAGGCGATTTCCTAACTTTTGATGCCTTGGTATGATTCTTATTTTATGATCTTATTAGATTTTGGTGTGCAACTCTTTTACCTGTTTGTGACTGTTGTTAACTCTTTTTGGCTTTAACACAGAGGCAAGCAGCTCAATGTGTAGGGCGAGTAATCCGGTCAAAGGCTGATTATGGGATGATGATATTTGCAGACAAAAGGTACATGCCCGCCTTAAGTTTTCTCTCTCTGAGTCTGGTCATTTAGATTCTTGCTATTTTACTAAATGGGATTCTCTCTATAATCTATCTAGTATGATAATAAGTATATGCGCAAGTATCTGAGATCACCTCGAGAATAGAAGATTGTAACAGAGTTCACACTGTTCCTTAGGAATGGGAAAATATTCGTAGGACAGAAGAGAGACACAGATATATGCTTATGTTGGTTTATAATGTCACATTTCTATGGTCTAACAATACACTGCAATTGATGGTAAAACTTGCAGATACAGCCGTCATGATAAGCGGTCCAAACTACCTGGTTGGATACTTTCGCATCTGCGTGATGCACACTTGAATCTAAGCACTGATATGGCTATTCACATTGCTCGAGAGGTAAACCTATAACTCGCTGCTTTTTTATAACTCACAGTGAAACAAACAACAAGGCATAAAGAATCAACAATTTTCCTGGTTTTTGTTTTTTTTGCAGTTTCTTCGGAAAATGGCTCAACCGTATGATAAGGCGGGTACAATGGGAAGGAAAACTCTGTTGACACAAGAAGATTTGGAGAAGATGGCTGAGACTGGTGTGCAAGACATGGCTTATTAGTAAATCAGTTTGTTTGTTATTTTTTGGTTTAGGTCAATCAAAAATTGTTGTAGCAAAAATTTTCACTGTAGGTATTTTGTTCTTTTTCTTGATGATTTTCAAGAATCGAATTGAAATTTAAGGCTCGTAAAAGTTTCGTTTTGGTTTTAAATCTATTGAAATTAGCAAAATTTATGCTTAATGTTAAGATAACTAGATTATCATATTCACTCATTACATCATTTTAGATCAAGAAATACTTCGTCGGCTCCTTGTTAAATCTATCAAACATACCACTAAAAAAAAAAAATCTTAAAGAATGATTAAATAAATTTAACCAAGCAGTAGAAGTGGAATTGAAATTGGCAGAGTTAGTGCGACGACCCAATCACCTGTCTCCAATAACCGCCTCAAAAACTGTCGAAGCCCATTGGGCACTTGCAAAGCCCAACAGTTGGAGTTCCAGCTCACCCACTAGCCGTTATTACGCAGGCTAATTTTTCAACGTGCGAGAAACCAGATTTCCTTTTTCCCGAAGACTATTTAGGGAATTTCCTCTCTTGAGCCAAATTTTCCTTTTTCCCAAGGGGGGTATTTAGGTATTTTCGTCTCTCTCGGCCAAGTTTCCTTTTTCCGTTCCTCCGTAATAAAGCTTTCATTCTTTTTGTAGGTTTCCATTAGAAGTTCAGAAATACTGTTTATAAATACAAATCCAGAGTCAGAGATCCATTCGATAGCACTTTCCTCTCTTTCTCTCATCGTAAAACCGTTCTTCGTTTTTTCTATTTCTCTCGTCTCTTTCTTCTACCCAGATCACTGATCAACCGTGAATTTTACTCTACTCTTTCATCAATTTTACTGTGTTTAATTCATAAAACAAAACAAACGATCGATTTTTGTTTTTTTTTGGGGATGAAGATCAGAAG
>Ga0041059_1002796_pt1 | contig 12651 bp, 12 predicted proteins | sample AraColnosormetaG_FD_56232 | JGI IMG/M metagenome (GOLD analysis project Ga0041059, IMG submission 56232) | Arabidopsis roots microbial communities from North Carolina, USA - Col MF nosort | ecosystem: Host-associated > Plants > Roots > Unclassified | place: USA: North Carolina | collected... | reverse complement strand
GAACAGAGGAAGTAGTGGTGGTGGTCCATGTGGTGGTTTCAGAGCCAGGGCTTAGAGGAGGAGGAGGAGGGCGCGGCGGCGGTGGAGGAGGAGGAGAAGGAGACGGAGGGTTGTGGTGGAGGTGAAGAGGAGTCTCTTTGGAAGAGAAGTGAACAAGGGAAGAGCCAACGGCGCGTAGAGAACGGAGATAAAGCGCGTGAGAAACAGAGAGAGTTTGTCTAGCTTTAACAAGATGTTTCAAGTATCTCTTCCTTGCTTTACAACGAGACACTATCTCTTTGCTATCTATTCTTGACTGACAACAACCCATTTCTTCAAGTACTCACTCTCTGTCTGAAAAATGAAAAAATCACTCTTTTTCTCTCACTCACTATTCTTCTTCTTCTTCTTCACCATGCATCAGAAAACAAAAATCACTCTTTTTCTTCTCAACAAATCTAATTTGAACTCAAACTCTATCTTCTTCTTCTTCTGCTTGTGCTTACCTCGTTTGTGTCAAAACAATTAAACCAAAAAGAAAAGATCTAAACTTTGTCTTGATCTGAAAAAAAACACTCAAGAGTTTTAACTTTAGGATTGTGAAGGCCACTTTGGCTTCCCTGAGGAATGTAGTTGGAATTTGGGATTCTTCTTTTTTCAGTTTAACCTCACACTCTCCTTAAGCTTTGGTCAGAGAGCCCTTTCCTCCAATTAAATCTCTTCTTTTTTCTTTTCTTCCAAAAACCAAAACAGTCCATTTGACTAAAATATCCTTTATTTCTCAATTCTATTACAAAATGTACCATGGAATTATCAAAACAAATTTACCTTTTTTGCCTTTTTCTGACAGTCAAAGTTTAAAAGACTCGAGTTAATGCGGATACCAAAAATGCATAACTTTCAAATAGAGAGAGATTAAGTGGGAAAAAAACAAGTTTTTACACCGTTTCATTTGCCATGGTTAATAAAATAAGAGGGGCACTTCCGGAACTTTATACAATTTCAACGGATGTATTTTGGCCGAATTAAAAGTGTGGGTAAGCGTTACTACAAATTGGAAGCAGAAGAGTCCAAATTGATAGATACAAATGATTGGTTTAATGGATACTAATTACCCCTAATTTGCTACAAACTTGACCACAAAAGTTGAGTGAGTGGTGAATAAAAAGAGTAAGAGCAACCATCTGATTAATGGTAACGCAGTAAATAAGATTCTGATGGATTAATTAATGGGATATTCATGGTAACCACTCATGTCATCTTCATCTTCTTTGTTTCTCTCTATCTCATTAGATTTTAGTAACATTTTACAACACTATTCTTGATCAATAACTATATTTGTAGAATGGCAAGGAAAATAATAACTTCAGCTTTTATTACTGGTCAATGAAGACAATAATTGTGAAAAAAATGGCAGCAACTTAAAGCTGACAAAAACATTAATAAAATTACCAAGAAGAATTAAGCTCATCTCCTTTTTTGATTCCTTGACTAAATTATAAATTAGAATGATAAAATGATAAGAGTGGTTAGAGACTCTGATTGAGACACAAAGTGATATCCTGGAACACCTTGAGCCTCTTCTTGTCCACTTTGGTTTCTGTTCCTAAAACAGCAGCCATGATCGCATCTTCAAAGTCTTTATTGTCTGGTAATCCACACTCCGTTGCTTTCTTCTCCATTGACAATCTCCTTCTCGTGCTTGTGTTTGTCTCTCCCTCATGATCACCACCAATACCACTCAACATCCCCATCCCTTGGCTCGACGATCTCGTTCTCTTCAGCTTCTCGTTGTTACTGATGACCAACTTCGAAGAGAAGAACGGTTTTGCATCAACCCTTAATGGGTTTACTACTACTGGATTCACACTCATCTTCACGTTCTCATCACCGTATCCATCACCATTGCTTAAACCAGGCTTTGGTTTAGCCTTCACAGTCTGCTCACTACAAGGCTGAGGTTGCCATATAGAGGAAGATCCAAAGATTGCATCAAAGAGCCTTCTTTGTTCAACCTTATCATCTCCTCCTCTTCTCATCATCTCAGATCCAAGATCATTCAGCATCTGTTGCGCTCTCTCGTAAGCTTTTAGATGTGAATCCACGCCTCTAGGGCCATCAACAACCGCGGGTTTCACACGTCGTAAAGTCTCTTTGGCCTCATCGATCCTTCCTTGCTTCATAAGGCAGATACCAAGGTTACACATTTTGTTGTTGTCTGGTGCTATTGATAAAGCTCTTCTGTATGCATCTTCAGCTTCCACAAAGTTGTCTCGTTGCATCAGAGCCCATCCCAAGTTTCCCTGTTTCAAACCAATCATCATCCAATTAAGAATTAACACAAACTTGGTAATTGCTAAACATAATGCACATTTTGAAATTGCTGCTTACCAGTAACCGAGTAGCTTCTTGCTCCACAGAGACTTGAAACTTCTTGCCTTGAGATCTAGCTGTTTTGGTTCGTTTACCATTGAAAGCGAGTCCTTTCTGTATCAAGAAGAGCTTATGTTTCAAAAGTCCAATCTGGTCATCTAATCTCCCACATCTCTGCAGTAACAAATCCATTTCAATACAGAATCAAACCAAATGCAAAAACGAAACAGAGGAAACAGGGTTATGTATAAAGGACGGACCTTGTAGAGATCTAAGAGGATATTGTCGAGAGATTCCTGAGCTTGATCTGAACATCTAACTCTGAGTGATTTAATAGCTTCAATGGCTTCTTCAGCGCGGTTTTGTTGCTTCATCACAATAGCCATGTCTTTCAAAGCACTGTCCACTCTATCTCCAGCATTAATAGCCTTCCAAAACAGAGGAATTGCTCTCTCTGGATCCTTCTCCACTAACTGATCCATAAAACAACAATCAGAGACAGAACAAAAATCAAATCAAACACAAATTCAGATCTATAGAAGGGATATAATCAAATCACCTGAACATTCTTTGCTCTGACATAAGGACTGTCTCCGACAGGAACTTTGTGAATAGCATGAAATGATTCAGATTGAGTGCGAGAGATACCAAGTGGCTTTGCAGGAGAACAAGGGGCTGATTTAGTCGGCCTGAAAACATCTCTCATCATCTTTGTAATTGAAATGGAGAAGATGAAGAAGAAGAAGACAAAAGGAATCTCGGCGGAGGATTAATGTGAGAACAAGGTTAGGATTTTAACAAAAGAGAGAGGTCTGTCAATTATTATAAAAAAGTTTAAATTTTCGACCGTTGAGATCACTAGCCGTTGCGTTCCATTATTTTCTATTTCCGCTAATTACTGGGGGAGCGTTTCGCATCTACTCCTTTGACTTTCATGTGTTTTCAGTTTAGCCCCGCTAAAACTACATCAAACAAAATTTGGACAAAATAACATTTGAGATTTGATTTATTAAGAAACATATCCGTTATAATTTAATTTCTCTGTCTCAGTACATTGGTTGGTGTTCAATTTGGAAAACTCAACGATTCGAGAAAAAGTCACTAGAAAAAGATTATGGGCCCGTTTACATCATTATACGGCCCATTCAAGCCCACAGTTGGAGTATCAAAAGCCGCTCATGTTGCTGTGGATCTTGGAGTTTTGGGATCCGCGTCCTTTGTCCTTGTATGTGTTTCTTGAAGACTGTGACTTTCTACGTCCCCTGGCTGCTGCCATGGCTCTGCGTCTTACCTTGCCCAAATTTTTCTCCAGCTCTGCCTCTTTCTCTTCCTCCTCCTGTACAAAGGAAGTAGCAAAACTCATTTTTGTAAGTGATTTCATTACTTCACTCTCCGAGTTACTCACACACAAGATACTAACCTCATTACTTCCGACTTCATCTTCATCTCCATTGCTTTCACCGTTCTCGGTATTATCCAACTCAACTTCTGCCTCAACACCATCTGAACTTTTTTGCTCCTACATCATGCCAAAAGCATATACTGTAAGTAGAGGACATCTTTACTTGGTACATGTTTCAGTTGTATGATGAATTGGAAAGTTTTATACCTTGTCTTGCAACTGTAATGATTTTATTTCATTTAGGTTTCCTTCTTCGTTTGATTCACAAGTCTGCTCTTCATCATCAGATTCCTCATCCTCATCAGAATCTTCACTCTTCTCCACCCCACCTTCAATAAACTATAAAAGACAGAAACCATATGTTCATTCTATATACCAGAGAGAATGAGGAAACAAAACCACACAGAGACCAGTGCTGCAAATTAGTCTGCCTAAGATTCAAAATATATACGCAATACCAAGAAACGGTTGATTGAAGATTGATAAGCAGTGTTATAACTAAGGTCATAGGCTCACATACTTTATCGAGGTCAGTCTGCTCCTTTCTTGTGAACCCACTAGCTTCTAGATCTTTATCCAGAGCATTAGCATCTTTAGTAATATCGAAAAAAGATGGTCTGCTGTTCTCATCCACCTCCGTCTCCTCTGATTCACCTTTATCTTCATGGAAAGACATATTAAACCTGTAAGAAAGGACCAGAGTTCAAAGAAAAATGAGAATTTCAGGGTCATTCATGACATGGATTCAGCGACTGAGAGATTATTTTCTACTAGGTATTGTGAACAAATGATGTATATATTAAAAAGAAAATCAAATTGGTAAATCACCTTTTTCTGAAAAACTTGAAGATGCATTCGATATCACGGTCAAAGTACCTGAGAGACAAAATTCATTAACAAACCAAGAATATTTTATAGAAATTTGGAAGAAAGTACTGAGGCATGGTGCAGAGATGAGAGGTCACATACATTTGTGCATTTCGGTGTGAAACAGATACCATTTGTGGAAAATCAATCATCGTTATTTTCTCTTCATCATCAATCTATAACATACATGCATACATAAACAGGATGTGTCAATGAAAATTGTAAGTAGGCAGAGGACAAAACTAGCATGCTTACAGAAGTATTAATTAACTTATATGAGAAGGCAGCTTCAAATAAATGCATGATATTTTCAGCAAAGTAACTTACAAATAGAAGGTATAATTCAACTAGATAGATCTAAGTATCTCACCATGATGTTGAATTCATTGAAGTCACAATGAATTAGACCATGCTCAGCCAAACGAACAACAATACCAATGATCTTCTCGAAAATTGTCTCAGGGTTCTGTAATTGCTTCACCTGAACCCTGCATAAATGAAAAATGTGAAAAGATGTGATTCACAGCAGAAAGGGTGTAACTGTTTCTTAGTGAGTGAGTGAAGCAAATGGTTTAGCTTTCTTAGAAACTCAAAAATCCAATGATTATCTTAGCTTAAAATCAATATCCGACCACAACATATCAGTAGATGATGACAAACATCATAAATCATAACCACTTTTCTTTGTGTAAATATGTAGTTAGGTCCTTACATGGGGTAACCTTGCACAAGGGACATGATAACACAATGTCTATTGCAGTCAATAGCTTTTGGAACCGGAAAGTCATGTTCTTCCAAAGCCTGCTCACCCAGAAGCCAAACAAACATTAGGCCAAAAATAAAATAAAAAGATGATACACCCACAAGAATAGTGTTACATTAGTGGAAGAAGGCAATAACCTTCATAAAAGCAAACTCCTTGAGAGCTGCAAGTCGGGAGAGATACAACCAGCTGAAACTACTGCGATGCCTCAAGTAGTCACGCTTAGATTTGACAGCCCTAAAGGAGGTTCTCCCTAGTCTATGTAACTTCATTGCTAGAATAGTTCCATCTTCCTGAGCGACCTCAAATATGTCTATTATATGCAAAGAACAAATAAATAAGATACATCAGCCACCAACACGCATCTCTTCGACACCGATAAAATAAAAATAAATAGGAAAACAACATACCTGACTCTTTACCAACACCAATCTGACGACCGACACCGGTAAATATACCCCGGTTGACCAATGTTTTAATGGCAAGAAAGTCATAACCCAGATAGGTGAGTCGGAATCCATCATCTAGACAGATATAAACAAAGAACGCAATAGCGATAAGATTCTGCAACTTAACAAGACTTCCAATCCTCAAAAGACATATCAAGAAAAGTTACTAATGCCTATAGAGATAATTCCTCACATTTAGAGGAATCGTGGTGCAAAAGCTTATACTTGAGCAAGTTCTTCAGGACCTTGTAGGTGCCTCCATGTCTGTGAATATAAGAGGTATGTAGATTATACAAAATGAAGAAATAAGCTTAATAAAGAAGGAAAACATCCAAAGCATCAAAGACCGGGGCATACTTTAGACAAGCAATGCGCTCCACAAGCTCAGAAGGAACAATCTCATGCTGCAAAAACCAAAAAATCAGAGGATTTTCAGAAAAAAAAAGTAAAACAAAAGGTTAAAACCCTAAATGTCAATTCCAGAATTTAAAAAAAAAAAAGCGATTAGAGAGGAGCACTGACGTTTCGCATTCCCATCTCGACAGCAGTGAGAACTCGAAAATCATCTTTGGATAAATATCTCAACACATTCACGTCAAGCTTCATCCTTTACGCCGCAGTGTAAAACCCTTTCTTCTCTGATGATTCAACCTTGCTGAATAAAATATCAATTTCTCAAATTGCTGTGATATTGAATGCAACCCTAGACGACAAACCGACAATACCACTCAAAGGTAAAAACTTTTAACAGATAACTCACCTAAACTAGATATCGACTAGATACGGTAAAGTTTCGGACAAGAACAGAGCAAAATAGGTTTATCAGAGAAACTGAAGTAGCTTACCTGAGAGAAGAGAGACGGCGGCGGTAGAGCGAGGAAATTCTTTTTGTGAACTCGAAAATCCTTTAGACACAAGATTCAACTCTCTTTTAGAAAAATCTTTGTATACTATTGTATTAATACCATGTTATTTGATATCCTAACAACGAGGTCGTTGTAGTATAGTGGTAAGTATTCCCGCCTGTCACGCGGGTGACCCGGGTTCGATCCCCGGCAACGGCGTCTTTTTTGTTTTTCAAGATTTTTAACATCATTAACGTTACCTTTACGTTATTGCCTTATTGGGGATACCTTTACGTCATTTGAGGTAATCGTCTCAATGGTGACACACAAAGCTAAAGAGAAGAAAGGGCTAGCATCTTGTTGTCTGGTAATGGAATTTCGTTTGATTCAAAACCATTGTGGTTCAGCAAACTACAACTAACTATCTTCAGGGTTGCTGGCAGTCTTATGGACTTTGGTGATCATAGTTTATGTCAGTTCCACTTTGTAATGTTGTTCTCTTCATGTTATTCGTTGGTGAACAAGTTAATGGAGGTACAAAGATGGTAAAAACGGTAAGTTACACAATGGAGATAATAAGAAGAGAGACATGTTTAGTAAGAAACAACGTTTCCAAAATCAAAATCTACAACTCTTGAGCGCAAATGCAAAGTCATCTAGAATACTGAACATGCCATAGTTCCAACTGACAAGTATCGAAACTCCGCTAAAATGTCATTTAAGATTTAAAGCAACAGTGTCAAATAGGCTAGTAATCCAACAAACCATTTCATGCGGTCTAGATTTTCTATTCAACCCTTGAATATCCCTGACTTTGAACCAGCATTACAACTCATAATCTGAGACCGCTACTTTAAGATCTGGTTCATGTTTCCTTCGCAGGGCCTTTCTTGGCTGCTTCAGCTGCAGCCTTCTCTGCTTCGATCTCAGCCACAATGATATCAATTTCTTCTTCTTCTAGTTGCTTCAGAACACCTTCCTCTCGTGTCATTACAGCAACCTCAATGTTCTTTCCCCCACTCTCAACAACCTGCAAAATGCAAATCCTTTTCAGCTTCTTTACAAGTTCCACCACTACTTGTGCGTTTGCTAAGTAAGCTCATCTAACATTATAATCCAACTCAATTAGTAAGGTCTTCTACATTTTCAAAAACTTTAACATTCTCTAACATTCACTTTTAACCTAAAGCCACACCTATAAATAATGAAGAATCATAATGAGGTTCAAAGTTTGGCATGTTGCTCACAAAATCACCGGGTCACGCAGCAAAATAATTAATAGGTCAGATCTCATTGTCAACTAAAACTACTAGGTTTAGTTATAGAACATTCACTAACAGGGCACCCCGACAATAGCTCAAAAGAAAACTACAAGGTTTAGTTATAGAACATGATAGAGCAAACTAACCTCAAGCAGAGCACGGATAGCAAGCTTAACAGTTTCTTGGCCAGCGCTTTCTTTGTAGTTTTTCTCCAGAAACTCCCTAATTGAGTTAGAGTTTCTCCCAGTTGCATTAGCTTTCCAAGCAGAGAATGTACCAGATGGATCGGTCTGATAAAGCGCGGGTATACGAGTGTAGGGATCAAACCCAACAATAAGAGTGGAAAGACCAAAAGGCCTCACACCACCACTTTGAGTATACTTCTGTTGAAGCCCTGCTATGTACCGAGTAATGTACTCAACAGTAACTGGGTCCTCCAACGTAAGCCTGTGGCTTTGACACTCTATCCTCGCCTTGTTTATCAAGACACGAGCATCTGCTTTCAGTCCAGCACAGGCCAATGCAATGTGATTATCAAGGCTCACTATCTTCCTTGCTGATCTGAGAAGCAAAAAAATTATCAAAACTCATATGATTGGGAAGGAACACCAACCAGATCCTATATACGGATAACAATAGGTAAAAAAACTCAGATCTATTGGAGCAAGAGCTCAGCCAACAGATACGAAGACGATATTGCTTAGATTTCAGCAAGTTCAACACCAAAATTATATTTTTACGCAGTGAATGATCAATTTGCAGAGTATAACCAAAAACGTGTTCTTATACAAAAAAACACGTCTGAGATACAGGAACTGTAATTGTACACTCGTAGAGAAAAAGACTTAAACTAGGGTTCAGCTCAGATTCTACGATCTAACAATACTAGATTCGCAATTACGAAGTGATACAAAATCCCAACATCAGGATTTAGTTCAGAAGGATTGAAACAGTGATCATACAAGTAGCAATTGAGTAAATCAAGCGAGCTATCCAGGTGAAGCTTAAAACCAAAATCAAAGTGCAGAAACAAAAGTAAATGGACTAAATCCGGTTTAAGCATCTTGTATCGGTAGAGATCGGAGCAATACCTGGAATCCTGGAGCTTAGGGGTGGATTTCTTTTCGACGGCGAGGACGACAGTATCTGTGCCGCGGACTCCGACGGCGGCGTTACCCTTTCGGACGGCTTCTAGGGCATACTCTACTTGGAAGAGGTGACCATCGGGGGAGAATACAGTGATTGCTCGATCGTATCTCGCCATCTTTTACCTTTTTCTGGATCTTGTGAGTGTTCTTTCTTCTTCTTCAAAAACTCTCTCTCGTTTTTATTTCACAGTAAACGATTCCCGACTTAGGCGACAAGCCAAAAGCCCAGCTCTGTTTTAATCACCTGCGGACAGGTTCACGTACACACACCTTCCAGCCAATCAGAAAGAATCATCACTGGATTTATTTCTGTACTGGGCCCAAGATGAGCTACATTGGCCTAAAACTCCAAACATCTGGCCCACTTCTTCAAAACATTAAAACTCCTAACATTGTTTTTTGTCAAATTAATCTGGTAGAATACATAACATAGGTGCAATTAGTGTTTCTAAGCAAACACTAAAAAAGGTAAACGAAGGCAGGATAAGTCACCAGAGATGAGAGTTAGCGGTAAGAAATAGCAGTACAAAAGAAAGATAAAGAGTACTAATACTGCTTCTCGATGCATTAAGAAGTTACAAATCAAACCCATAAATGGGAGAAGATTGGAAGAAACTGTTTATATAGTTTACATAGAATCACAATATACACAGAAAACTAAATATAGAGTTACATCAATCAATCTTCATATACTTTTCCAAAATGAAAAACTAAATGCAAGTTTAGATGAACACAGAACAGTTGAAGGCTGTTTAGTGTTTACTTGGAGCCTTTCTTAGCCTTTAGTTCCGAAACAGACTTGGCCAATGATGAAGGCTTTATGACATTTTTGGGGTTAAATGCCTTTCGAATCTTGAAAGCAACCCATGCCGTTCCAAATGCATGTCCCGCTGCGTCTAGCCCTTCGTTAGTAGCCTCTGCTGCTTTTGTGCCGTACCTGTAATTTCGAAACAGAATCCATGAGGTTTCTTTAAGATCTAAGGAAACTTTGATCACTCTTGCTGAAGATCACTCATGCGGAGATATGTGATTGTTTATATATGCCTTTGCTAATCAATACCTGTGATTGACTAATTCTGTTGTGACAGTTGATGAAGTCGACATTACGTTTTTCCCAGCAACTTCAACAGCATCACAGATCTTGCCTGCAACAAGAAGTAAACATGAAAAGAAGGGTACTAATCCCATGTGCCTTAAACAAAAAAGGGTTCGGTATATAAGGGAAGCCAGCGATTACAAAACATTTGGTAACTTTGAAATTAAAAACCCACAAAAAGAATAATGCTCCAAAGTCCACCAGACTAACTTGTTCAATGCAAGAAGCAGATCCAAGCACTAATACACTATATCAAGGAACTTCTGCTAAATGTCATATTCGAAAAATTGGAAAAATTATGGGAATGGCCATCAGAGGGAAAGTCGGATAAACAATAATTGTAATGCTGGTCATGTCAAAACATGTATTCAAGTGAGATGAAAGAAAGCAAGGCAACTCGTGAATCAAGAAGCTTTTATGACCCTCCAAGCATGGGATAGGAAATATGAGAAACCAAAAACAAGTAATCTACTTACTAAATCCATCGAGGGATGCGAGAACAATCTCTCCAGGCAAGAGACCAAAAAGCTTCTTTCCAGCTTTTGAGTTTGCCATTGAACCAGTGATGAATCCCGAGACTTTGACAACACCAGAAAGAACACCAGTGGCAACTTTCTCTGTCATTTGTGTCACTCTCTTAACCCTTTAGATAGAAACCACATGAGGGAGATAAGCAAAGGCATAAAAATTGATTTCATTCAAGATATACTACCATGAGAATGCACAATGTTCAAACATTTTTAAACAAGAAATTTCATCACTGCTCATAGAATTGGTCTTCTGCAAACAATAATCATCCCTTACTACTCAGTTCTCTAATGATCATGAAACAAGGAACCAGATAAGAGAATCCCTACTAGATTCCTAAGCAGTTATTTTCAAGGTCAAAGATGCAAAATTCCTAAGTATAACCATACCTCTTGATTCTCCTCAGTGTCTCAGGGCTAACATCTTTCTCCTTCTCAGCACGACTAAGCCTATTCTTCATAACCTCGTTTCCCTTCTTGAGTCTCTCCACAGTTACATCCCCACACCACAGTATCCCTCTGATCAGCTTACCTGACCCGGAAGCTATCATTTTAGCAGTACTGTGAGTATAATCCTCGACATTCGGTGCAAGTGTTGTCCAATACGCCGCACATTGACCTTCCACAACATCCTTTCTCTCACCCTTAAGCTCCTCCGGCGAAGTGTCCGCCACCACTGAATTTCCCAGCACCTCTTCTCCAGTCTCCTTGGCTTTTTCAGACATTCTCTGCTCTGTGAAACAACTGTAGTCTCGTAAAACCTGATCAAGCACAAGTAATACATTCTCTTGCCCTTTCGAAGCAATGGTCAATCCGTAATTAAGAATCTCATCATCCGATTTCGATTTACTCTTTTGCCCTTGTTCATCATCTGAATCAGACCCAGATCCTTGACCTTTCTCCTTTGGCGGATGAATCGAAAAGAAATAGTGAGATCCATCAACCTTAGCTGCAACCTCGTTCTTCGTCAACGGCCATTGAATCTCATTTCCAACATTGGCTAGAACCGCTACAATGTTTTGCCCCTGGATAATTCGAACGATGGTGAAATCACCGCACGCGAGTTCAACGCTGTAGGATTTGTCGATAAGGTTGAGAATAGCGCCGGGAACACGGATGAGAACCTCCTCCGTCGCCTGAGGAGGAGCAGATGGTGATTGGTCGTTGGATGCATCTCCGTGGTCTGGGAAGAGATTAGGTCCGAGATTATGAGAGGATAGAGAAGGATATAGATAAGGTGAAGAAGCGACGTAAGGATTTGTAGAAGCAAAAGGATTATCAGGAATGGATTGATCAACTTGGGGATACATCGCCGGTCGTTGCTTGTCGTCGCCACCGTGAGAAGGATTCATCTTCGTCGTGTTGTCGTTAATTAGAAAAGAAAAAAAAAAAATCTTAAGGAGGAAGAAAAATGATGAATTTCAATTTTTCAAGGTAGAGATGACGTGGCGTAAAAATAGACTATAAATAAAAGTGTACTCCCGCCGGTTTAACCAATAAAATTGTCGATATCGTTAATGCAATACGCAATTTGAATCCACACGCATAAATATCTATTTACCACCTTTTCTACTCTATTAAGGTTTTCATAATCATGAAAAATATAAAAAAAAGTTGCAAATGCCCAAATGAAAAGCCTATTGTGATAGGAAGAAAGAGCTAGTGTTGCAAGAGATCTAAAACCAAATAAGATTATGGATGGTGATTGATATCAATTATATGTTAGTAGAGGGCATCACTAGAATTCCGATCTAATGCGAGGTCAATCTATCTAGAGTGTGTAAAACGCATCATGTGAGACTAGCATAAGCCGTTGTTGCAAAAGTTTTGATTCCACGAAATAGAGTGAAGTGCTTGGAAAAAATACAAGTCCATTACAATTCATCATATAGATGAACCGGTGTGAATCTTTTTTTTTTTTTTAATAAGTAATACTAAAT
>Ga0041059_1002795_pt1 | contig 12654 bp, 5 predicted proteins | sample AraColnosormetaG_FD_56232 | JGI IMG/M metagenome (GOLD analysis project Ga0041059, IMG submission 56232) | Arabidopsis roots microbial communities from North Carolina, USA - Col MF nosort | ecosystem: Host-associated > Plants > Roots > Unclassified | place: USA: North Carolina | collected 2013-09-02 | reverse complement strand
AAAAAAAAAAAAAAAAAAACCAACTTGTCATAAAACGAAGCTCGAGCGAGTTGAATCTGTGTTAGCTCGGTAGACTCGTTGAGTCGAATCGGTAGGTCACTCGTGTGGTTTCTTTTATTAACTAATCAAAAGCCGACCGCCCCCACCTACTCCCCTTTTTCGACCATCTTTTTTTTTCTTAACAAATATTTCTTTTTTGTAACACGCAATATCTCAGAAAATATATTATTGCCTTATAACAACAAATATATTTGATACTGTTATATATACGTCCTTATTTGCAAACAGATCATACCGTTCCGGAAAATCTCAATTTTATTTAGAACATATAAAAACACTTGTAAACTAGTGTACCGTGAAGCCTATAGACAAATATAGGTGGAAAGGAAAACAAAACTGGTCTCCAAAAGAAAAGTCTTATCATAAACTCATGCCCACAGTATTAATGGTATGTATATACTTAGAGAATGACAAGTTAAAACATGTATAGAGAAATCCAAATACAACATGTATAATCGATTGCAACATGTACGTATATTCATGGCTACCTCACATGCATAAAGTTTTATGTATTTCTTGTATAAATCTAGCTACAGTTAATAGTTATACTTAAGAATAAATAGCCTATGCATACACACTTAAATCCAAAAAGAAGTTTAACCTCTCTAATGTATGTTTAGTATACTATTATTTCTCCTTAGAATATTGGAACTTGACTTGTAGTTAATTAGTTTGGGCTAACCGTTGGCCATCATTGGTCATAACATTATGTTTAAATGGATTCCAATTTATAGTCAGAGAGCCTTGGTTCTGTCTTCTGACAGTATCCTTATGAGCTGTAAGAAAATAAAGGGGTAAACGTAAACATTCCTCTTTTCACCAGTTCGCGTGCATTTTAGAAATTCTTGATGCCTAATTAAAAATTACAAAGCAACAAACTCGCTGATTTTTAAAAATAGAATCCAAAAGTAGATCCAATATCGCATGCATGTCCAAAAGCATTTTATTCAAGCATAATGAAGGAAATTGCATCGTAATTCATACATAAATTATTCAACGGTATGAAAATGTAGATAGAATCATAGAAAAGCAAAACATGTGTGTATATATGTATCACAGTAGAAAAAATAATTTGAATAATCAAGCTCTGAAGTGATTAATATGAATGTAACGTATCGTCAATTTGAAGTTTGTTGAAACACATTAGCTAGTATTCTTTGTATCTAAGCAGGTTTTGTCGGTTTATAAACTTCCTCTAATGGCTTAATCTTGGCTTCTTGTGACGGGCTGAAGAAGAATGATATTGAAAATCTCATTTGAATAACTCATTAACTTGTATGTTTACCACCACTCTGTGCTTGTGTATTCGTGGGTTAAGTTGGTGTTTTAGAAGATTTGTTAAATCTTTGAACCGTGGCAAGTTGAAGGCAATCACGTGATTTGTTTGGATGTATATTTTGTCTTTTGACAACGCATTTATCAACTTTTCAGATCGGTTTATTATTTAGGATTAACAAATGTAAAACACTGATATATATACACTAATGATAAATATTTGATGAGAATTTTTCTTAAATCCCAATTCGAATTTTAAACATGTGAAATTAAGAACTATCGCATTTATCAACATTAGGTCAGTCTACGTATATTTGGAAATGAAAAATGACGAAGATCGCAAATGACACAACATTCTGATGACCGTTTATTTTAAACATAAACATGTAAAATCTCGCGTGCATTTTGGGAAATATGAACTTGGCTAACTTATATAAAAAGAACGAATAGAAATCAACATAAGGTTTAATTATAATGTGATTAACTAAGCCTTGAAGTGATCAATCTGGATATTCTCAACCTCGAGTTTCTTGAAATCACTTCTGTTTCTTGAAACAAAGAACTTTCCCCAATTGTACTTTTTATAACAAGGCGGGTTTTCCTCACTTATAAGCTCCTCCAATGGCTCAATATTGGCTTCATGTGATGGGAAGAAGAAGAATGGTATTGAGAATCTCTCTTTGCTTGTATTCACGACCACTCTATGTTCAGCACTCCAATACTCATCATTTGTCCACACCTACTCCACAAAATCTTATTTTCATTCATCAACTCTAATATAATACATCGAAGATATATTGACATGCAACTTCGTTCATTGCTAATTGGTTTTGAGCCGAAAGTCTACGTTTACCTGAATACAATTGCCCATGTTAATGATCAAAGCATCCGAGATCGGTTTCACGGGGATCCATTGTCCATCCGATCTACGACTCACTTGTAATCCACCTACACTATCTTGGGCCAGGACGGTTAAAGCTCCTCCATCTTTGTGACGTCCAACACCTAATGCTAGCTCGGGGTTCGGGCAAGGAGGGTAATGGTTAAACCGCAAAAAACTAGTTTGCTCATTGAAGAAACCGGTTAGCCGATCACCAGGTAGACCCAAACTAATGGAGACAAGTTCCAATAGCCTAAAAGCTAACTTCTCAACTTCTCTTGCATATTCTTGGCATACCTCTCTACCAATACACATGATAAAAAAAAATCACTTTCAGGATAATAAAATGAAATTCTAATAAGGCCCAATGGGCCTAAACTCTCGATCTCGTGATTGAACGCACCAATCAATAATTCAGTGAGTGAGAGAGAATCAAGAAAATGGTCACCTGAAATGAGAAGGGTTTTGAGGCCACTGGTTCGTGAGCTTTCGGAGCTCAGTATCTTCCGGCTCCGGTGACGCCGGAACGATCGTGGAATCTTGTAAGAAGAAATCGAAAATTTCCTTCCAATCTCTAACGTTCTTAGTGTGTTCTTCGTCGTGATAACCCATAGGATTCACTTCGTCTCTTTTCACTTTCCTCTTCTCCTCCGTCGTTAGATTGAAAAACTCAGCAGCTGTCTTCTCTACACGATGCCTTAAAGCTGAAGGCAAGCCATGGTTGATCACTTGAAAAAATCCCCATCTCTTGCATGCCTCTGCAATCTCCTTGGCGATCGCAGTCTTGTCATGATGAGTATCTTCGAGAGAAGAGAGGTCGATGGTCGGGATCTCGTCGGAGAAAATGAAATCACCGGAGTTTGTGAGGTGAGTGTTGGGTCTGTGTTCTGGAGCTTGGATAAAAGCTTCGTCGAGTTCTCCCATGGCAGTTTTGGCAGTGATTCTTGTGGTTATTTTTTAGAGTAGGCTTTGGAGATATCGATGATTAGTGGTGCGGTTGGTGTTGCTTTATAGGATAATGCCACGTAAGTAGAGTAGAATTTAATTTCTCCCTGAAATAAAATGAATCTATACTAATTTATGCAAACCACTATAGGTTATTTTTTCCTTTGGTCTTTATCGTAGTTCAGCTAAATGTCATTTAGGGTCTTCCTATTGTTAGACGTAAACATCACAATTTGTTTCGAGTCAAATCAAATAAGTTCCTTCTAATAGCTCGAAGGGCTGCTCTCTTGCATATTCTTGGCATACCAACCTATCTATAAACTTGAGGTTAACAATCAAATAAACTTGAGGTTAACAAGATTCTTATCAAACTCAATGGGCCTTTGTTAAGGCCTTTTTAGATGTTCTTGAGAAATTCTTATCTGAACAATAATTTTTGATTGTTTTTTTCAAGTTTGATGGAAGAATCAAATTTGCACAAAGAAAAAGGAAGAATCAAATGAAGAACACCTGAAATAATCACAATCGTCGGATCTCCAAATTTACATGTAGGGTGAAGAATATAGACCTAGTAACTAGGTAAAATACTTATTACTTGTGAATTCTATACATGATTAATAAAAATTTGAACTCTAAATCCAACTTCCCACACGTGAACACTGAACAGAGGGTCCACACTTACATTGTTACATTTAATTTAAGTGGCTCATTAAGTCTACTCACTACACATCACATATGCTATAACGAATACTCAAAACCAATTAATTTTCAAAGGAAATCGAATTTTGATGCAAATGATTTGTTCAGGGTTTTGCAGCAAATTCAGCTAAGAAAATTCTTCAAAATTAGTTAAAGATTTTTTCTGTAGTAAAAAATGCAGAAGTATGATAAACTAAGCCAGGGAAAAAAATAACTAGAATTGAGCATGTATAACATTTAACAACAATATCTAAAATTAGGACATAGAGAAATACAATTTGCAAAGATAGCTCAGTGGTCAAGAGAGGAGGACCACAAGACGATTTTATCTTTGAATCTGGACGCAATCTTATGTGTGGTGCCGAAATTGAAATACATTAGTCAATTCTTTAAAATGAAGACATTTTATTTGTTTATTCTCTTCTAACGGCCTATATCGACCAGAGGGATGTGCTTAGGACACTAATAATTGGTAGTTTGGTACTCCAATATTCAAAAGTAATCAAATTTATTCTTTCCGACACAAATTAAGTCCCACACACATTATTTGATTAATATCATAGCTTGGTAAACAAAAAAAAAGCCGATACATAGTATATTAAGTTTTAACTTTGAAGTCATCGATTTGGATGTTTTCGATTTCCAGTTTTCGAAAATCGCTTCTATTCCTACTGACGTAGAACTTACCCCATTTATAGCCTTTGTATTTTGGAGGGTTTTCAGGACTCACAAGTTCTTCTAATGGCTTCACTTCCACATCGTGTGAAGGCAACAAGAAGAATGGTATCGAGTATCTCTCTCTTGTTGTGTTCACCACCACTCTATGTTCAGCACTCCAATACTTGTCATTCGTCCATATCTACATTATCATATTTATGATATAGTAATACTCATTAATTATGAAAGAATCTTTTAATGTTATGTATAACAAAAGAATATGACATAAGTTCAAGGATATTATTACCTCCATACAATTGCCTATATTGATGACAAGAGCATTAGGGACGGGTCTAATCGGAAACCAAACACCGTCCGATCTACGACTAACTTGTAATCCTCCAACATCATCTTGAGCCAATAGACTAATAACGTCGGCATCTTTGTGGTGACCAACACCTAAAGCTAGGTCAGGTCTTGGACATGGTGGATAACGATTTATCCTGAAAAAACTCATTTGTTCTTTGAAGTAGTCATGAAAACGCTCTTTTGGCAAGCCTAAGCTTAACGAAATCAGTTCCAAGAGCTTGAACGCTAATTTTTCAGCGTGTCTCGCATATACTTCACATGCTTCCCTAATAATAAATTAGAACCAAAAATAAAATTAGCTAACATAACTGAAAATAAAAATAATTTCACCTACACACATGTGTAACCTATCATATACAGTGGTGGGTGCAGCGCTGGAAGATAGGATTCACGTGACTCCAGTAGATTTGATCAAACATGTGAATTGATAAAGTTTCTATTTATTGTCTAAATATAGAAAGTATAGAAAACTAAAGATTAAGAAGGAAAAACATGTTTAAGGTCTTGGTATTGTTTGATTATGAAAAATATACAAGAAATCCCCCCTAATCCAATAATTTCTCAGATTTCAGGGTTTTACACAACCCTCAAATCATCTTCTAAAGCAGATCCATTCGTTGTTTGTCATATAAACACAAATGTATATATATCTAATTAAGAGAAAGTACCTGAAATCAGAAGGAGATTGAGGCCACTTGTTGTAAACAAGTCTTAAGCCTTCATCTTCAGGATCAGTGGTTGAAGGAATGACCATTGGATCTTTGAAATAAATATCAAACACTTCTTTCCAATCTTTAACGTTCTTGGTGTGTTCTCCATCATGATACCCTACAGGATTCACATCGTCTCTCTTCACCTTTATCTTCTCTTCCATAGGCAAATCGAAAAACATCTTCACAGTCTTCTCCACACGTTGCCTTGCGTCAGAAGGCACACCATGATTAAGCACCTGAAAAAATCCCCATTTTTCACAAGCATCACCGATCTCTGAGATAACGTTTTGGACATCTTCGGGGTCATCGAGGCGCGAGAGATCAATCACGGGTATTTCTTCTGGTTGGTTAGGGATGAAATTCGAATCTGATCTATGCTCTGGTGCTTGGATGTAGGTTGGATCAAGATCCTCCATTGCTTGACGTAAAAAGAGTTTGGAGGAAGAAAAAAAGTCAATAGAGCTACTTTTATGCTGTGTTTGGACTTTGGATGGATATCTACAACGAAAATGTGCTAATTATATACACCACTACTTTTTTTAAGTAATATATTATTAGGATACATAAATCGATTTTGTTTTGTTTTTATATGCATATGTTTTTGTTAATGATATAAGATACTAAAACTACAACGTTTTCTTCGACGACCGCTCAAAGTACCGAGACTTTTCCTCGTTGAATGATTTTTAAAACGAGTAATAATAATTAAGCCGGTCAGAGGATCTGTCGGGGTCGGGTCATGAAGTAATTAACACTCTTATTAAAAAAAAAAACACCTATTGAAAATATAGTAAAATTACAGTCGAAGTTTGTATTAGGAATAAGACCATAGAAACTAAATCAATATTGAAAGTTGAACTAAATCATCAATATTTGTTTATTAGCTGAACACTATTCTTATTTTAATCTTGAACATAGATGGAGTTTAGCTATTACCTATTACTGTACTTCTATTCCAAACTAAGGAATCGTTTTGGATATTAACCTATTTGACCATGATATTAAGTATTAACAAACGATTTGGTTACTTGACCATGATATGAACAAACGATTTGGTTAACTAGTCGGAAAATATTTTAAGCTTAGGTTAAAGTAGTCCAACATCTAAGTATTGATGTTAGTCTACATAGTAGCATTTTGGTACCTTTTTCAGAGGATTGTTCCGATCAGCCCATCGGGCAAAGAAAATATCTATTCGAAGATGGTGATTGATGAGTCGAAATATTGAAAGTTGAAAATGTGATAGTTGCCAATAAAGACCAGAAATAAAAGTATAGGTTTTTGCTTAAGGAAAACGAAAAATAAATCAACGATCTAAGTCACGTTGACGTTGACCACTAAATAAACTAAAATATTTCAATTCTCAATTAAGGATTTTTCTAAGATGTCAAAATAAAGTTGAAAATTTCTGTTGATATTAAAAACAGTGCGAAAATATGAATGGATATTTATACTTTGAACATTGAACAATTTTTTTTTTATTTTTGTAAAAGACAATTTTTGAGAGAAGTAGACACAAAGAATGTGATGAATTTACACTATAAAAGTATAAAACTTAGAATTACAGATATGTTAATGGTTAATTTTGAAAATATTCACTTCTAAAAATCATCTACTTACAGATTACAAATGGTCAAATTATAAATGTATCTTTTTTTTTGTTTGTTACAAATTGCGTTAACCGGAAAAATGTTGGACCAAAATGTAAAATATTAAAAATGTATGGTTCAGTAGCCTGGGAACATCGGTGGTGGTGGCGATGCATATTGGTGTCCAATGTTTGGTGGGAGGATGAAATTATCGCCGTCGTCGTTGTCTTCCGATGGTGGTGCAGTTACATCTGGTGATGGATTTGAAGATGGCGGTGATGACGAAGGGGTGGCTTCTGATTGTTTTGGTGCTTCAACTTCTGGTTCGCTTGATGGTACTGGTGCTTCAACTTCTGGCTCGGAATCTGGTGATGGAGCTGGACTTGATTTGAACACTGGTGAATGATTTGAATCTGATGGTGCTTCGATGTCCTCAGAGTCTGGGGTCGGAGCTTGAACCGGTGTTGAGATTTCTCCTGATTCTGATGATGAAGGTGTTGGAGCGTTTGCCATTGGCGATGTTGCTGGTGGTAGAGGCGTTACAGGTTTCGGTGGCGGTGAGAAAACTGGAGGAGGAGGAGAGTAGATAGGTGACGGAGGTGGTGGAGAGTGGACTGGTGGTGGTGGAGAATGGACTGGAGGCGGCGGGGAGTGAACTGGAGGAGGCGGTGAGTGAACAGGAGGAGGTGGTGAGTGGACTGGTGGCGGTGGTGGAGAGTGGACCGGTGGAGGCGGGGAGTGGACTGGTGGAGGAGGAGGTGAGTAGATTGGTGCAGGCGGTGGTGGAGAGAAAACTGGTGGTGGTGGAGGTGACTGGACCGGTGGAGGAGGAGAGTGGACTGGTGGAGGAGGAGAGTGGACTGGTGGTGGTGGTGAATGGACCGGTGGAGGAGGAGAATGGACTGGTGGTGGTGGTGAATGTACTGGTGGTGGAGGAGAGTGGACTGGTGGTGGTGGAGGAGAGTGTACTGGAGGTGGTGGTGAGTAAACCGGTGGTGGAGGAGAATGCATCGGAGGAGGAGGTGAAAATACAGGCGGCGGTGGGGAATGAACCGGTGGTGGTGGTGGTGGAGAGTGTACTGGAGGAGATTGTGGCGACGTTGTCTTTGTCTCTTCTGTCGAGGGTGATGGTGGTTGAGGACGACGTTTTTTAATCGGAGATGCATCGTAAGGATCATTTGGTACCGGTGATTCCAATGGAGGCGACCCCATTTTTGGTGCCTCTGTCTTTGGTGGTTGTTCTTGCTTTGGTGGTTGAGGCTTAGGTGACTCCTCTGGTTTTGGGGTCTCTTGCTTTGGTGGTTGAGGCTTAGGTGACTCCTCTGGTTTTGGTGTCTCTTGCTTTGGTGGTTGAGGCTTAGGTGACTCCTCTGGTTTTGGTGTCTCTTGCTTTGGTGGTTGAGGCTTAGGTGACTCCTCTGGTTTTGGAGGTTCCGGTTTAGGAGATTCTTCTGGTTTTGGTGGCTCTTGCTTAGACGACTCTTGTTTTGGTGACTCAGGCTTAGGTTTTGGCTGTTCTGGTTTTGGTGCCTCTTGCTTAGGCGACTCTTGTTTTGGTGACTCAGGCTTAGGTTTTGGCTGTTCCGTTTTTGGAGATTCCTGTTTTGGTGACTCTGGCTTAGGTTCCTTTGGGTTAGAAGGCTCATGTGATGGTGTCTCAGGCTTTGGACTAGGCTGTTGTGGTTTGGGAGATTCTTCTGGTTTTGGCTTAGATGGCTCTTCTAAGTTTGGTGGGTTTATTTCTTTCTTAGGCTCCGGTGCCTTTGGTGTTGGTGTTGGTTTTGGTGATGGGTTTGAACCACCGCCACCTCCACCGGCACACTTGTCTTTACTGCAATCCACAGGACGGCTAACCACCGGCAAACATTCTTTAGCCGACTTCTGGTTTGGTCTGTTCTGTAAGCAATTGCTCGTGTCATCAAACTGTTTCTCTTGGCTCGATCCAGGCACACAACTTTGAGCTTCTCCATTGAAGAAATTGTAAGAAAATGTGAAGTTTGACAATTTGGGCAACTTGCAGATATTGTCTGTGACAAATCCGGTGAACTTATTGTACGAGAAATCCATTTGTTCCACGTTGGCTAAGCCCGACAAGGTCGATGGCAAACTTCCGACGAACCCATTGCTGCTAGCATCAAACACAGTCACATTGTTCAACGAACCGATTTCGTTCGGTAAGCAACCACTTAGGTTGTTCCCAATAAACACAATCTCGTTGAGGTTCTTCATCTGGCCAATGGTTTTTGGGATGCAACCGCTAAATTTATTGTGTGCGAAGGTTACAACGGAAGCTGTTGATTTACCAATTGTCTCGGGGATGGTCGACTCAAATCTATTGTTGTTCAAGAAGATGGCGTCGAGATCTTTATCAAAGATCTCTGGTGGTAGTTTCCCTTCAAAATCATTGTATCTTATGTCAAGGAATTTCAAAGACGGCCAAGAAAGAGCAACTGTCGGAAACGGACCAACGAAACGGTTATTGCTGACGTCGAATTCATACATTAACGTTAGCTTCGAAAGACTTTTCGGAATAACTCCGCAAAACCTGTTGGAATTAACGTGAAACAAGGCGACATCGGTCAATAAACCTAGCTCAGGCGGCAAGTATCCGGCTATATCCGCATGGTTAAGGTCAATCCCCGCCACAACCAATACGCTTGGGTCGTCAAGTGCTGGTGCACAGAAAACTCCTTTGTAAGAACACACGTCTGGACCAACCCAATTAGCCGCAGTGTTGAACGGATCAGAGTAGAATGCCTTTTTCCAAGCTTGAAGGGCAATGTAAGCCCTTTTAAGTCTGTTATTAGCAAATTTGAGGTCTAAATCGACTTCGTACTCGATGTCGTCGGGAAGATCTCCGTTTTCTGATAATGCCAAAAGTTGGCGTCTTGTAAGAAAAGAAGCTTCCTCATCGGTGAGAGCCGCTGCGGAATAGAAAAAAATGGAGATGGTGAAACAAAAGAGGAGAAGGAAGCAGCCAAAAGGCTTCTCCATTGTTCTTCGGGTCATGGTGATGAAAAAACTTGGAAATGGCTCTATGGCTTGCTTAATAGATGAATGTTGTGGAGAGGAAGCCTATAATGAAACGAAGGCAAACAGAAACCATTGGATTGTTTTGCTATTTTTGGTATAACAAAATTTATATAGACTAACGTTTAAAGGGTACGAAAATAGCAAACTATTGTAGCTAATTTAGAATTAGAGGTCGTTGACAACGTCTTTACAAGTTTAGTTTAGTTTTACCATTGTTGAAATTTGGACGACCAATATTTTTTACAGTCTGGAAAAAAAAAGTAAAAACTCTTTTGCTTAGTGTTGTGATTTGTGAATATTTCAAATTTTATTTGACGTTTGCGTTTTGAACTCTTTGGGAAAACAGTGAAACAAATTAAAACGTTTTCTTGTAAAATTGCTGATACTGTAGGCTATATTTATTGTTGAAAATTTTAATTTTTGTTAAGAAAAAAGACTTTCTTAGTAGTATAGTATTTGAAGAAAATTTTCAAAGGATTAAATTAAGAAAATGATTCCAACTAGTATATCTGTTTTTATAATCACTTTTAAGAATGATCAAATAATGTTTTTGTGATATTAACTGTTCAATATGTCAACACCTCGTTATTTAGTTTCTACTATATAATTGTTTTGAACATTCGTTCATCACAAGCTCGCAATAAAGTGAAAAGAAAAAATGGTGAGCAAAACAAATAGTTACTTAACCTCAATTCTTGTTATATTGATCAGCCGATACTACCGTCCTATCTCCGCCACGCCACAACCCGCAACATGGCCGGGCCCATTTTGTGATGGTTCATGGAGCTTGGTTTTTGGTATAAACTATACCATTCTTGAAATCTCAAGGCCATAACGTAACTGCGGTCAACTTAGCGGCATCCAGAATCGATCAATAACGGCCTGAGACTCTACGGTTGGTTGCGGAGTCTATTGGGCCCTTGATGGGCCTAATGGAGAGTCTAGGTGAGGATGAGAAGGTGATTCTTCTGGCACATAGTTTGAGTGGGGCTTGCTATTCCTAAGGCCATGGAGTTGTTCTACAAAAAGGTTCATATGGCTATTTTCGTTATTGGTGAAAGAGTTTCAGCACTGGATGATCAAGAACAACCCTCCTAACCACGTGGAGCATATCCAGAATTCTGATCATATGGTCACGATTTCAAGGCCGTTAGATCTTGGTGCCTGTATTTTTTCTTTGGCTAAGAAGTTTGCTTGAAAAATATTGATTTTCAACATTTTGTTAGTGACACAATAAAAAAGTCAACATTTTGTTATATAAGAATGTACGAAAGAAAACATGGTTTGTAAGGCCTAAGCTGTTTTCCAAGTTTTTTTTTATATGGTTGATCATTGATCAATTCCATTCATATGTTTCACGAGCCACACTTTTTATACGTCTATTACTTTGCCATATGTTTGACTTTTCAACTTCAGCTAATCCTAGTAGATTGTTTCACAAAACTAATCAAACTACAAAACTTAGTTGACCACTTTAATTAGCATGAGGTTATGGACCCTGAGAAGATTTAAATGAAAGCGATTCCAGTTTAGATTCGATGATTTTTTTGTTTTTTTTTCATCTGAGACCTGAATTCGTTTCAAGAACATCAAATCCAGTTCTAAGAGTTTAACACATATATATATATTTTTTTAAGAAACCAATTAACTTACTTCACACCTCATGACCTCAAGATGATTTATGAGTATAATTGTTTCTCCATAAAAAGTGCTTATTTCTTTTCGTCTATAACTTTTTTGCTAAAATCGTCTATAACTTTGATTATGTTTTCCAATCTTACGTACCTTGCAAAGAATGGACATGTTTTGAAGTTGCAAACCGTTCAAATCTGTGATTAATTTGTTCAATAGATCTTAAAGAAAATTAAAAGCAGTTAATACACAAGAATTATATAAACGTCCACGGTTTTGATTCATCTGTAAACTCTTCATTATGTTTTGGTTATACTTTATACACAAATAAACAATATCCAAAACGCCACAAGGCACGGGAACTACTAACTTTAATGAGGCCAAAACCAAAAAAAAATAAAAAACTAAGAAGCTCATCACATGAATCCAACAAGAGGAATGGGAACGGCGGCGTAATTATTCCGGCGACCACCGTGAACTGCTGGAAGAGACGGTGGAGGCTTACGGAAAGCTTCTTCTACTGATTCAGCCACGGTGGTGACGAAAACAACAGCAATTTTCACCAATTCGATGCAAATCTCTAGCTTTTGAGACACCATGTTGTTTGTGCTTAATTCGTAGGAAGAGAAATGTTTTTCTTTTCTTCTTGTTTCGTGTTTTGCGCTTTTTAGGTTTTTTTCTTTCTATGTTTTCCGCGTCTAGAGAACTCTTGTCTTTGTGAGTCGTCTTACTTGCAAAAGCCAGAGTTATATATTTATACAGACAATCATCAATCAGTGTTCACTTATTTTTTTTTTTTTTG
>Ga0041059_1002794_pt1 | contig 12658 bp, 9 predicted proteins | sample AraColnosormetaG_FD_56232 | JGI IMG/M metagenome (GOLD analysis project Ga0041059, IMG submission 56232) | Arabidopsis roots microbial communities from North Carolina, USA - Col MF nosort | ecosystem: Host-associated > Plants > Roots > Unclassified | place: USA: North Carolina | collected 2013-09-02 | reverse complement strand
TTATTTATTTATTTTGCAACAAAACAAATTCATCCATTGATTTTTTTTAAAAAAAATCGCCTAGAAAAACTAGTACAAACTAGAAAAAAATAATTCAAAGAAAAAAAAAAAATCAAATTTTTAAAAGTTTGAATTTTCTTACTTAAATACCAAAGGATGACCATTCATCTAGAACGCCAATTAGCTTAATTAAATCTTTACAATTATGTCTCAAAAATCACACTAGCTAAAGAGGACAAAATATGACATTTTATTGCCCAAAAGAGATATTCGAACTATGTGTGTAGGGTGACATTTATCTGTGGTAGCTCTTTAACCCGAGGAGGGCAATATTCTAGCGAGAAAGGACAAGCCATCCATCGCCTCTTAATGAATCTGATACGTCCCACGAGCTATCGATTTGACAGACAATATAGTATGAATCGTGTCGATTTAAGTAGCGTCCATGCAAGCCCGAGCAATTGCTACGCGGAACGCATCCGCTTCTCGGGCCGTATAAGACATTACATCTACTGAATAAATGGCTTTATAATATTTTCGAACATTTTCGCGTTTTGACTTTCTAAATAAACCATAAATCAAAGGGGATCTTATTATTTAATGTACTTATTTTTCTTTTGAAAATGATTTGTTTTGTAAACATCGATCTTTTATGTAAGATAATCATAAAATATTCATTTATAATTAGGTAATTATAATATTTTGGTTTAATTATAAAAGTACTTTATTTTTTTTTTGGGGGGTAAAAATCCTTTATTTGTAATGAAAGTTAATATTTGAAATATTTTTCACAAAAATATTTTGATTAATCCTCTTAAGCAAATTTTGTAATCGTAATAATATTTATGGATTGCTTCTAGTTGCCCTGAAATTTCTTAACGGATTAAAGACAACCAAAACGGTTTGGGTTTGACATAAAATTAAAAACTTATAATTTAATGGAGCTTATGAAGTGTGGGCCTGGAGGGATATTTGCCCAGAAATTCGCTGGAAAAAGAAAACGATGTTCCAGGTAAACCTTGAGAGTTAAAAGTCATTTCTTAATAAGCTACAACGTCAAACACGAGTTTTGATCAAATAAACTTCCAAGTAGTCTCCATCTTCTGACTTTGATATGCACACCAAGTGGGGTTTGGTGTCTTCGTCTACTAGTATTTTGGTGTGTCCTTCCAAAAACACACGTATCTACCATAAATGTCAAATTAGCGAAATGAAAAAACAACATTTTATAAATGCATCCGTACGCAGAAACAAGAGGCCATAGTTAAGAGAGCTATCCATGGAATGGATCTTTAAGCAAGTTACACAAAATGATGAATGTGGTATATGAGTTATGCACACATACAGTATTAAGGAAAAAAGACAGCTTGTCAAAGCCGTTTAAGGCTCAACAACAGCAGTATTGTGTCCGTCCCTCCCATTTTTTTTCTCTGTTTTCGTTCATACATACATATATGCATCTCATCTAAAACAAACCAGAAATTTTCACACCAGTCTTGTCTTCGGATTAGAACTTTCTCCTCCTGTCAGGAAAGACATGTGTAATGTTTAAAAAACACTGCAACAACGAGTGGTCTTTTGATGAAACCATAAGCTGAAAACCCGTAAAAACAGATTCACGAACTGAAGGAACAACCCTAAGCAATTGCTCAATTAACGACAGCTTTGCTTTAAGCAAAAATCTTTAACGCAAACAATTGGAATCCATGATTTGATTAATCTGCAGTCATACTAAACTTGATGAATTGAATCAAAAAGAAAATAAGAAGAGGTGTTTCCTTCTTTCTCAGATCAACAGACTTTCACCTGCTCATAATTATAAATTGCTTGCTCAAAACCATGTCTTTCTTTAACCCTGGAATCTTCCCAGAAACGATTCACTAGTGTTGAATCAAAACTTGTGGCAACATCACTGGAATCTATCAAGATAGCTTCCAGGAAGTTGAGGTAGCTTTAGATTCTCTTCTGCGTGTACTATCAACCAGTCTCAAAGGTAAACAGTTTCTTACTATGTTACCATACATTCGCTGTAATACAGTCTCTAAATTGGGTAAAAAAGAAGTCTAGGAATTAAAAATATCTTACATGTGCGGCTAAAAGATGCTACATGATTGTATCTCATGGACCCCAACTTCATCTCTGTGTAGCGTTTTCCAACCAAACTGGTATGTGAAAGATCAGACATCTGTTTCATCTAAACTAAGCTTGGCACGATATTGACGACCTTTGCTTTGGAAACTGGTGCAGCTCTCTGATTCTCGTATTTCAGTATCCCCATCTTCTGTTGCACTTGGTCTCTCTTCTTCTGCCAACTCTCCAGCTACGATAGGCTTCGTCTCATTACAGTTACTACTGTCTTCACTTACGTCCTTGGTCTTATTCTGCGGAATAAAGGAGACTTTTGGAAATGATTCTGACTCTGGATTTTTCAATCCTTCAACAGCATTGGGAGTGTCCATGTACTCTCCTGTTGGGGACTCCACATCCAATTCACAAGATGGATCAAAGCTGTAACGGGTGTAACTCGAAGGATTTAGCAAGTAATCCGGTACCCGAGCACCACTTTTTCCCTGATGAGATACGATTTTTGACGAGGCAGAAGCTGAACAAGTATCTTCAGGCTTCTTCAATGTTTCTTCAGGCACAGAATCAAACCTGACTCGCTTACTTGTCCTTGCTTCTGAATCTGAACTATTCTCCTTCCTTTTGAGTATAGGTTTTCGCGGCATAGCTTCGGATGATTCTTCTGCGTGTGGCTCTTTGCTTTCCGAAGGTTGACTTGCAGAAGTATTAAACTTGTTAGCCTCAATTTCATCTTCCTTCAGCCTAATTCTTGCAGCAACATAGTTAGCACGAGGATCCCGAATCCGCCCACAGCCTTCACCGTCATTCTCTTCCCCTAGTGCAACTTTATCATACTCATCTTCCTCTGCCTGTGTTAAGAAGCATAATTCATGGAAACAACACTCAGCATCAAAGAAAGTGACATCCTATTCATAATACGGTATGTGCTACATATAGTTATAGCAAGAAAAACTCAAATTCAAGAATCTTAAAGCTGGTTACATAGGTTGATGATTCACGTACAAAAACTCTATAAGTCACACAAACCAATATGATACTACATTAAAAATTCAATGCTCTTCTCATATGAATCTACCAAATCCAAGAGAAAAGACCAACACTGTTCCCTAATTTCAATTAGCTAAGCAATGAGAAACAATCGTTAAGAGACCAAAATTGATTTACCTCGTCATCGAGAGTGCGATCAAGGCCCATGGAGGCTCTGATACTCCACACACCATCAAAATCCTCGCCGCAATCAATATCTTTGAGATCATCCTCGGAAGGCTTCTGCTGTTTTAAGAGCTCGTCAAAGGATGAAGCACAAGGAATCTCGTCTCTATCGTACGAATCTCGCTTCCACTCCCGCTTCTCTACCTCTGTGTCGGAGAGAGTCCACACCGACCCCGATTGCTGCCGCGACGCCGGAGCAGAAGACGACGTGGAAAACTTGGAAGACGAAGGACGAGAGAAGGGTAGAGATCCGAAGATCTTCGCAACGCGAGACTGGAAATCTTCGTCGGCTGATCCAGACGATGCCATTGTGAAGCTATTAGAAATTGAAACACACACAAATCGATTGCTGTGAATAAACGAAGAACGAACAAAATAATAGACCGCCTTTCGTGTGATCCTATAACAAAACAAATTTTAAATGGGCATTTTATAATGGGCCTGGCTTAATGGAATTTCCTACTTCTTGGCCCAATATCGGCCTACTAGTCACTGTTACCTCTATACAGTTTTTAATTTTTTTTTGGTTGTGTGCTAAAGTGGATTTTAGTATCCGTAGGCCGTTTGAGGTCAATAAGGAAATGAAAGATGCGACAGTCTAAAAAGGAAAAGAGAGATCTAAGTTACATTAGATTGATAGCCATATGTCGGAAATCATTTGAGAGAGAAAACATACGATAAATGTTGTGAGAAAGATGAAAGAAAATTGATGTGAGAAAATCTGATTAGAAGACCATATTAAATGTTGGTTAATAGTAATACATAATGTTCATTATTATGTTTTTAATTGCAGATGTCTTAGTTTTACCAGTTGAACAAAGATCTTAACCTAGATTTAAGACGATTATCGTTATGATTAAACAATATTGAACTAGCTGGACAAGACTCAAGAGATCATACATTTCATTAAACAATAAGGATTTTGAAACCAAGAAAATGTATTTTAATAATCATATGCGACTGTAAAGTCTGCAAAAGAAAGTAAGATCATCGTGTCCATTTTTTCCAAATTTCTCCCACTTTTCTTTTTGCTTTAACAATTTTTTTCCAAAAGAAAGTAATCATAAGTGTTCAATTTTTTATATTTAAAGATATTTTCATATAAAATAAAATAAACATGTCTTAAAAGGAATCATTTATACCCCACTGGCCTCTCTGTCTCTCCGGAACAAAAGATAATGGAGAAGCAACCAGATAACGGGTCCCACTCTCCCCTCTCTATTAATACTCTCGAGAGAATCGCGTTTACTACACGCGCCTCCTAATTTCCAGCCTCTTTAATACTACACGGGCTTTAAAGGCGCGTGGATATAGTGGATTTTAGCCAGAGTCCTTGTTTTCTCAGATGACCACTGTTACAGAAAAAGCACAGTCAGTCCTCTCTTTAAAAAATTTACACTTGAAACGACGTCGTATCTTACCAACCTTCACGATCTCCGGCGGTAACTAAAACGGCATAGTTTCGCCGTCTTTTGTGGTTAAAATTTTCACAAAGACGGTGAAGTTTTTTTTCTTCCTTTCTTTGATTTGTCTGTCTCTTCTCTTCTCCCGAGACACTTCATCTAAAAAACACACCCCCACTGTTTTCTTGTTTTGTTCTCTCTCGATTTCGCGAGAAAAAAACACCAGCTCAAAATTACGCTTGGCTCGAGACTTTGAAGATCATCGGTTTCTGTTTCTGTTGGATATTTCGGGGAAGCTTTGGGAGGAGAGGATCTCACGTTTTTGTTCGTTTATGGCGTCTGTGTGAGACATAGTGGTGGTTCTAGCTTTTAGGTTTTTGGTGTGTGTGTTCGTGTTATGTTAATTGCTGTTTGTGTCGAAGAAGAGGAAGTAATAAATTAGCTCAAAATGCATTTCACTAAGCTTGATGACTCTCCCATGTTCCGCAAACAGGTTTGTTTCTACTACATATCTTTGGTTCCTGTCTATGTGTGCTTGTCTTGATGTGTCCAGTCTTTTAGTGTCGTAGGTTAAAATTGGGTCATATTAGGCGAGATTTGTTCTTCAAAAGTTGTCAACAGATACTAATTTTGGAGCCATTAGGATGTGTTGTGTCTGGAATTTTGAATGTCCACCGACATTTATATTCCAAAATGTGAGTGGAACTTCACTGGAAGGTTCGAATTAATGTGTCACTAAGAAATTGGTTTATCTGGACGGCCTATTCGCGCTTTAACTTGTTGCTCCATGAAATGTGAAATGACTTATGATCCAGTGCACTTGTTTGGGTCTCTGATTCGTGTGTTTAGGATACATTTGTGTCCACTTAGCTACTACTTTCATGCTCACTGGTTTAGTAGGACTTCTGCTATCTAACTCAACTTAAATGCTAAGGAAGTTCCTAGTGTAGCTCAAATTCTGTCCAACAACTGCTCTGTTTGCCTGAAGTTGATGATTCTTTTGCCCCTATATAGAGTGCCTGAATCACTCAATCTTTGGGGTTATCCATAGTTGCAGTTTCTTCCATAATTGGATTGTGTCTTTACTGTTTTCTTTGCGTTTATGTATTTTTCCTTCCGCAGCTGCGTTCTTACATTGATATCTTTTTCTTAAATAGTTACAAAGCATGGAGGAGAGCGCAGAAATATTGCGGGAAAGAAGTCTCAAGTTTTACAAAGGATGCCGGAAATACACGTATGCTAGTTCAAATTTTCACAGCTAATTAGGATTGTAGCTCTACATTTAGAGTTTTCTTCTGGCTGAAACATGTATCTTTTAACAGCGATAGATTATTCTTTCTTTTTACAGTGAAGGACTAGGCGAGGCATACGATGGGGACATTGCTTTCGCAAGTGCACTTGAAACATTTGGTGGAGGCCATAATGATCCAATAAGTGTGGCTTTTGGAGGTATGACCGATTATATGGAAACTCGCAGTAGCATATTGTCTGTTTATTCCCATAATCTTTGCAGTTTTCATCTGAGATTCTTTGGCACTTTCCATTTTAGAATTCATAATTTCGTTTTTAAGCACTAAATACTGATAGTGGCCTTAAATTATGAGGGAAGTTGTTGTTCCCGCTCTTTCTCTTCGCTTTCTCTTTGCTAGGGTTGTTAGATTCACTGGTTTTGGTGGAAATGTTAACAATTTGCTGTTAAAAGTGCTGACAAACTCTAACTTGCTGTGCCAGGACCGGTAATGACGAAATTTACAATTGCGTTGAGGGAAATTGGGACTTATAAGGAAGTTCTTCGGTCACAGGTATGCTAGTTTGCTATTTTGACACTCTCTGTTTCTCCCTATTCCCAGCCTTCTCTCTGATAACTCCTGTGGTATCAACGTAGGATAGCTTTGTTTTCCTTCAGCAAAAATGGCCTCTTTATAGTTTGCTTTACCTTAAGACATCATATAGATTTAGAGCAGATCAAGTCATTTCAATCCAGGTTTTGATTTTGATGAGTTCCATTGTCAGGTGGAACATATACTGAATGACAGATTACTTCAGTTTGCCAATATGGACTTGCATGAAGTTAAGGTACAAGCTGCTTCCTTTATTATTGGCTTGATATACATGTTTTGAGTTAACTTTGCATCATTGAGGTATTAGTATTGACTAGAATATCTATTAAACAATGGAGGACAAATATTCTGCATGTGTGAATAGAGAAAATATGAAGACCTGCCAAGAGGCATTTAATTTAATATGGACATTAGGTCTTGTTCTTCTGGTTTGACTTGCAGCACTAGAAATCTAAAAAAAAGAACTAATTATCACTCATGTGGTCAACCTTCCCCAAACAAAATATAATTGTGAATATTTTCTGAGGTCATTAATGTAGATAAGGTCTGATGATTGCGGAAAATATGGTTAAGTTTCTTGAGCCTGCCTTTACATTGTGGCTAGTCAGCTTGTCCAGATATATCTTTTTCCATTTTTATAGTAGGCTAGCATGACATGGTTATATTTGGATATGGAACCCTGAGAGATCATTTTTGCCACAGGAAGCTCGGAAGCGCTTTGACAAGGCTAGCCTTACCTACGATCAGGTATCCCTTTTGTCAAGGATTTTTGTTTTCCCCACTCCGCTGACTTGGTTTGCACTACAAAAGATATTTTGGAAAGATTAAAAGTTCTCATCCTGACTCTTTTCTTTACTAGATGTAAATCTGTATGAAAAGTTTCAACCAGACAAAATGGGTCGAGCTCAAATATTTTAGAATCATTCCTCGTTAATGGAGGAACGCTAGGGTTCCTCTTTTTCAAAGTTATGATATGTGTTGCAGTTTCCGTGCAGGCAGTGTATAAATTTGCAGAAACCTAGCTAGTTTTTTTGTTCATGCTACATTTGTAGCTTGGAAAATAACTGATAGAAATAGAGAGGCATATTGGGTCCACGGCTCCCACTTATCTGGACGATTAACTAATTAACTTCTTATTGTGCTTTAGGCCCGTGAGAAGTTTTTATCTTTGAGGAAAGGTACAAAAAGTGACGTTGCTGCTGCTTTAGAACAGGTATGGTGCATGATTTTAGTAAAGCTCGTTTCTGATTTTTGATAACCATGTATTTTTATTTCTATGTTGTAACTAACATATTTTGACACTGACAGGAACTTCATACTTCGAGGTCTATGTTTGAGCAAGCTCGGTTCAACCTTGTAATTTTCTATCGTTTGATCTTGAGTGTTCAAATCTACATACTTGCTGTCCATACGTAGTATTGTTGAAGTAATCATTTGGTTTCCCTAATTTATGCTCAGGTGACTGCTCTATCAAATGTTGAAGCTAAGAAAAGGTTTGAATTTTTGGAAGCAGTCAGTGGAACAATGGATGCACATCTTCGGTACTTCAAACAGGTAAGTTTGTTATGCTGCTTAGAATTATAAAATAGTCTGGAAAGGTTTGTGTCAAATCTAAACGTGGTTGCTTTCAGGGTTACGAATTACTGCATCAGATGGAACCATATATCAATCAGGTCGGTTTAATGTTATTTTCCTTTTCTTCAAGTGATAGATCCCTAAATATTTGGGGTTTATGTATAATTCTCTTCTACGACTATGTATGAATCTTCACATGTGTTGAAAACGCGGAGATAGTAGCATTTAGAAAACTACTTATACATCAACTCTTTTTTTGTAGGTCTTGACATATGCGCAACAATCCAGAGAAAGATCAAATTATGAACAAGCAGCACTTAATGAAAAGATGCAGGAGTACAAAAGACAGGTTGATCGAGAGAGCAGGTGGGGTTCAAATGGTTCTAATGGATCACCAAATGGAGATGGCATACAAGCAATCGGTAGAAGCTCTCACAAAATGATAGACGCCGTAATGCAATCTGCTGCAAGAGGAAAGGTTGATCAACGTCTTTAACATATGATTGATACATCTTCCAGAGAGTACTATTAACATTTCTTGGTGCTTTCAGGTGCAAACAATAAGGCAAGGTTATCTCTCTAAACGATCTTCAAACCTGAGAGGAGACTGGAAAAGAAGGTTTTTTGTTCTTGACAGCCGGGGAATGCTCTATTATTACCGAAAACAGTGTAGCAAACCATCTGTGAGTTTTGGTTTTATATTTATCTTTTATTTGAAAACAGCAGAATTATGCAAACGGTATGGTGTTCATAAAGTAAAAATCTATTTGACCCATTCTTTTCACACTCTGACTTAGATTATTTGATGTTTAGGGGTCTGGAAGCCAGCTTTCTGGACAGAGAAATAGCTCCGAGCTTGGGTCTGGACTGCTTAGTAGGTGGCTTTCTTCGAATAATCATGGACATGGTGGTGTCCATGATGAGAAGTCTGTAGCTCGTCATACAGTGAACTTACTCACCTCAACAATTAAAGTCGACGCTGATCAATCAGATCTGAGGTTTTGCTTTAGGATCATATCACCTACAAAAAACTACACGTTGCAGGTTTGATTCAGAGTGTTTGTTACTGCCTTAAAACTTTATTGTATACATGTTTGCCCAAGTTTAATAGTTTTCACTCAGTGTTTACTTATGTTTGTCAGTGCAGGCTGAGAGTGCACTCGATCAAATGGATTGGATAGAAAAGATCACTGGGGTTATTGCATCACTACTTAGTTCTCAGGTCCCTGAACAGGTAAGTATTATCATTATTCCTTTACCTGACCAGGCTCATATTAAATACCAATGCAACTTTGGTGATTGTCCATCGGCTACATTTCAGCGTCTTCCTGGTAGTCCCATGGGAAGTGGCCACCATCGATCTGCTAGTGAAAGTAGCTCATATGAAAGTTCTGAATATGATCATCCTACTACTGAAGAATTTGTATGTGAGAGGAGCTTTTTGGGGTACAATGAAAGGCCATCAAGAAGTTTTCAGCCGCAACGGTCCATTAGAAAGGGTGAGAAGCCCATTGATGCTCTTCGAAAGGTCTGTGGGAATGACAAATGTGCGGATTGTGGAGCTCCAGAACCAGACTGGGCTTCTTTAAATCTGGGGGTTCTTGTCTGTATCGAATGTTCTGGTGTTCACCGTAATCTTGGTGTGCATATATCTAAGGTAAAAAATCTCCAGAACTCTTAATTGCTTAGAAAATATATGTAGGCTCTATAACAACCAACTTATGGAAGGACGTAAAGAAGTCCATGAGAATTTTGAAGTGACACTAGGCTTATATTCAATAGCAATTCAGATTATAGAGCATGTGATAGAATTTGAACTTTGGATGGCTCGGCCTTCAATTTGACATAAGTTATACAGCAATCTGAAGTTGGCTGTTGCTACAGGTTAGGTCACTCACTCTCGACGTGAAAGTATGGGAGCCATCTGTTATAAGTTTGTTCCAAGCTCTTGGAAATACTTTCGCAAACACAGTTTGGGAGGAATTGCTTCATTCAAGGAGCGCCATCCATTTTGACCCCGGCTTAACAGTGTAAAACTCCATTTATGTTTGAAAGTGATGATAACTTTGATCACCTAGAAATCATAATGTTAAAATTACTCTGCCAAATATGTGCAGGTCTGATAAATCCAGGGTGATGGTCACTGGAAAACCCAGCTATGCTGATATGATATCTATCAAGGAGAAGTATATACAAGCTAAGGTTTTTAAGCTTCTACCCTTTATTTGATTCCTTATGTTGGAGATAAATGAAGCTATTTTTCTTCTCGAGGGCGTGCTTATTTCTTCCCAGTATGTTGTTCCTTCAAATATTCATTGAGCATGTAGAAAATATTTACTTTCGAGGCATTCTCTCGTTGCTCGGTCATAGGCAATGTTCAGGAAAGCTCATTCAAACTTTTTTTTTTTTTGTCATTCCACAGTATGCGGAGAAGTTATTTGTTCGGAGATCAAGAGACAGCGATTTCCCACAATCAGCTGCACAACAAATGTGGGACGCAGTGAGTGGCAATGATAAAAAAGCTGTTTACCGGCTCATTGTCAATGGTGATGCGGATGTGAATTATGTGTATGACCAAACTTCCAGTTCTTCGTTAACACTTTCCAGAGTAATATTAGTACCAGAAAGGCCAAAGCGTGAGGATGTTCTACTCAGATTAAGAAATGAGTTACTTGATAGAACAGGTAGTTCTTCAAATATATCTCCTGAGGGAAGCGGAGGTTCCTCTCTGCTTCACTGTGCTTGTGAGAAGGCAGACCTTGGGATGGTAGAGCTTTTGCTGCAGTATGGTGCAAATGTAAACGCCTCAGATTCAAGTGGTCAAACGCCGCTGCACTGTTGTCTTCTCAGAGGAAAAGTGACAATAGCAAGATTGCTTCTCACTAGGTGAGTTGGTCTTCTTAGATCCGCTTATCCAAAATGTCCCTAACATTTTCTCTGGCTAAATCCTTTGGAAATGTTAAAAGTTTTCACACAAGTTGTGTGTATGTTGCAGGGGAGCAGACCCGGAAGCTATGAACAGAGAAGGCAAAACCGCTCTTGATATTGCTGCAGAGTCAAATTTTACTGATCCAGAAGTTCTTGCTCTCCTTTCAGACACAAATGGATACAATCACAGACAGTGCTGATAAAGATGCATAGGCTTGCGGACATAAAAATTCCGGAGCTATGTTTCATCGTTGCTTTCACGGTCTGAAGAGCCAATCAACACTAAAGAAGGACCTCTAATGGTCTCTAGCAAGTTTAGCCCCCAATTAAGTATTGTATTGATGTTTTTGTGATGGATGGATATAGGCTGCATATTGGGAAATTATAGTGTATTGTATTGTGTCGTGTTGTGTGTATGTGGGACTATAGCATCCTGAGTTTGTCATGTCCAGACGTTGTAACTTGTAAGCAATTACTTATGGTTTTGTTCACTTCGTATTAACGTATTTAATTTGTGGCTCGATTTTGGTTTTGAATCTGTGTCAAAACTAAGATAATTTACGTGTTAAACCAGGCCCAAGTTTGAAAGTTAATTGTCAATTTTCAGACCAGAGTACATATTGGTCCACTTATTCCCATTACATTCATAGTTTTGAGTCTTTTGATAATAGTGTTACCATTTCAATTAGGCTAATCTTTTTTCAACCCAAGATATTTTTATAAAAAGGAATGTGGTTCAAATCGGAAAACAAGACCTAACTTTGAATAAAAGCACTACAGCATAAAGCTTTTACCTTTAACAAAAAAAATATAATAATTTTTTACAAGGAAAAAGAAGAGAAAGCAATTATTCTCAGACAAACAAAGGAACCACTTTTGTAGGTGTAGTAGTAATCTCACACGCTAAGACAAAAGTGCACAAATTCTCGAGACTCTCTTCTATCCAACGGTCCATATCTCACTAACCGCATCTAAATAACGGACAAGATCTTCTTTTGGCTTCAGCTCTCTTTAGTCTTTACCTTCCCTCAAGCTCGGTACTCGATGTCTTGCTTTCGGCCACTCATGAAAGCAACGAGAGCTTCCCCTTTCATCCGCCTACGTGGCTATGGGACCCAGTCTAACCACGACCACCTGACATCGTGGGCCCCACTGTAAGGCGGGAACCCCATTTTTTTTTGGCTGTAAGTAACGGATTCTCGGTCATGCTTTTTTGTGAGGATAGAGAGAGAGACTGAGAGAGAGAGAGAGTGTGTCACGGTCTCGCAGATACTGTGTATTGAAAAGAGAGTTCTAGAGAGAGAGTGTGTTATGTGTGTGTGTGTGTGTGTGTGTGTGTGTGTGTGTGTTTGGTTACTGGGATTAATTGAGCTGAAACAGTTTGGATAGTTTTGTTTGTTCTGTTTCATCTTTCAACCACAGATATAGTAATATTGTGAAAACCCCTCATTGAAGTTTGTTCTCTGCTCTCTCTTTTTGGGTTTAGCACTGAGTTTTGGGGTTTATTTCGAGACATACCCATACAAAGTTTGATACTTTTGTGTCCCCCCTTATCAAGAAAATTGTGGGGTTTTTTTTTTTTTTTAATAAGCTTCCTTTAAATTTTCAATTTTT
>Ga0041059_1002793_pt1 | contig 12665 bp, 3 predicted proteins | sample AraColnosormetaG_FD_56232 | JGI IMG/M metagenome (GOLD analysis project Ga0041059, IMG submission 56232) | Arabidopsis roots microbial communities from North Carolina, USA - Col MF nosort | ecosystem: Host-associated > Plants > Roots > Unclassified | place: USA: North Carolina | collected 2013-09-02 | reverse complement strand
AAAAAAAAAAAAAAAAAGTGAGTGATTAAATAGAAAAAGATGTAGTCAAAAGTCAAAAATACGTAAATCCTTATATGTAAAAACAATCGTTTCATTAATATGGTACAAAGTTTGAGGCCCAAATATTACAAGTTTCGTAAATTATCTTGCAAACGAAAAACAGTCTTTTTTTCTTCTGTATTTTATTTGGAAAAAGGTCAAGCCAGATTATACATAGGCTTCTCTCCCAATACAACAATGATTGTTGCTACAAGGCTTCACAACACAAACGTTACAATTTGAAACGAACAGTTTTGTCTTACACCGGAACCACTTCTGGTAGTCTACCATTACCCGCCGGAGTCAAGCTCTCATAGTAATCCACCAGAACTTTCCATCCACCTGGGCACATAAAACCGTCTGGCGGGTTTTCGTTGTTCTTTGCCAATGTGCGCATCTAGAATAATCGAAAAACATTTAGAGGTTTGTTTTATAAACAAACTATGAAGAATTTTAACAATGTAGGACTGGTATATTACCTTAGTGCCGGAGATGAACAAGAAATCTTGAGGCCTCGAGGGATCGAAGAAAGCCATCTTGCCTTGCGTCTTGTCATATGCAGCAACCTGCAGTTACACCAAGGAATTAGATCTCTACATTGTCAAACAAAAAGTGTGAATCTTTTCGAATTGTATATACCCTGAAAGGAAGGATGTTGAGTCGTTCGAGTCCTGGTGCCATGCTTAGTACTTTCTTTCCATGATCAGCATCGTAAAGATCACGTTTCTCTACTGGATGACCCATCCCAGCAGGATCACGACCCACAATGTAAAAGTTAGCACCAGCATTGATTCTAGCCTTTGCGTGCCACTGCACTTCGGTTGGACCAGCGTAATGCATAGGTGACGGGAATATCGAAACCACTGTAGTCTCCGGATCGAGAACACCATCCTCTAGAACCTGTTTTACATTCATAAACACATTTAGCATTTCAAGATACACACACTCACACTCAAGAGACACACAACAATCAATAACTTTTTTTACCTTCTCGTGTTGCTTCATCCTCCAATCTAAAGGAACATCATCAGCCTTTGTAAACCCACCTAACGGATGAAGCAAAAGAATAGGGTTTTTGTAACCCATCTCAAGAAGTCTCCTACGAGTATCAGTCATAAGAAGAGCATGACCATTATGAACAGGATTCCTCAGCTGGAAAGCAAACACCGCATCCGCATTACGCTTCTCCAACTCTTTACGTAACTCAGCAGGCGAAAGCCTGAAACGATCAAGCCCATCATTGTACTTCACTGGCTCAAGAACCTCAAGATCACCCCCAATGAGCCAGTTTCCAGCATTAGTTATCGCCTCGTCTACGTAAGGCAAACCTGGAGCCGTCGTACCCCATGTTCTAGCTATCCTTTCTTCCTTTGGATGCTTATAAATCTCAATACTGATCAAACATAAAAACAAACAGATTTCAGTAACCAATTACACATATAGCCAAATTCTAATCTCAAGATTAATCAGATCTAGTCTAAGTCTAATCGTGAATACATAGTTATTAATTTATCGAGTATTACTTTATCGAGATTATACTGTATTTAACTAATCTCAAAGAGAGATAAGTTCAAAATCAAATTCAAATCTCAGTTTTCGTCTTCTCCAACAATCTATGATCTGAATTTGAATCTGAGTATGTTGAAGAAGGACTTACTCGCTGAGGATAGCGACGGGGTTACCATCGGAATTGAAAAGAGCGACACGTGTAGACTCGCCGATACGTGCTTTTTGTTCATCGTCAATAGCGAGAACAATAGGCACGGACATGTTAACGACGGAGCCGTCGTCAAGACGTAGCGAGTTAAAATGAAGAGTTTGGAGGAACTCGGATTCTCTCATGAAACCTCCGAGTGGACTTGCCCAGCCTTCGCTTAATACATGCATCCATTGCAAGTCAATCGCCGTCAGCTCAACACGTGGCAAATCCGCCGCCTCGTGTTTCTTCTCTCGCCGCTTTGGCTCTTCCACGATGAGCTCTACAAGCTTACCACCGTCGGGAGCGATTAATCCGGCTCGGATTGATCCTACGCGGCGGCGTAGGGATTTGGAAGGGAAGGAAACCGCGGCGAAGGGGAGATCGGAGTTTGGAGATGATTTGGTTAGTGGTTGAGAGAGGAATGGAGTTTTGCTTAAGACGGCAGCCATTGAAGCCATTGTTGAAGGTTTTGTTAGGCTATGGCTGCTTCAAGCTCTAATGGAGAGAGATAGAGATTTGGTTTGTTCCCAATTCAATTGGAAGTGAAAATTGGTTTTTATAGAGTTTATAGTAACGAAGGACCGTATCTTGGAATAATATTATGTACCTGGACAGAGATTAGTAATTAATTAAATTTTTTCACTGTGTAATTAAAATACTAATAGTGTGTAGTGTGACGTTTATAATAACGAGGTTACCTTATTGATATGATGCAGAGTCATTTTATAATTAAATAGTAGTATTCTTTCTTTAAAATAATTTATTCAGAGTTCATAACCAACTAGTTTGTATTATTATCGTTGTTATGTCATAATCCAAATTTTAATACGATAATCTGAGCGATCAAAGAAAAAAACATATTATTATTTTGCCTGTTTTTACTTTAGACTTTAAATCCTTCTGTATTATTCAATTGAATAAGTGACATAAATCTATGTACAAATTGATTTTCCCTTCTTAAAATAAAAAATTGCTCACCATATGTGGCAAAAACCAATGATACTTACTATGTATTTCCACTAATTACATTCTTATATATTCTTACTAATGATTTAATAACTTCAAACGCTTTAAACATGCCGTTTTGCTAATAAATTATATTTCTGTAATCTATTTTGAATTTTAGATATAATCGAATGATTTTTTTTTTTTTGGGATAAAGATAAAGATAATCGAACAAAACATGAAAAATAAAACCACATTTTTTCCAATATCTATTTGTGTTCATATGATTAGGTAAATGATGCAATTCTTTCATATTCCCATCTCAAGGGAAAGTCCAGAAATTATATATTTTTGGACATATTAATATAAGGATTACGGAATATTCAGAGTTGAAACAGTAATTAGAGATCAAATATAAATAGTAGTGATGTTTTTAGCAAATTAAAAAGGTATTAAAAAGTTAGGAAAGATGAGGTAAGGAAGGTGGACTGATGCTACAGTTGAATAGATCCAAGAATACGGTCAGGTTCGACCACCCATTTGCTTATTACACAAACCACTTGCTAATAGAATATTTAAACCACTCGATCTGCCACGTCACATCTCGAATATTTGTCCCCTCTTATTTTACTTTTTCATTTTCAGAATATTATTTTGCGTCAATCTTTAAAAAAAGAAAAATTAATGGAGATCACGAAATATGTCGACGTATTTACGATTTATGAGTTCAAATTGTTTTTACTGCTTTAAGCACCACTTGATCAATAAAATGTATAATTTCTTTGTAATTAATCTTTTCTAGGCTTAGCACGTATAAAATGTAATATATAGTTTTTTTCTTTCTTTCTAGAAATGTAAATATATATAGTTTCCCAGAGAAAGAAAAACAATATCGAAACTCGAAAGTACTAATTTGATAAGAGGGATAAATTTGATACGATTATAGTAATTTATTACGTTTAATTTAGAACATGTATTTTACATTTTAGCCGACTCATTGATTATACTATATATAAAAGCTCCTCAACTTTGACCTGACCAAGTGACAATACCAATTTGGATTCTTGACCCGAAGCTGCCACGAAATATGGAGTGTTTGATAAACTGACAATGATGTTCCTCAGGGCCACGTGGTAAATATTGTCAAAACTGGAAAGTTGGTAGACTGGTAGCTTTAGATGAATAATCTCCCAATCATTTCTTAACTATGTTTTCACTTCATCAAATTGTTGAATTCGTAGTACTCCAAGGTTACAACAAGTATACTCTTCTTATATTATTCGAGTTTTGTAAAATCATTTGGTGTCTTAACTCAAAGATTTGACTAATTCAAATTTTGTAAATACTTTAAGGTAATTAAAGGAATTGGATAATGTAGGACTTGATCAGTTTATTGGTGGCTGGGACCTCACATTCAACATGTGCCAAAATTAAACATTCATGATCGACCTACCTGCTTTTCTCTCATAATCATTATCCGGATAATTTAAAAAAAAAAACTATGCACAGACATATTTATTTATGAATTATAAAGTTTGTATCATAATTTCACAATTAACACGTTATAGTTTTCCTAAAGATGATCCATATAAATTGAAGAAGAGGTGATAAAGAAAATATGATCGAAGTCTCTTGACTAATCCGAGACTCCAAGTGTCCTGAAGAAAAATAAAAGAAGGAACATTCTAACTCCAATCCAAATGTCTTTAAGAAGACTTCATCAAATTATTACAAATGAAACGAATGGACATCATACGGATACTTTTTCTAACGGATGAAGAAGAACATAATAAAGACAAGGCTGCGTCTAACGCTGATTCAATAAGAACAAAACTTGTTCGATCCCGGCCTTTGGATCTCAATATGAAGACTTTATCGGTATACCTATGGGTCTTATATAAGTAGCAATGACATAACCGATGACTAGGCCCAAGTATTTGATGAAAAATTAGGCCCAAATTTCGTTGGCTTAACTCTAAAATCCCACTCATTATGCCAAGGAGATATGCTCGGAATGTTTCTTCATTTGTGAAGGTAATTGAAAATTGCACACGATGCCTATATTATTTTTTCAATAATATTTCTAATATCACTAACACACACAAAATTAGATTATTACATACATGTAATTACGAATTTTGGAAGAAATTTACATGTAATTACGAATTTTGTATGATATTTGCATTTAATGAGTTAGATGCCAATAAGCTGTACTTCGACCAAATTCATCAGTCTAGCTTATAAAAACCCACTAAAATGAGTTTCTTTACAAAAAAATTCGATACGGAATTTTTTTTTCGTTTGAAATTATATTGGTAAGGAAGTTTCATTTTAATGATTCATAAACTGAGCTGGTTTGGCTTATTTGAAGATTTTCTGTAGGCAATTTTATATCTCTTTTAAAAATATAAATCTCTAAAAAAAGTTTTAATTTTCTTTTTTAGAAATCTCTAAATTGGTTGATATTAAGCTGAAAAATTTCCCTTAATGTATTTTTTGGGTTAGACTTTGCTAAATCTTACGATGATCCTTAATATAGTCTCTTGCTTTAAAACTTAAAAAGCTTTCTTAAAGAAAATAAAATGTCTAAGTCATCTTTTAAAACGCACACACACACACACACACACGTATATATAAACGTACGTGATAAAAGAAAAAGGCAAAGAAATGCTGGACCTTTTCTTGGAGAAGTAAAAGTAACGGTTGGAGAAAATTGAATGTGATACGGAAGAGAGAGTGATACATTTTGGTGTAAATATATCCACAAATGTAATTATGTACATACAGACGAATTTCTTTTGTAACTGACGAACTAAAACCATTAAAGGAAAGTCTGAAAGAGACGAAAGCAACTTGGAGAATCTCATTTTTAAATTTGACAAAAAAAAAGAAAAAATTGTACATTCGGTGGAGTTTTCCCATACATATAGAAAAGCCAAAGTTTCAAAATCCCATTAACCGAATCATATCATCCCTTTAATAGACGTACCTATTAGTTGATGACGATCGCTGAGTTAAAAGCAAAAAAAAGGAAGAAGATATTGATGATCGTTTTTGTACTTGGCTACTAAAGAAATTTTGATCAAGCATGAGGCCGAGAAATGTTTCGATAATGAACAAAACTTATATTATTAACTTTGATTTTTACAATTAAAATGTAGTGATTTTGAGTCTTGACACTAGTTTATGTGTATTATCTTAAACATGCGAAGGGGACCATTTCCAGCAATGAAACAGTAAAAATTGACTTATCCGTATATCTCGTGTTTTCTTGGGTTTAATTTGAAACACTATTTGATTCTTCCATCACTCACCATGTTTCTGGTTATCTAAATGCATCTTTAAGATCCATGAGGCCATCCAAATTACAGAAAGCATCCATTTTTTTCGAGGCCAAATCCGAATGACTCCAAAGCCTAAAAGTCTTTTGCACAACATTTTTCTTAGAACAACCATCATTATTGTTCTAGTAAACTATTCAAAAAATTCAGATTCTTTATTTTTCTTCAAATTCTGATTAACAGCATATCTGTGGTTAATCTATCAGGAAGTAGAGTTTGAGCTCCGGGCAACTGCTATATATAAACTCCAAAAATCTTTAGTCGAACTTATATAAACTACATATGTATCAATAGTGTACAACTTCAGTTTCAACTTCTTCCCAGAAACCCTAAACTAACATAAGCCAAAAAAAATAAAAAAATGTACATGAAAGTCTTTTCTTAAAACAGATATGAGTAAAAAGAAGAACTAGGAAGTCTATCTTGAGATCCCCAAAAACGTAATTATAGATAATTAACTGAATTTGCTAAATTCCATAATCTTTGTAAAAAAAACAAAGCTCCTCTTTCCTAGCTTCATCATAAGAAGATTTTCATATTTATAACCCAAAAAAATATACTCAATTTGTCAAAGACCAAATTAGGGTTTCCTAAAGTCATGCAACTCTATAACCCTAACAAAACATAAATTCTTCAGATCCACATACACACAACAATATAGTGAAAATTCTTATGAAAAAGAAATATATATAGCCTCAGAAAGAGAAGTAAGCTCACAAAATCAGACTGAAGATTGAGAAACAAAGTGTCTTGAAAATCAAACTAAAAAAGATAGAGAGAAAATTTAGGGTTTATAGAAGGGTGCGACAGTCAACGGGTGAAACTGCGAACATGATCTAATCGAGACTGATCTCTTAACCATCGTCATGAAACACAACAAAGGATAAAGAAAGCTAATTAGATCATGCTGGCAGCTTCATCAGATGCCGGTGCACCATAGACTTCACCGTAGCAGATCAAGAAAGAGAAAGAGAGATTTTTCTGTTCATCAAGTGAAGAAGAAGACGAGTGTTTATATAGAAGGGATAAGGAGGAGAACGTGAAGGAGAGAGATAGAATAATGTTTTTGAGGGATCAGTTTCGGAATTTATGGAGAGTTTAAGGGTCGAAAGTGAAATAAAATCGAGAGAAAGAAAAAAAGAACGAGTGACAAACAAAAGGCGTTAAAGAAAAGTGGTCCAAAGTAGAACCGTGAATAAAATTGAATAATGTCACGCCGATTCTCCGAGCCTCATGCACTTCTCTAATCTCATCATCTTACAGAGACAGATTAGTTTTGTGTGTTGTTTTTGCTTGTTTCTGTAACTCTATTAATTACTTCTCTACTACATTGATGGGGACCCTCTTTTTTTCTTTCTTTCTTTCTTTATTTTATCTTCTTATTCTTGGTTTTTGGAAATAAAGTTTTGTTTTGATAACCAATAATTCCAATGAATAATTATTGATTGTTTTCTATTATATAATGTGATTAATGTTCTAGAAGATGTTAGATTTTAATCGGATGTGCATGTAATAACATGTTGTGTAAAATTTCTACCACTTTGACTTGTTAATCAATGGATGAATTTTCTGTTTTTATACTTTCATATTGTAAATTACTATGAAAATTGTTAATATTGGATATCAAACATTTACCTGAAAAGATTGGACGATTTGTAATTTTGCATCCGGTCTTGATTTAATTAAGTTAATTTAATTTCATTCATAATAGTACGAAATATATGGTTTATTTATATTAACTGTTTAATTATATATATGGTCAGAATTATGGACTATATTTTCTATGTCGGAGAGAAAAAAATGACAGTTTTCTTGTTGTCCTATTTGATTGATACTAGGCTTTATTAGACTCATCATTAGGTTTAATATAGTTTTCAAAACTCCACCGCTGAGACATTATCTTTATGATTCATATTCAATATTATTAAGACCTAAGCCATGAAAAAGTGAGGTTAACACATGCATAAAGTATAACCTACGGGAACTCTTAGACTATATAATACTATGTGAAGCATTACATTTTTTTCTGGCCTCAATATAAACTAATCGTGCAACTACTTTATAACTCACTTACATACCAATAAATAACAGTTTAACTCACACAAAAAAACATTAAGAATTTTTGTGGAGATATTTTTATAGTTTTTATTTATAAGACGTTATAGAAATTTTCTTAGGAAAAGTAACAAAAGAAAAACCTTGTATGTGAGTGGTATTATAACCAATACATGTGATACCTAAGTGAGCTCATATGGAATATTCTCATGATATATAAATGAGATTTATATATTTTTTAATCTCTAATTATTGACTCAAGTGCCAGTCTTTGTCACAAAAATATTTTAGTTATCTAAAAGTGACATATATAATTATCTATGTACATACAGTATCCATGCTTAATTACCGACTTCACATGTTTTACGGCCATTTGTTCTTGTAATTTACCACAATGCCAATTACCGCTGGTATAGTGATTAATAGCTCTAGACGTTACAACTTTTTTTTTTAATATAGAAGATGTAATAAATAAAGTATCTGAAACTGGTGTTATTTAATTATTTATTGCTGTAAATGTATAGAAAGAAAAATTGAATAATAAAACAACTTTCCTCAAAAAGATTCCTTATCACTAACAATGGGATGATACCATTTCTATGCAAAAACTACCTAAAATTCGATAGGTTCTGGGCAAGCTGTTGGTTTGTGACAGCTACGCGATATTGCAAGATATTGAAAATTATTGATATGGACAATCTTTGACAACGACTTTTTGTATTTGGTAGAGATAAAAAGAAAAAAATCTGATTGGTCTAGAAGTTTTTTCTATTTCATTGTTCCTTTTTTTTAAGGTTTTAGTTTGGTACCAATAAGTCAAACAACACTAACTGCAAAAGTAAGGGTAAAGATGTTTACTCTTATAAGCTTCAAGCTGCTGAAGTAAAATTTCTAGTTTAGTGATTTGTCACGGTCTACTCGAAACTTAATCCTTTAAATTTGTTAATGATTTGACTTTTTTGCGTAAAAGAATTAACCTATATTGGTTTAATCATACTTCATCCGTTTCCTAATAGTGAATATATAAAAGGTTGAAGAATTTCATCGTACGTAGTGATAGTGAACTATAAGCTATGCTATATTTTTGTACGAAACTTACATAAACAAGTTTAATTTTGAAGCGATATTGTTCGTGTACTAAAGCATATGTACGTTAATTCCTTCTTCTTTTTTTTTGTTAACACCGTTTATATGAGACAAAATCAGCTATGAGATTACTCGTGTATCAATTCTCTAATTAATTAAAAATAGTATAAATTAAATAATATAGTTCGATACACGAATATAATTGCGAAGAATAGGCATACAAATTTGTCATACATGTTTCGATATGGCTCACGAGGAGGCTGATGTAACAGTTTGATGTATACGTATGCAAATTGAGAAGTACTTGATCAGACCTATATATGTGATGCTCGAACTTATCTTTTTGTTTTGGATCATCTATCGAATACAATGGTACTATAATTTAAATGTTTTTTTTCTTCTTTTTCTTTAGTATCAAAAGCAACGTTAGATGCTAAATAAAGAGTTAGTTGATTGTGATGACTGATAGTCTGATAAAATCATTAACTTTGCACCCGAAGTCAAATAAAAGTGTTCATATTTATAAATTCCAACCAACGTTAATAAGCCACACCTAATCGGTGATTGCCAACAATATTATAATAAAATTAAAAAAACTACGACTAAAGTTAATTTGCTATAATTTTGTGGTATGTTTTAAAAACAAAGTTCTTTAGTTCTAATATCATGAAAATTCAGTGTACTGTAAAATATGTAAAAAGGTTTTAGTACAGTTCTTTTTTGTATATAACGGCAAAGTTCAATACATATTTTACTATTGAATTTTTTTTATAAAAAAATAACAATTGCTACCAACTTTTTGAAGCATATTGATCGCAACTTAATTAGAATTCTTCTTTTTTTTTCTTGGAAGATTAATAAAACCTAATTTCAATGTGGAACAAATAAATGTAGAAATATTGTTATCACAAACTAATATATGATATTTTTTAATATTTTCATATATACTTTTGAGATTCTGATGATATAACAGTTTTCATTAAAATACAAATTGTCGTGTACTAATTTTTCTTTTGTTCAAGTATGTGATAAAAATATGTTGCAAATTGCGAGTTATTATAATGTTACAAATATGTAGAGAGAATACATGAGAAGAGTTAAAAGAAGCATGCTTAAGCCAACAGAGAGTGGATCCAAATGTTGCTTTCCAGCTTTATACAAACGTATCACCCACATTACTGCCACTGCTACATATATTGAAGGAGAGAGAGATGATGATCATAATGATAAATCGATGTCGATGATAAATTGATGATGATGGCTCCGGTATGTGTACCCTAGGAGTTGTAGCTAGCTAGCTAGGACCATGTATATACATACATACATATATTAGTGTTTTTTGTAACTTGTACGTACCTTACATAGAGTATGGAGTTTACTAAAACGGCAACGTTTGGTGGGGGTAGTGAATTCGCAAGTGGGGATGAGTCTATGTAATAGAAGATGCAACATGCAAATGGTCCCCTTTCTGTTTTTATTTAAAGAAATGAGTGTTTACTGAGGAGGAAACATCCCATTTATAGATTCACACCCATAAAAGCAAACCACTTCTCCTTCTTTTTATTTCCCCATGATATTACTTCGAGAATATTTTGAAAATTTGAAGTGTACATTTAGAGATTGTGTACTTTGAACACTCATGTCAAATGCATCTAAATACATAAACTCCAATTTAAAATAATCGTCTAAACCTAGAGTGCCATTTGTTTAGCCATTTGTTGGTCTTCATTTCTCATGCTTTGATTACATGTACCGGTTGATTCATGTGAAAAATCATGTGCATAAACTAAGAAATAGCTAGCACATAAAATTTTGATTTAGGTTGGATATTACTATGTTCACTTTAAGAGAAAAAAAACTTATGGCAAAAAGTGATGATGGTATATGAATATGATAATCAAAGTGCATATGTGAAGTGAGAGGCAACTGTAGAGTAATATAATAAAATCCAAAGAAAATTTTTAAATATGAGAAAAAATTATATAAAAAGGTTCTTTTGTAATCCACTTCTTTTGATATAGGGAGATTCGTTGAGCATCCATGTGCTCTTTCAATCGACACTATTCTGTCTGTATCTAGCCAACCACATATACCTTTACACTAGAGAACTTCGATGATTCTTTTTCAAAATCAATGTGATATAATATAATTAAGCATATATGCATAAAAAATGAAGAAGAATGGTAGAGTCATGTTACTTAAGGTCATGGTGTGTAAAAACATTGATACTTTACAATATATGAGTTGTGAAGTGCTCTTAAAGTTATAACATCCGGTTCTACGTATTGACCTAGAACTAGAAGAATCGTTTTTTAGTCCAAATCAAATCAAGTCGGTTCTTTATCAGTTTTGTTGTATGTGAATTAATTTGAAAATATTAGCTATGATCTTAGCTTGGGTTTTTGTTTCTAAGGGTTAAGGATCATATCTCTTTGTCAAATGACATGTGGTCTATATGTCATGAATTAGGCACCGCTATCTTTTACTATTGATTCGACGACATTGGGACTCCTCACTACACTTATCTTAAAAAAACTCAAAGTTGGTGTTAATGGCTTGTCACCATAAACTTTCATGAGCTCTAACAAATTAAACTTGAACTTGATCAGGTCTCACAATATATACAATTTCGAGGGATAAATATTTCAAAAGGATAATATGATAGTTGGTAGAAATGTATAGTTTCTAGTAATAATAGAGATCGTTGGTTAAACTCCCCAACTTTTTAAAATTAATTTGATTAGTGGATCCGCAAACAAATATTAGATTGGGCCTATATGCATCTATATTATTTTTATTTTTCTGTAATTTCAGTAAAATGGGCCTATGGTCCTATATGCATCCGAATAATTAGTATACTGGGCTTATGGGCCTATATGCATTTGATTTTATCGATAAAATGTGAGTCAAATGTCTAATGTGCGCCGTTATGAAGTGCAAGTGGCTAATTTTTTTCAGGGAATGTTCCAATATAAGACACTTTAAACGTAAGTTTAGACAATATAGACACTTTCCAAGTTAGAGGCACTTTTCCTTCTTTTTGAAGGAAAACTTGACTTTTATACCTCTTAACTAAACAATCGAAAACAATAACTAAATATATATCTTAACCAAACAATTAAAAAAATAAAAGAATTTAGATACGTAGTTATTAATATAGACCATTAGATTGAAAAATAAAAATTAAGATCTATGGCTGAGATTAAAGACAATAAATGGATTAATTTTTTGATGTTAAAATCTGATTAGAAAAAGGTATTTCTCTTCGTCTCTAGAACTAAATCTCTCTCTCTAAAAAAACAATCGTTTCTCCCTTTCTCCTTCCTGAAGATCGTTTTTTCATAAATCCATAGTAGTTTAAAAACGAAGCAGAGAGATGTTGAAAATCGTTTCTCATGAAATTAATCGATTATTCTCTGTGAAGTTCTTTAATCCACACAACTTTCCTCATGAACATGATAATAGTAGTAAATGGAGGTTTTTCCTATGGTTACTCTAGA
>Ga0041059_1002792_pt1 | contig 12667 bp, 13 predicted proteins | sample AraColnosormetaG_FD_56232 | JGI IMG/M metagenome (GOLD analysis project Ga0041059, IMG submission 56232) | Arabidopsis roots microbial communities from North Carolina, USA - Col MF nosort | ecosystem: Host-associated > Plants > Roots > Unclassified | place: USA: North Carolina | collected... | reverse complement strand
AAAAAAAAAAAAAAAAAAGTCGACTCATCCTCCGGCGGGAGTAGAAAATTCTTCTTGGTTCTGCAGGTGGTAATCTTGTTTTCCTTAATGAAGTTTCTTAGCGCTAATTTTTTATATGTTTTCTCGTTTAAAAAGTGTCAATTTTTAAAAATCCTTTCCCTTTTACGGTTCAATTTGATTTGGATAATAATTCTCTTTTTCTCTGGAAAGTTCGAATTTTTTTTTGTTTGGAAGCTTGGAGAAAATATTATACTCTTCTCATTGAATGATCAATTTACAAATCCTCATTTGATCGATCTTGTCAATTTTTGAAAAAAAAAATCTGAACTTTGAGAAAAGTTATTGAGTTTCGATATCTGTCGGTCATGGTTTGATTGTGGCTGTTGGGTAAGACAACAAATTAGGTAGGGTTTTGTGATATTGATGTCCGTAGTCCTTAATTATGGCCAAATTGTTGTCTTTTAGGTTTTGACAGTAGCAAAGAAAAGCTGAATCTAGTTAGAAATTGCTTTTGCAGGGTTTTTGAATAGTTTGTGTATTGAAGATTGTCTGAAATGGAAGCAGCTATTACTCAGAGGATTCAGTACCCATCATGGGTTGATTGTAGAAAAGTTGAGTGTAAGCCGCAGCGTGGTTCATTGCGGTATTCTCAGCAGGTTAAGGTAGATAGAAGGTTTAGAGGTCTTTCTTTGGCTCGCTTGCAACCTGAAAGAAGAAATGATCAACGAAGAGCAGTTTCTCCAGCGGTTTCCTGTTCTGATAACAATTCCTCAGGTGGTTGTGAAATCATATGGATGCTTACGACATAACTCAATTTGAGTGCCATATCTTCGAGTGTCTCATTCGATCTTTGATTTTTGCAGCGTTGTTGGAGACTGGAAGTGTTTATCCATTTGATGAAGATATTCTCAAGGCAAGTAATATACCCTTTTATAGCATCTAGTGAAATGTTTTTCTTCAATAACAATCTTACTGAGCAATGGATACATGAACTTTGCAGAGAAAAGCAGAAGAGGTTAAACCGTATTTGAATGGACGATCTATGTACCTTGTCGGTCAGTTTCTTTGTCTGCTCTATGTTTGCATATGGTCTACTTCTTGATACTTATATGTAATCTGATGATTCCGTGGTGAACACAGGAATGATGGGTTCTGGGAAAACAACTGTGGGAAAGTTAATGTCCAAAGTGCTCGGTTATACGTTCTTTGACTGGTATGTATATGCTACTGAAGCAAAGCCTTTATATGTTTTATATGCTTCAATAGAAGTCTCCTGGAAAACATTTTATATGATTTGGTGTTAGTTATGAATGTGTTTTGTAACCTTCTATAAGTTTTGTGGTTGTGTCAGCGACACTTTGATTGAACAGGCGATGAATGGAACTTCTGTTGCAGAGATATTTGTTCATCACGGAGAGAATTTTTTTAGAGGAAAGGAGGTTATTTTTATGATCCTTCATTCAAGCTCTTCTTCTTTGTCTACTCTTTGTTTAGTGTGATCCATTGTTCATATTTCAAGCTAGGTTCTTTTTTCTGTCTAGACCGATGCGCTTAAGAAGCTCTCTTCGAGGTATCAAGTTGTTGTTTCCACAGGTGGAGGTGCAGTTATAAGACCCATTAACTGGTGTGTTCCCTTCATCCTGTTCAAAGTATAATGATACAAAACTCGGTTCCTTGTTTAACTTGTTTGGTAATCTGATGATATTATCAGGAAGTATATGCATAAAGGAATCAGCATTTGGCTAGATGTGCCTCTAGAAGCATTAGCCCATAGAATCGCTGCTGTTGGAACTGATTCACGACCACTGCTACACGATGAATCAGGAGATGCATACTCAGTGGTACTGATTCTGACTGTTGTACAATCATAAGCCTTGGATACTTCAAACAAAACATTCATCTTTTTTTCTGTTTGTGCTTGTGAATGAATTACTCGTAGGCTTTCAAACGTCTCTCGGCTATTTGGGACGAGCGCGGTGAAGCATACACAAACGCAAATGCCAGAGTCTCCTTAGAAAGTATGTCTTCTTCATCCATCTTATCTGCCATAGCCTTTGTTCAATCTGTGTAACTTCTTCTGGAAATTTTGCTCTCCTTCCTTGTACGCGAATCATCAGATATTGCAGCAAAGCGTGGCTATAAAAATGTCTCAGATCTCACACCAACTGAAATTGCTATCGAGGTAAGCCAGGTCCTTTCTCAGTTACTTCATCATTAATCATTTCAAATCAAACTCAACAAAGCAAATCACTCATCACCAGGCCTTCGAGCAAGTTCTGAGCTTTCTAGAGAAAGAAGAAACTATGGAGATCCCAGACGGCGACCTCTAATTTCCCAGCCTTCTTTTCTCCGTCTCTTCATTTATCTGTTTAATCAACTAAACGAAGCAATCACTCATCACCAGGCCATTGAGCAAGTTCAGAGACAAAGAAGACCTCTAGTTACTGGTTCCGGGTCATTGGAGCTTACACGAGCCTAATTTTGACTGGAACTATGGTTTATTGAAAGAAGATTCAATACATGTATATATAAAATATATACTTTTTTTTTTGTTTCAGTATCATCCTTCTTCTCTTTTCCTTACAATAAGAATTAAGAAAAAGTAGCCGTGTTTGTTAACATGGGCCAAGAACAAGCAAAGTGATCATTCAAATATAAAAGTAGCTTTCTCATGGAATACAACAAAGAAATGCACATGCAGAAGAAAGTAGATTTAACTCTAAAAGTACAGAAGCAAATCTATGAATTTTACTACACCGGCAAGTGTTTCATCTTGGCTCAGGGCATTAAGCCAAGCTATACTCTTTGTCGATTCACTAGTTCCGGCAAAGTAGTCTAAACCACTATGCTCATAACAATGATTGTTGCTCACGGACATACATAACACAACCAATAACGATGAATCAGAAGCAGACCTGTGTGGTATATCATGGATGATGAAGATATGATGACAGTATACATGTATGCATCATCATCAAACTGTAGCTGCCAAGCAATTCACAATGGCAGATTCATTAGGAACCGTAAGCACGGTACCAGACCATTCAATTTTTCCCCAAATCTCCCTTTCTCCACGCCTTCCAACATCAATCTCCGCACACCAAATCTCCATTCTCCTAGAACCACCACTACCAGCTTTACCTTCCCACAAAACCGTAAGCTTTCCACCACGATTAGCCATTGTAGCCCCACAAAGAAACTTTGGAAGTGACTCCACACCTTTCAGCTCTCTCCAAATCCTCTCTTTTGGATCATACCCTCTAATCTTCCCCAAGTAATCATAACAATACAATATGTTCTCAATCACACAAGCTCTTCCTCTCCATCCCAAATCAAGCCTCTTCTCAGGCATCTCCCATTTCTTTTCCTTGGGTTCGTAAACAACACCGTTTCGATCAGCCATTGCGTAAACCTTCCCTTCCATAACCGCACTTGCGTGCATCCATTTCTCACGAACCTCCATACCTGGACTAGCCACTGGCTCCCAAGTTTGAGTCTTTATATCAAACATCTCTGCCCAGTTAATCGATCGAGCCCAATTATCAACTACACATCCTCCAATCACATAAATCTTCCCATCAATTACACCAGCTGCTGCAAATTCACGACCTACTCTCATATTAGAGACTCGTCGCCAAGTATGAAATCTGCAATCGAGAACCCACACGCTCGAAGAAGGCACGTCTCTAATAGATCCACCGATCACGTAAATCTCTGAATCTACCACAACGTAAGCGGATCCGACTAGAGACGGTGAAGGACAAGATGGGATTGGAACAAGCATTTTCGAATTCGTTGAGTTCGATAAGGTTCGATGGAGGAGAGTGAACCAACACGCACCAGATTCAGGAGGTATACGGATTGCTACGTAGAGGATGTTTTCAGTGGCTCCGACGAGAGCTCTCGTGGCGTAGAGAAGAGGTGATGTTGGGAGAGATCGGAAAGTCTTGGAGACGAGTGAGAGGATTGGATAGTGACATCTAGGGACGCGAGCAAGGCAACTGAGAGCAACGTCTTCTGATAACAACGGAATCAATTGCGCCGGTGATTTTGTTTCCGGTGGTTCGTCGCCGGAGCTCGTTGTAGCCGCCATTGATCCGTTTTGATCAGTCTTTATTTCCTTCTCAATTTAAAAGAGAAAATTAATTTTGCAATTATTCGGTTCGGTTCGATTCGATTAAGTCAGACAAATCCGAGAAGAGAAAGTTATTTTAGAAACTAAACCGTATTTAAACCGATATGATTGTGCCGTTATCTACAAGTGCTGACGTGGCGGGAAGCATGATCTCGTGGTTTGAAAGAAGCCACGCGCTTCCTCGTCTTCCCTTCGTCCTCCGACGTTTCCAATTGGGAGAAGAAGAAGACGACGATGAAGCATTTATCTGATTCTGGGTCTGTTGAAAATCAAAATTTTCTTGAGAACTTTTTTTGAAGAGTTATGATTGCATTAGCTGCTTCTTCGTTGGGGAATACACCGATTGCTTCGTTTAACCGTCATTTTAGATTCCGGTTACATCCACGAAACCCTCTGATACAAGCAGCGGTTTCACCTTCGTCTTCTTCTTCTTCTCCTACTGCTTCATCTGGCTTTGATTTGAGTTCTCTCGAATCCGCCATTAACAAGGTCAATTCAGTTCACAACCTTTACATGCTTTACTTCTTGATTCGATGAACTCTGCAGTTAAAACATAATTCTGAAAGTGGGATCATTTGTTGATGCAGAAAGATAGTAATGGTGTTAAGGAAGCTCTCGATAAATTGAGTGAAGAAGGTTGGGCTAAGAAATGGAGCTCCCAGCCGTATCTTTCGCGCCGTACGGTGTATATCGATCTCTCTATCTAAGCTTATCCTTACGATTTGTTAAAACCATCGATTAGTCGATTAGTCAGTAAGAGTGAAGAAGTGATGTGTCTTTTTTTTCTTGTATCAGACATCACTGCGGGAGCTGACAACTCTCGGTATCAAGAATGCAGAGACTCTGGCCATCCCTAGTGTCAGGAACGATGTAAGGTTCTGTCTTGTTAAGCCTATCTTTGGCAAGAATTGATTTATTGAGGTTTGTAGTGTATGTTAATTAAGGTTCTCTGAATTCTGATTTTAAGTTTGAGTAATGCAGGCGGCTTTTCTTTTCACAGTAGTCGGATCAACTGGGTTCATAGCTGTACTTGCCGGCCAACTTCCCGGGGTAAACTTTCAAATACGCTATTTTCTGTGGTGTTTAAGGCCATGAAAAGTCTTTGGTCTTGTCTCATTGATGTTCAGTAGTCTGTTCTTTCTTCTAGAGAATAGTTTAGGCTATACTATACCAAGAACTACATCCTACACTATAGACCGTGTATACCATGTCGAAATCAATGACAATATCTCGGTTTCTGTCAAGAGTGTTAGGTTCTATATGACATATGAATAACTGTTGAATCTGGACAGGACTGGGGATTCTTTGTGCCTTACTTAGTTGGGAGCATTTCGTTGGTAGTTTTAGCCGTGGGAAGCGTTTCACCAGGGTAAGAAAATAACTGAAACACTGCATATTTGGTTAGCGTAATGTACTCTGGGATACAGATTTATCTTCTGCTGTTTTGTTCTTGTAGGCTTCTTCAAGCTGCGATTTCCGGGTTTTCGACGTTCTTCCCTGATTATCAAGAACGAATTGCTGCACATGAAGCAGCCCACTTCTTAGGTACCCTTGAAAAGTTTAAATCTTTCGATTCCAAAGGTGCAATGTCTTGATTGTGTTTAAAACCTGCAACTTTCCAGTGGCTTACTTAATCGGGCTTCCAATCCTCGGGTACTCGTTAGACATCGGTAAAGAACATGTCAATCTCATTGACGAGAGACTAGCTAAACTAATATACAGCGGCAAGCTTGACTCAAAGGAGCTCGATAGGTAGAGTTTAGTTAAAGAGAAAGAAGAATCAGAGATCTCAAGATTCTCAACCCATTGAATCTTCTTTGGTTTTTCAGGTTGGCTGCTGTTGCAATGGCTGGACTTGCCGCCGAGGGTCTGAAGTATGACAAAGTAATTGGCCAATCTGCAGATCTCTTCTCTCTTCAGGTCCTCTAGTTCATTTTATCTCATCACTCACATGTTCACTTGGTAGCTCAGGTTTTAGTTATTACAGCTTCTTCTTTTTTTGTCTCCTGCAGAGATTCATAAACAGAAGCCAACCCAAAATCAGCAACGAGCAGCAGCAAAATCTAACAAGATGGGCTGTAAGTTTCTCTTGTCATCTCTCATACATGTTTTTTTCTAAAGTATTCATGAACCTACATGTTATGTTATGCAGGTTCTTTACTCTGCTTCTCTTCTCAAAAACAACAAGACCATCCATGAAGCTCTAATGGCTGCAATGTCCAAAAATGCATCTGTTCTTGAATGCATTCAAACCATTGAGACAGCTTCCTAGATGAACAATCTCTGTTATCTCTTTAATCGATACAACTACGTCCCATAACAACACTCAATTGTTTCACATGAACTTCCATATCTTTTATATATATATATAAAGACACAAAAGTTACAGACTTTCATTATCATCTTCAAGCACCATGAAGAAGAGCAAACTATACTATACTATTATAGATGAAAGTGTACAATAGTAATACATTTGAGAGTGGTATTTATCATTTATGAACTTAAAGATCATCAGACCAATCACTAGGCTTGGTATCGTAGAACAGTCCATCAACGATCTGATCAACCAACGAGTCAATGAACGAGTTGCAACTCACTGTAAAGATCCGTCCGACTCTGTTCCGAGAAATCGTTAACCAAGCAAACATCGCCGCGCATCCCATCGCGGCGAGACCAGCTCCAATAGCTTCACTCAATCCTTCCACATCTAGTTTCTTAAACAACGAGTTCCCCGTAACAATCTCCTCCGTCACCGTCACCGCAAATACAATCTGAAAACAGTAAATTTACGAATTAAACCGACTAAAACCGAGATCGAGTTTCTAATTTAAGGTTTAGTGTCTAATTACCATGGCGAGTCTACCGGAGATGGTTTCGAAATCCTGACTCTTCTTCGAACTCTCTATGTAATCCGTAAGCGTCTCAAAAAACGGAGACGCTAACTCAACATCAGATCCTCCTCCTCCACCATCTCCGCCGTCCTTTTTAGCGATGACCATATCAGATCCATAAGATCTCAGCGTGCAAAGCCTTGGTTGGAGCACGATCTTCCCGTTCTCGGCTAAATCGCCACCTCTTGGTCGTTGCTGGATCTGAATCTGCTTAATCGGTTCCGATGATTCGCATCTAGGAGCTCTAAATCTCGGTGACGGTAACTGGTATCGAATCGCTCGCGTAGCCATAGCCATTTTCTGATGATCCGAGGAATCTTTTGAGTAAAGTGAGAATTTGAGGGGGAAAACAAAAAGAGAAATCTACATGGTGACGAAAGTGTACACGTCGTGTCGTTTATTGTGAGGTGTCAAGATATTGTTCGACGTGGCTCCGTTTTCCCTCAGTAACTTGCTTTTCAAACAAAAAATGAAATTTAGAAAAATACGTTTGAACTACGTGTCGTTTTGCTTTTATCCATTCGAAAGCTGAATGAACCAGATTCATTTCGACCAAACAATTTGACTCTTCTTTTTATCGATGTTTAGGTTTAGGTCGGTCCATTTCGGATAAAAGGGACAAACAAGAATAATGGATATGGATATGAATATTTGGGATACACTAAAAATTACCTACTAAATTAGAGAAAAAATAACTGAACAATTGTTGTTGTTGCAATGGGACCATCTGTTGCTGCTGTGATTGTTATTATGTACTCTGTTGCAACAATGGTGAAGCTTCCTGTAAATCAGCAACAACTAACATGGTACAGATGAGATAATTCTAGTAAATCCATAGCAACATTCTGGACTCCCATTAGACCATTCTTAGCCAGATTTTGAGAAAAATTAAGTAAGCTGTATTTTGCAACTGTAGTCATTACGTTAATAGTACTTTTTACCTTGGGACCAACTGAGATGACGATGAGGACGTATTTAGAACAGTATTTAGAACGGAGATCTCTTGTTTGGTAACCACCGTCAGCTCTTGTATCTCCTGGTTGGGTGGGATCATCTTTGTGGATGGATTCTCATTCTACTAAACTGTAAATCCATCTTTGTGGATGCTTCTTTCGTGTTGAATGAAAAAAAACTCCTAAGCCGAAAAATTAGTTGAATTTGGAAAAGAGATCATGCGATTTCATAGAAAGAAAGAAAAAAATTGGATTTCTTATGTGTGATTTTGGTAGCAAAACCACAATACACAGAATAATGCATTTGCTCATAGTATACTCAAAACATAATATTTTTAGGTTTTATAACAATCACTCAAGAGCTGATTGTAATACTTCTTCTAGACGCTTCTCCGCTGCTTCGTATTGCCTTTTCTTGTCTTCGAATTCTAGTGTAGCCAAAGCTTTATCCGGAGGCAAATCCTGGTAGCTTCTCAGAGCATCAAGAACGGGTTTAGTCATCTTCTCCAATTCCGTTAGGTGCTCTGCCATTTCTACTAACACTTTTGTGGCTGATCTCAGAGATTTTGATTGACATATTGGATGCATAATCCTGACGTTCCAACCATTCAATGTCAGAGTCCTTGTACATCTTTATGTACTCTTCCTCCTTGATTGCCGTTACTTCCATATTTGTTTTCCAATTTTCCATGCGTGATTCACAAGGAACTACTACATCATCTTCTAGTTGCGCAAGGATTTTCTTTAAATACGTTAGCTTTTTGTATCGCTCTAAATACCTAAATCTAAAAATCCGGCCGATATATGAAAAAAGGAAAAAAAAAAAAATCAAACGTGAATTAATTTGTATGTATTAACCTGAAACACTTTTTTTATAAATCATCCTAAAGAACAATATTACCTCCAAATCCATCCTCATATACCTCACCACCAAAAGGACCCACGCATATACACACATATCAATATGATCATATAATCACATATCAATCCACAAACTGAGATCGATCAAGAACGCATTTCTCCGACCATATATTACATCAAATCATACTCTTACGAAGAAGATACTAAGTTCTGGTCCATTATTTCCTTCGGGACTCAACATATAAAATGTCTCTGAATCTTTAGACCCAACGACTCGTTCGAAGTAAGCCCTCATGTAAGCCATCTCCGAGTCTGGTCCTTCAAACTCCGTGTTCCCTGGCAAAACTCCGGCACCCATCGAAACCGGTCTTAATAGCTCCATAACGTTGAGGTCTTCCTCCGTCGCGTCACGTTTCACACCGTACCCCGTTTTCTTACCGTTACTAAACATTGTCCATAATGGCTCGTCCATGATCTTGATCTTCTCTTTATCACCTCGTTTCTCTGTCTCTAACGCGATCCTAACCATCCCTCCGCTAAGCTCTTTTTGTAGCACCATTGTTTGCATTGCGAGCTCGACGACGAGAGATGGTAAACATCTAGGGCTTTCTTGAATCGAGAGGCTTACACGGCCTTTACGGTATCCGAATAAGGTTCCGGTAACTCTTGATCCGCTTGACCCGCTTCGGTGCTGGTCAGGTAAGCTACCGCCGGGGAGGACCGGGATTTTGCAAGCTGCCGGTGTGATGATCGGGAAAGATCGGAAAACCGAACGAAAAACTCGGAAGACTTTTTTGCTTTTCTTCTTGTGTTGATGAGATGGTTCGAGTAACGTGACATGTTGACGTGGAGCCGGAGATGGAGACGGTGACGCAGACGGCGAAGGAGTTGAATATGAGTCGGTGGAGGAGGAAGCACCGCTTGCCCTTTGCTCCCCCATTAAAGACGGAGACGTCGACGAAGATACGACGACGTTTTTATCGAAAATCTTCTTTCTATTTTAAAGAGAATAACTAATGTAAACTGTTTTTAATCCTGTTAGCCTTTTTTGCCTTCCATACACCTTGCAGATTTTAGGATTTCTAATTTTGTTTTTGTTAGAAATTGGAATGGTTTTGAAAAAAGGTCTAAATTTTTGTGTTCACATGGGTTATAGTTTATATACGTTGTTGGTTTTAATTTGAAGTGTGATCAGCCAGCTCTATGCTCTATTTTTGAGAGTAGGAAACAAAGCTGTAAATTTCACGACATGTGAAAACAAATCAAACGAGTTTCCAAAAATAGAGAAATATATATACATAAAGTTGTAGTCGTTTGTATAGGTCAGGTCAATGTACAAGTGTAATCGGCTGTTAATCTCATATATGATATCTAAGTCCAACTTGGTGTATAGTGGATTTTGTAAGCTTGTAACAATAATTTAACCAAAAGACGGTTAATTCAATTAAGATATATATCAAAATTTGAATTTATCTGCACTGAACTATAAACTTCTAGGCTGATTTAATCAAATAAATTTATATATAGATACGGTTTTAAATATTGTTGGGAGGTTTATATGATAAAAATCAAACTGAATGTAATTGTGTCAAACTTACTATACTATTGATACATAGTACGATGAAGTACTATGGATATTCAAGTTTAGCTTATCAATGGTTTACCCAAAAAAATATGGTTACTTCAGTCTTGCATTGCATGCATAGTATTTTGTCATAGGTATGTATATTAATAGTCTGGACATAAATAGATATGATATTCCCATGAGTTCGTTGCTCAATCTGGTTTCCGGCTCGATTTGAGTCTTTCTATTATTGTTTTGGTGAGTTCATTTTCAGGTTAATATCTGCTTTGAGTTGGTTCGGTTATGTTTTTATTCATTAATAAAAATTAGTACCGAATCACCTGATTAAAATTGTGGTTTGGTATTTTCAATTCTGTGTGATACTCCTAACTAACCGTAACTACCTAAGCATTCATATTGTGACTATTCCAAGTCTAAAGAAATTAAATATGGTAGAGTTGCTTCATTTTAGAATGTGGTAGAGTTTCAATTTTCTTAACATTGCATCATCCTTTGCATCAAACTAATTAATTAGTGAATATGAATTGTATTTGGTAGTTTGGTACTGGGGACAATAAAAGACAAGTGAATGGAGACAAGAGCGATACTTATTATAAAACCAATTAACAATAATTTAATAGTTGTAAGTTGTAACGTTAATTTTCTAACTTCAAATTAAATAAGAATATAAGAAGAAGACGTCATGAATATAAGTAAATATCTAAATCAATAGTATATAATTAGCAAAAAGAAGACAAAATATAAGGCCGAGAGGGAATAATTGATACACACACATTATTTGTTTTTTTCACGAGTGACTCTCTATTGCAAATGGAACACTGGTCCAAAGAGGTATAGAGAAAGACATAAATAAAATTCCATAAGCAAAGTTATGAACAGCAAGAAACAAAAACTATATGCGTTCGCCAACACATCTCATTCAGATCAACCCAACTATGAATTTAATCTAGTTAAATATATTCAGCAATATCTTTAGACTGCACCGCCTATATACCGCAGTTTCATTTATGAATTAAAATAGGAAACAAAATTTCGTTTGATCTTTAAATTTTTTCACCCAAATATATAATTAAATTAACTGTTTATAAAAGAAGTTATTTTGTTATAGTTTTTTTTTTCTTTTCTTTTTGTTTCATCTGCAAATGGTTCAGATTACAATGAACGGCATCAATATTTTTATCTACCTATTTTGATTGTTCACGAGATTTAATTAATTAATTGATTTGGCACCCTAGTTGTTTTAGTCTTAGTTAAAAAAATTTGAATACATTTTGTTTTTTAATTTTCTTTATAAAAGGGTATTTAATGCAAGGTAGGGTGTGTGTGTAAGAACGCAGAGAAGCAGGTGAGGTCAAACTAGACACAACACTTAATGCATTGAGCAGAAGAAGAAGAAGAAGAAGAATTAAGAAGAGAAAGAAAACAAAAAACATGGAAGTTAATGGAGAAGAAGAGAGAAGAAGTAGAAGAGAAGATGAAGAAAAAGAAGATTACTACTACTCTCTTCTCAACTCTCCATGTTCTGTTTGTAACAAATTTGTTCAAGCCATATTGAAGTGTCTTGGTCTTGAGTCATCATCAATACCACCATCTTCATCATCATCATCACCATCCTTAGTAGAAGAAGAAGATTCAGGAACTGAAACTGTAAGCTCTCTAATCTCTATGTACTACAATCTGTTCTTATAATAATTATATAATCAAAGATGCATCAGAAGTACATAGTTTAGGAATTAAACGTGGAGAAAAAAGAAGTTAATTTAGGAAGCTAGGAATTAGTTAAACCCTAATTGAAAATTTGATCTTTCTTCTTTTGTTGGTCAAACACACTTAAACTAAAAAGGTTATACTACTTATATTGGACTTAATGTTAGAAGTCATGAAATTTGCAATAAATTAAACATCGTATTTATGTTTCATTATATAGGTTGAAGAAACAGGATTTATGGCGAGGATAACAGCAGTGTTAAGAAGGAGACCAAGACCACCACCTTATAGCTCAGGACGACCTGGTCAAAACAATTGATTCTGATTAACACTCCTGAAGACAAGCTTGTGTCTCTCCGTGTGGATCTTCTTGTTGTTTAAAATTCACTTATGATCTTTATTTTTTTTTACCATTTTTTTGGTTATGTGAGCGGTTTGCTTTTTTTTTCTTCTTAATTTATCTGAAATAAGACAAAATTGGTAAGACTCTTTTGTAAAATAGTTTTCATGTTTACCTTCTTAAAATACGTGAGAC
>Ga0041059_1002791_pt1 | contig 12673 bp, 12 predicted proteins | sample AraColnosormetaG_FD_56232 | JGI IMG/M metagenome (GOLD analysis project Ga0041059, IMG submission 56232) | Arabidopsis roots microbial communities from North Carolina, USA - Col MF nosort | ecosystem: Host-associated > Plants > Roots > Unclassified | place: USA: North Carolina | collected... | reverse complement strand
CTTTTNCTTTTTTTTTTTTTTATTGTTTGTTTGATAGTACCAAGAGATTCTCTATTCTATTCTTTCGTGATGGTTTATTTTAGGGTATATTACGTGACCTGTAGTTCATCCTCTCCAACTCTCAAACCCACAAATTATTCACTATACATATATCCAAAGATTATTTATTCAAAGATATGACTAAAAATCTCTATACACGTGTGTATGTAATAGAAAGGTGCAAGGATTTTGGTGTGGCACCACCTTCAAGACTTTTTTTTTATCAAGACCTAACTCTTACCACTTTGAAAGCAGCTTATCTTATTTCTTTAGATAAAACAATTGATAAGCGAGTGCTTTAAACTTCACAAAACTACAATCTACTTTTTATTCGATAAAACAAAAGATTTTATTAGTCTTTTTCATTAGGGTCCCAAATGATTAATATGTTCACGATCACGAAATTTCTTCTTGCGTCCCGTAAGCATTTATATTAATCAAACAAAAAGGAAATTTGTTGCTTCCTACAATGGGAAGTGGGAACCTTTGCCATCTTCATAAATGTTTTAAATCTTTTTTTTTTCTTTCTAATGTGTGTTTCATAAACACCAGCGACTTTATTGAAAAGAGGAACACGTAAATTGTATTCTCAAAGAACAATTTTTTTAGGAAGAGTAACATTTGTTTTCCTTATCTTAATATAAGCAACGAAATCAATCGTGCATATAAAAGTGAAATGCTATTTTGAATTTTCTAAACTTGACTAGCAAATTTTCACTAAAAAATAAAATTAAAAAGTAACGATAAAGTAGTTGTCGTATAGTCTACTCCACATGAATAAAATAATAAAGTAAATCAATAGAATGTAAATCTCTTAATTAATCATACTTATTATATAATCACAGTGGCAAAGTGGAATAAAAAAAAAAGAGGAGAATTGGATCCCGTCGGATTCTATATTTAAAGATCGCTAAACATCTCAAATCTGCCACACGTGGTCATACTTAATAGCAGCCATTAACGAAGTAATAAATTAGTCGATAATAATGTTTAACCAACATCGTATTTCTAGATCCATGAATTAGTTGGAGTAATTAACATCATTGTTTCTTAATTACGTTTAACAAGCATAGAGAAAACAATATTGTCACATATGTTAGTATAAGTTATCATAATCATTTATAAAAGCTTGTTATTAATTTTTTATATTGAAATTACTACTTTGTGTCTAATCGGAAAATGATGGAGTACTAAAATTTGAAGGACTAAAATACGTCATTATTGTTAGAGAAAACAATTACGCATAAGTGTGATTTTTTGGAAGTGGAAAAGTTAGTATGTCCCTCTATATGATATGATGGAAGTTGTTGTTCTTTTTGTGTGGATAAACATCATTTTTCCGTGACGTAATTTTTAATTTCAGTATTCATTTTATTATTCTCACTTCTTATTATCCCTTTTATATTCGCATAATTGTTTCTAAGGATTTCTATTCCCTTTTTGTTATTTTATAGGTACACTATCTTATGGATGGTGTCAACAAGCATGTACACTATCTTCCCACTACCACATATTGTCACAGAATGTTTGGTACGCGTGCTTCTATATACTTTTAATAGTACATAACAACAACAAATGAATTATGTAAGACAATTTGTTAAACTGATGTCAAAAACGGAAATACTACAAAAGACAGTATAATTGAATTACGGGTTTAATGTGTTGACAAAATATAATAAATGTAGCTCATAAAACTTCAATAATTCACTTAAATAAATTCTAATGAACCTCATAACGAATTAGATATTTTAACTAATCTTATCATGGTTTTACGAATTAATTATAATTTTTTTTTTTATTCTTTGAACAATTGAACTAAACAATATTAAACCGGACTTTAAGTTAAAACTACTAAAAACATTATTAGTTTATCAATAGAAATGATCATAGCAATTGTATACATTATAATGTGTAATTTTAAAATCCTAAAGCATATATAGTATATATCCCTTTGATTTTCATAGAAAAAAAGTAGAAAAAAATAACTATTGGGCCGATCTATAACTATTGGGCCGGTGGGTCCAACAACTAAGAACAGTAGATATTGTGTCGATTGAAGTTTTGAGATGCAAAACGTGTGCTGTTTTGAGAACACAAAAACAGCATAAACAAACGAGACCCGCAACTATAACATTCCGTAAATACCCTCATTCTCCCATCATATTTTCAAAAACTACCCTTCCCCCTATTTCCATGGCCCTTCTCTCAGTTTTCCCGCGAGAAATCCTCTCCTTCTTCCATAATCATCAAAAACAAAATGCAAAAACCCAAAAAAACAAAAAATCACACGACGCAACCACCTAGCCTCTCTGTCCATCAATCTCAATCTCTCTCTGTGTTAATGCGGAATCCGATTTAACACCGGAATCCGCCATGGAAGATGAATAAAATCCGGTCTCTCCGCTGCCTCCTCCCGGAGACCATAACCTCCGCCTCCACCGCCGCCTCAAATCGAGGATCTGACGGTAGCCAATTCAGCGTCCTATGGCGGCATCAGATCCTGGACCCGGACAGCAACATCGTCACCTATTGGAACCACGTCTTTCTCATTACCTCAATCCTCGCTCTCTTCCTCGATCCTTTCTATTTCTACGTCCCTTACGTCGGTGGTCCGGCGTGTCTCTCCATCGACATCAGCCTCGCCGCTACTGTCACTTTCTTCCGTACAGTCGCCGATATCTTCCACCTCTTGCACATTTTCATGAAATTCAGAACTGCGTTCGTCGCGAGGAGTTCTCGTGTTTTTGGTCGCGGTGAGCTTGTTATGGATTCTAGAGAGATTGCTATGAGATACTTGAAGACAGATTTCCTCATTGATGTCGCCGCCATGCTTCCCCTTCCTCAGGTTCTTAAGATTTTGCTCTTATTTTGAATGTGAAAGCAATGATATGGATTACGATTAGCTAAGATCAATGTTCAAAAATCGTTAGGCGGTAGCTAGAAGATTAAAGAACAGAGATATTTTGGGAGCCTCATGCTTTGTTTCTGACTATCTTTTGATCTCAGCTTGTTATTTGGCTAGTAATTCCAGCGGCCACAAATGGAACTGCTAATCATGCCAATAGCACTCTCGCACTTATCGTTCTTGTTCAATACATTCCAAGATCATTCATCATATTCCCACTCAACCAAAGGATTATCAAAACAACCGGGTTTATCGCCAAGACTGCTTGGGCAGGAGCTGCATACAACCTCCTATTGTACATCCTTGCTAGTCACGTAAGTTTTCTTTATCTTGTGTGTTTTTTCAAATCTTTAGGTTTCTTCAGTTTTAAGTTGCTAAGAATCTCTATTTGTGGGCAGGTGTTAGGAGCAATGTGGTATCTGTCATCAATCGGGCGGCAGTTTTCGTGCTGGTCCAACGTATGCAAGAAAGACAACGCTTTGAGAGTTTTGGATTGTCTTCCTAGCTTCTTGGATTGCAAGAGTTTAGAACAACCAGAGCGCCAGTATTGGCAGAACGTTACTCAGGTCCTTTCTCATTGTGATGCTACAAGCAGCACTACCAATTTCAAATTCGGAATGTTTGCTGAAGCCTTTACCACTCAAGTTGCTACAACAGATTTTGTGTCCAAGTACTTGTATTGTCTTTGGTGGGGTTTAAGAAATCTAAGGTATGACAACCTTTTATCTAACCAGTATCTGCTTAAATTGTCCTCCTTTGGTTTTAATAAAGGTTTTGTTTCACAGTTCTTATGGACAGAATATAACCACAAGTGTATACCTTGGCGAGACCTTGTTCTGTATAACAATTTGTATTTTTGGGTTGATTCTCTTCACACTCCTGATTGGTAACATGCAAGTAAGATTCAGAGCTTATGCATCACTCTGCAAAACTTTTCAATACAGAGACATTTTTTTGTCTTTCTAACAATAGACTTCATGATTTTTAATTTGGTGGAAAGTCTTCTCTGCAATCGATGTCAGTAAGAGTTGAGGAATGGAGAGTTAAGAGAAGAGACACTGAAGAATGGATGAGACATCGTCAACTACCTCCAGAGCTTCAAGAACGTGTCCGAAGATTTGTCCAATACAAATGGCTTGCAACCAGAGGTGTCGATGAAGAATCAATCCTCCATTCATTACCTACAGATTTACGCCGTGAAATCCAACGTCATCTTTGTCTCTCCCTTGTTCGCCGGGTACATACATCAACTCAGTCATCAAAAACTGTTATGGATTTGATTGTTTTTCAATTCAGAAGTCACATTGTTGTGGTAAGTGCAGGTCCCGTTCTTCTCTCAAATGGATGATCAACTTCTTGATGCTATATGCGGATGCCTTGTCTCATCTTTAAGCACGGCCGGGACATACATATTCCGTGAAGGTGATCCGGTGAATGAGATGCTATTTGTGATCCGAGGACAAATAGAGAGCTCAACAACAAATGGAGGAAGATCTGGTTTCTTCAACTCCACTACTCTACGACCTGGCGATTTCTGTGGGGAAGAACTTCTTACATGGGCCTTAATGCCAAACTCTACACTCAATCTTCCGTCTTCAACACGAAGCGTCCGTGCCCTCTCTGAAGTAGAAGCCTTTGCATTAAGCGCAGAGGATCTTAAGTTTGTTGCTCATCAGTTCAAACGTCTTCAAAGCAAAAAGCTTCAACACGCTTTCAGGTACTACTCACATCAATGGAGAGCATGGGGAGCATGTTTTGTCCAATCTGCATGGAGAAGATACAAGCGAAGAAAGCTTGCGAAAGAGCTCAGCCTTCACGAGAGTAGCGGATACTATTACCCGGATGAAACAGGTTACAATGAAGAAGACGAAGAAACTAGAGAGTATTACTATGGAAGTGACGAGGAAGGCGGATCAATGGACAACACAAATCTGGGAGCAACGATCTTAGCATCTAAATTTGCGGCGAACACGAGAAGAGGAACAAATCAAAAGGCTTCAAGTAGTAGTACTGGTAAGAAAGATGGATCTTCCACCAGTTTGAAGATGCCTCAACTATTCAAACCAGATGAGCCTGATTTCTCTATAGATAAAGAAGACGTTTAAAGTGTAGTCATTATGGGCAAAAAACTTTTGTGTGAACTGTTTGGTTTTAGATGGTAAATAGTTAGGAAACTCCCTTAATTATTTCAACTTGTAATTTTTCTTTTCTTTTCGTTTCGGTTTGAGGATGTTAGATATAGAAAACGAGTGTAGAGTAAAAATACATTGTTCTTAAACTGTCTCAATGTTATATAGTCTGATTTCTTCTCATAGTAGATACTACTTTTGCATACAAACTCATTTTTAAGTCTTTCAGAAGAACACTAAGGTGTTGATAGCTTCTTCGGATTGACCAGCCAATATTAACCTCAAAGATAGCAAAAATCTCATAAAGCAACCACTGAATGCAATTGAAATTTTTTGAAACTATAAGACCAAAACCAAGAATTAGAACTCCAAATTAGTCATTCATATCCAATTGAGAAGAATGGACCAACTTTTCAACAAACCTAACATATTTAATGACTAAAATTAGGTACGAAGCCGTTTTGTTATCCAATCCTTAATCTCTCTAAGCATCAGAACTTGACAACTTATTAACACCGTCTGGCTCTCTACTCTTACAAAGCTCTTCCAGAAGCGAATCCAAACTCTTCCAAGACGAACCAGTCCCTTGAGCCATAGCTTTTTTCGCCATTTTCGCATACTCTTTTACATTCTTCATCGTTGTCTTCCCCATCTCTCCCTCCATCAATTGTTTAACCTAAATAGTACAAATAATAAATACAATCAAGGGGTACTCTACAGTCAAACGGAAAAAGAGGCTTCCTTCTTGTTAATTTGTTAGTCAAAAAGCAAAGCCATGATTACCATATTCAAAACATTTTATTCTAATATATGCATGACACCAATTAAAACAAAAGATGGAAACATGAAAGGGTATATATACGGTACCTTTCGACTAAGTTCTTCTCTTGTCACGAATCCTTTCACACTTACATCTTCTGTTTCGATTCTTACTCCGATCTTTAGCTCCTCCACTACCAACTTCGCATTGAGTGGCTGCTCTGCCATCATTGGCCAAGCGAGTAGTGGAACCCCAGCGCAAATACTCTCTTGCGCCGAGTTCCATCCACAATGACTCAAAAACCCTTTGACACTTTTATGTGACAATATCTCCCATTGGTCTACCCAATCTCTCACAATCATCCCATGCTCTTTCACTCTCTTTTCGAACCCTAATCCTCCAGTTACTTCTTCCAAGTCCTTTCTCGTGACCCACAAGAAATTGACCTTTTTAAAACAATCAAGACCACGTAAATTCACAAAACAATACTTTTCTTTATATATATATATATAGACTAAAAAATGTTTTATGGGTTGATACCAAAAACAAATAAAAGGACATGCATGGAATTTGGTGGAATAATAAAAGTGATTGGTCAACTGTATTAATATGAGGTTTTAAGTTGGCATTAATCCATTCTTTAACGTACCTTGGAATCTTCCAACCCTAATGCTATTTCCTTGAGCTGCTCGTTCGATATCTCAGCCTGCGTTCCAAACGCCACATACATAACCGGACATCTTTCCTCTAGTTTCCGGTCCAACCAATGAATCCAATCCGGTTTATCACTCTCCGGTTTTGGAGGATTTACCAAACACAAAGGCCCAACACACCACGGTTTTGGTTCATCGTTATCACGGAGCCGGTAGTCAACGAACGTTGACTCGAGCTCGTAAAAGCTGTTCACTATAACTCCACGGCTTTTCTTGGTGGACATAAGATGGTCAATGAGTAGCTCGAACGCTGGATCCGATTGATCCGGTTCGGTCAAAACCGGATCGAACTCACACTTCTTAACACATATCCATGGAAAATCCGGTACAGTAACCGGTTCAGTATCAGATTTAACACTTTCCGGTTTGGTAAAGAGCTCGTGTACCGAAATGGCGGAGCACATAGCCGATGCGTAGGAGTTCATGCCGTAGAAGGCAAGTCTCGGGATCTCAAATTTAGCGGCGGATTCCGATGTCCACCATAAGAATCCATCGGAGACCATGAAAGAAACTTTCTCAAGATTCTTGAGTTCTGCTTCGAAGAAAGGCTGGAGAGATTTGGTTGCGCGCGTGAAGGGCACGTAAAGTGATATGGAAGGGAGCATGTCGGTGCTCTCGACGCCGGGAGGGATTCCGGCGATGTTTTCAGGGAAAGGGAGGGAGATTACTTTGATAGATGATGCGACGTCAGAGAGGAAGTTTGAGACGAATGGTTGGTTTTTTGGGGTGGTGAAGACGGTGACGGAAATGGTTGGTTCTTCGTCGTCTACGGAGACGATACGGCGGTGACGGAGGAGGAGACGGGCGAATTGGAGGAGAGGAATCGTGTGGCCTTTTGACATGTAAGGGAAGAGAACCGCATGATGCGACGATGAAACGGCCATTTTTTTGTTTTCTTACATTTGTTTCACAAAGACTATTTAGGTGGGATTTTTTACATAATTGTATTTCCAAAGAGTAGTTATTGTTTTTTGACTTGATGTTTCCAAAAAAACAAACTATGATTTATTTGACTTTATTTACTTACCTAAAGTTGTTTGTGTAGATGTTAATTAACGTTACAAAATAGTGTTTGTTTACATAGTACTACTCCAAAGTCCAAACAATCAAATTGGTGAAAAGTAAATAAATTTCAACGTTTTACAAGTATTAAAGAATGATGAAAAAAAGAAAATTTATGATTGTATTTTGTTTGAATCTGTCCGTTCAACTTTTTAATTATACTCCCGTTCCTATACGAAATGGAGCTATGAACGTAAAACACAAAATGATTGACCACTAAAAAAGCATGTTTTACCAGATGAAGATTATAAAAAAAAAAATTGGGACCCAAAATATATTGTGATATTTAAAGGGTGTAGGGGAAGATGAGAGCAAATGTTATTTTTTCATCTAGGCACGTCTCTGCATGCAATTGAATGACAGATTGGTTGGATAGATGTTTTATGTCAGTTAAGTTTCTTACGTAAGTAAAGTTTGTATTAGGTCAATTTCTTTACGTAAGTAAAGTAATAAGTAACGTCCATAGAGTGTATTCTTGTCGAAGCATTGCTTCGAAAATAACAAAAAGAGAATAAAGGAACAAACTAAACTGAATAACAAATTATTATGACTTCACTGAACGATAGGTTCAATCGTCGAAGTTCGAATTATAGGGCAATGACTTCACTGAAAAATAGATGGGCCTAAAATAATCAAGAGCCCGTTTTATATAAGCCCACTAAAATTTGGAAAGCTGAGCAGTGAATTAATCCAACGTGTTAATAATCGCAGGCACTTTAACGACTTCTTCGATGGATATAAGGAAGCGGAAGAACGCCGGCGGCGATGGCGACGGTGGCGCCGATGGCGCGTCAGTTAATGTCGGAGATGAACCTGATTCGTTTGGTGGTCGAATAGGATCTCCGAGGAGGATATTCTTGTTCTGCTTGGCGTTTCGTGTGGTAAATGCATTGTTGATTCAGACTTATTTCAATCCTGACGAACATTGGCAATCACTTGAAGTAGCTCACCGCACCATATTTGGGTAAATGGTTCTATTCTCTGGTTCTGAAACTTGACTTTTCCTTTAGTTGAAGTTGGATTCGTGGGAACTGATTGAACTGAGACTTTGGTGTTTGTTTCTCTTACTGCATTCGTTGATCTGTGTTAGTGCTAGATTCGTCTCGGAAGCATAAATCACATAGTTGAAGTGATAATTCAGAAGAATCAGTGATTTGAGCAATGAATCCATAGTAAGTTTTTGTTGGTTGATTGATGTTAATGACAGGTATGGTTATATGACATGGGAGTGGAAAAGAGGAATACGAAGCTATTTGCATCCAATGTTGTTCGCATTCTTGTATAAACTTCTACAAGTTACTGGCCTTGATACTCCCTACATAATGGTTTGTTTCTCGATTTTTTTTGGTCTTATTAGAAGCAGAACCTAGTTATCTTGATTTTGAACTAAGTTTTATCCAAAATCTGATTCAATTGAACATAGTTTTATCTAGCTTTCACCGTATTCAAAGAAAGGTTGATAGAGTGGTTTATGTGTTACAACCTTTTTCATTTCTTTGCAGATCAAAGCCCCACGTCTTATGCAATCCATATTTTCAGCTATTGGTGATCTCTATTTGTATAAACTCTCTGATGCTTTATATGGAGGAAATGTTGCAACTTGGTCTGTATCCTTTCTATGCAGCATACTAAGTTAATTGCTTTACATTTTTGAATGATATGGCTATGAATTTAACCAAGATTAAACCTTGGTTAATAAAAAACAAACATTATCTACAATAATGGAGCCAACCCATCATTACACTACATTTGATGGTTCCCTACGCAATGATAGGTCGATGTAACGGGAAGGGTGTTAGATTAGATATCCTGAGCTTCAATGAAATACTTAGATAAGTCTGTTAGTGGTTTCCTCTTAATCTTTCTTGGTTTGTATTTGCATTTTATTCTGGATTGCTTCCTTAACTTTTTTAGTAGCTCTTTTGTCAAATGGCAAACTGGTTCATCTTCTTCTGTTTGAACCGTACCTTTTCAAACTGTTTGGAGACTGTTCTTACCATCATGGGGCTGTACTACTGGCCTTGTATTAGAGATTCTTCAATAGACTATCCCGTGAATCGGAAGTGGGGTTTGGTCATAGCGGCCCTAGCATGTGCCATAAGGCCAACTAGTGCAGTCATATGGTTATACGTTGGGATGCTCGAGCTATTTTTGACACCTAATAAGGTCAAATTCATCATTCTAGAGGTGATCCCGATTGGGTAAGTTTAACTCTGCAGCTAAGCTATACTCTTGAATGTTCGTTTTAATGTTTGATTTTGAAGATTTCATTGCGCTAACTTGCTTCTGGTGTTAGATCTTTGGTCCTCGGTTTCACCTGTTTGTTGGACCGTCTGATGTACGGCTCGTGGGTCATTGTGCCTCTCAATTTTCTGAAGTTTAATTTCCTTTCGTCTGGTGGAGACTATTACGGAACTCACCCATGGCACTGGTACTTCACCCAGGGATTTCTTGTCATGCTTTTCACTTTCACACCATTCTCCATTGCTGGAATTATCAAGTCTAAGAATCAGAAGCTTTCAGCTCTTATTCTATGGGTCTTAGCAATATACAGCATACTCGGCCATAAGGAATTCAGGTAATATGATTGGAGAACATACCCCGTTTTCTTACACTTTCAATATCGAAAAACTTTGCAAAGAACACCCTTTCATCATTTATTATGTTTTCCATGTCGTCTACTTAGATTATGAATGATAGGTTTGTCCTGCCTGTGCTACCCATAGCTTTGATATTCTCTGGGTATGCATTTGCTCAAATGGAAGTATCTGGTTCATCATCATCATCATCAGTCACTAAAAAGAAGCAAGTCCCTCGACAGAACCATACCAAGTGGTCTCCCAAACTAAGACTTTCAGTCTATTTTTTGCTTGCTACCAATATTCCAATGGCACTATACATGAGTTTATTCCACCAGGTAAAAACACCAGTACCTTGAGGGCTCTATCTAGTTTCCGAGTTTACTCTCTATCTCTATTTGTGCTAAAAAGGAATTTTGTTGTTTCCAACAGAGAGGAACTGAGGATGCGATGAATTACTTATCGGATGAAGCATACAAAGGCAGAGTAAAGAGCATTCTCTTTCTCATGCCGTGCCATTCTACTCCCTATTATTCCACTCTCCATCGTAACATTCCAATGCAATTTCTCGACTGCACTCCAAGGTAAAGGATCACACCCCGAGTCACAGCTCTTGCTTCTATGTGATTCTTAATGATTCTTCTTCTTCTTCTGAAACAGTGCAGAGAAGGGAGAACTTGATGAGTCGGATCAGTTCTTAGTAAACCCTTTAGGTTTTGCATCAGAGTTAGCTAGAAACTGGTCAGAGCCGCCTAGTCATATTGTATTGTTTGCATCAGAAGAAACAAAACTCAGAGATTTCATGATCCAACATTCCTTTAAAGAGGCAAGTTAGAAACAAGAACACACTCCCTTCTTTCTTTTTTTTTTCATTCATCTCTGACTTCATTTGTTTTATGCATTCATGGGCGAAATTTTTTGTTTTGTTGGCAATGAAACAGGTAAGGAGGTTTTTCCACGCGCATTTCAAGGTAGATCGAGATCTTCAATCCTCAGTGGTCGTCTATGTTGTAAACCACGCATTCCCATAAGAGTACGCAACCTCAAGGTTTTTATAATCATTAGAACCTCTCTGAACTCCTCTGTCTCACAATCAAACAGTATTTTGTACCTTAAGAGCCTAATCTTGGTATCTGTTTTAGTTCCAGTATGTCCCGGTTAACAATGAGTATAGATAGAACAGAGATGTAATTTGAGACTAGTTAATTTCTATGACGACAGAGAGTCTTAATCACATTCTTTTGCCCATAAGTATTTAGATAAACAGAATCGTTAAAACAAAAAACTGTTAAATGAACCTGAACTAACGACCTCACTGATCATAATTAAAAACAAACTCAATGATTAGTTAACTTACTAATTGCATAGCATCGGTTTTATTTAATCTGGATTAAACAGATATTTTCTCAATTCGATATAAAAGAAAGTGATAGGACAAAACAGTGCAGAGAGATTGAGTACAGAACTGGATATAGCTTTCAATGTTTTTGCCACACAATGTCTAAAGAAAGCATATTTTGGTGTCATTGACTCATCTTCTCATTCTTTGCTATCATTGAGTGTACTATAGTACAAATTGTGGGGTTGTTTTGGAAATTAAATGGTGAATAAACTAAGGATGAAACAAAACAACACCATCTCTCTCAAGTCTTTGGCTCACTCACTCTAGTTTAACTGCTTCCCCTAATAGTGACATTCACATGGTTATGTTGAACAATCAAGAAGCTACTTACTAATCGGTCATCAATTCAAATTGATATTTGCAAGCAAGAGAATATTAACTAGTAAGATTGAAAATTTAGAGTTACTTAATAAAATGAGCTTGAGACTCTGTTTTTACATGTGACTTTAACTCCAAAGCTACCAATAGTCCAAAACTCTTGGGCTTTCTAAGAAAAATAAAAGACAAAAAGCAATGCTTCTTTCTCATTTGGTATACGAATAGAAAGGACAGAGAAGACAGGTTCGTATGTAAGAAACACACATTGATTGTGTTCTGCTTACATTGCACTCTCTCACTTTATTCCTGTTAAGAATTCAAACTCTTGACTTTGGTCTTCCTAAGAGAACCCTTTGGGACCAGAACAGCTCCCTTCTTGGTAAGAATCTCTCTTCTTTGTTCTCAACGTCTCTTAAACTCTGTCGCTTTCATGTTTTTTTCCTAATTCCTCTTCTCTATTTCTTTCTCTCACAGTTCCTACGTCCTCCATGGCTTCAAGTGGTGTGTTACCTCGTTTCTTCAGTGTTTTCCTTTCCCAGTACAGCTCCTCCTGTTAGGGGTCAAAAGCCCAAAATAAGTTCCAAACCAAGGAGTATTAAGGCGAAGGGTAGTTTCGTCAAATCCCTCGATGAATGCCCTACACGCGCAGAAGGCTATAAATACGGAATAGCATGTCTTGTCAAAGGGGGAGGCCGCGAGGACACTTAGAGACAAAGAGCAGCTCGTCAGCTCACCCGTCTGAAGTATCTCGCCAGCCGGCCCGTCT
>Ga0041059_1002790_pt1 | contig 12679 bp, 8 predicted proteins | sample AraColnosormetaG_FD_56232 | JGI IMG/M metagenome (GOLD analysis project Ga0041059, IMG submission 56232) | Arabidopsis roots microbial communities from North Carolina, USA - Col MF nosort | ecosystem: Host-associated > Plants > Roots > Unclassified | place: USA: North Carolina | collected 2013-09-02 | reverse complement strand
GCCGGAATGGGTCTGAAGTAGAAGTACGGACAAGACAAAGAAACCTTGTCTGTCTCTATACAAACATTATACACAAATTCCAAAAAAAAAAAGAAGAAGCCTTTTCTTGTTATCTTTTTTGGTATATGCACATATAGATTTCCTCTCAGATATATGTGATTCTCACTCAGGTCTTCTACTCAAATAGGCTTTTTCTTCTTCTCAAGGTACGAAGATTATATATATAAATTCACATCACATGCTTCTATATAATAATAGTCATATAGATTAAGAATTGCTAAAAGGTGATCCAGAGGACCTGCGTATGCGTACCCTTTTCTGAGGTGATCTATTCAAAAGGATCGACGAATTTCACGCCCTTGTCTTGTGATTCTGCTACCTGTTAGAGGAAGAGAGCTCTGGCTCGAGAGTTGCAGCTCTGAGAATGGAATTGACCCACCGCTCTGGGAGAAAATCAAACCTGCCGAGATGTTTGATGTGCTTCTTGATGTAGGCACACCGGTCATGTAAGCATCTTTTGCACCGCCTGCTATGAGCTCTGTCGATGAAGAAGAAGGGGCAGCTGCCAGAGCACCCAAGAGAGAGCTCACTGGGTAAGGAGCCACCGGTGCATCAGCTAGAGAGGACGCAGAAGGATTGTATCTGATCGTTCCCATTGGATGATCAAACTTACATGTTGATCCAAACTTACAGAAGCCGTTTTGTACGTAGAAAGTGCACCGTTGCACACCCTGTTTTCAACCCAAGATAAACAACGGATTTAGAGACAGAAATGTTATAACTATGATCAACAACCTTTATGACATATTAACACAGAGCATACCGGGCGTAGAGGAAGACCAATGGGGCTGAGGACGCAATTCGCTCTTGGTGGAACCCGATCTCGAGGATGATGAAACTTACAAGATGTTCCAAACTTACAATCTCCTGTTTTCAAATAGTATTGGCACTCTGGTTCACCAGGTCTCTCTGGAAAGGCCTGTTCTTTCTGTATAACACCTGTAGGAGAGGACAGAGATGGATAAACCCCGGGAAGCGAAGGAGTGGTGGAAGTGAGCTGTGTAACTCCATATAAAGAAGTTGCCCCAACAGCGTGCTGCGCACCAGGAGATAGAGCAGGGCTCACAGGTGCCTGAAGCAAAAGCAAAAGTGAGACAGTAAGAGACTGTGGTGAATAACAAATGTATTGATGATACATCAATAAAAAAAAAGGTCACCGAGTAAGGACTCCAGCCTGGAATAGGAACGACCCCGGGGGTTAATAGCATTGGACCATAGGCGCCTTGCATATAAGAACCAGGAAGAAGAGTTCTTGCAACTCTCAAGCTAGAAGATGGACCTCCATACTGGTCAGGCATAAGTGACTGCACCGATGGATAAAACTGAGGTGCAGATGCTGGTGGTGGTGGGACAGTAGTACCAGCAGGCTGAGGATGATGAAATTTACAGGTTATACCAAATTTGCATTGCCCCGTTTTCAAATAGTAGGAGCATTCGTTATCACCCTACAAAGAGTTTATAAAAGATCATGCAAACTCGAGACTAGCCTTTTATTTGACATGAGTGGAAACAAAGCTTACCTCTCGTACAGGGTATCCATATATATTTAGTGGAACGTGGCTCATGGATCCACCTGCATTCTTTGGATGGTGGAATTTGCATGACGCCCCAAATTTACAAGTTCCAGTTTTCAAGTAAAACTGCCAGGAAAGCAGAGATCAATAATATCACAAAAAACCTTGTTTCATCACTTGGAACATATAAAATGACTGGTCGGGGTGGGTTACCTGGCATGGGGGTTCACCAAAACGTTCAGGATACTGCCCGGTAGCTCTAACAGTTGCTTCAACCTATACATGAATCAACATGAGAAAATAGTAAACTGTGGCCAAGCTAAGATGACAAAATGATAAGCTTTTACAAGAGCATACAAAGGTATCAGTAAATACAGGGAAACACCGGGTAGAGTCAATGCATAAGACAAAAAAAAACGTGACGTAAAGCACAACAACTGAAACCAGTAAAGCTTAACAATTTCCCCAGTTTAGAGAGACTCTATAAGGCCAGTGATCACCCACATTGCGGAAAAAACAGAGAGAAGCATTTGATTGTGTCCTCCTAGTATGGATGGTTTCAGAACAATAATAAGAAAGAAGAATGAATGAGAGGAAGAAATTACCGAGGCACGATCGCGAGGGTGATTGTAACGACATCTATTACCGTAGCCACAGACACCAGTTCGCATGTAGTAGGCACAGTCAGGAGCACCTGGTCTCTCAGGGTACGAGTCGCTACCCAACCCTAATCGCCACATCGATTCTGCAAATCACAAAATTGAGCACAGTCAGGGCCATTTAGCGGAAACCCTAAAGAGACCGTACAGTTGCTGAGAATCAAAGCGCATGCGAGACCTTGGAGTCCGGTATCGGCATCTGCAGGGGTCCAGTCGGGAGCTTGAGCAGATTGTGAGCCATTGAGGGGAGGATTGCGAGCATACATGTCCTTAAATTTAGGGATTTGGTGTACAGTAAAAAAGATACTAGTAAAAACTCCTCTCACCAAACTAGAAGAAACTAATAAGAGAGTAAATGTCAAAAGCTCATCGGTGGATCGACAGAGATTTACCGGAGAAGCCGATTAGAAAAGCTCTGAGAGAGAAGAAAAAAAGAAGAAGAAGAAGAAGAGATGCTTCGACAGTGATTGAGAGGAGCTTCTTCTTTGGTCGGTCTCTCTCTCTCTCTCTCTCTTCTTTCGCTCTTCAGGAATACCGTACGGTCTGCCCTCTGCACTACTGTTTCTTTTTTTAGCTTTCAATTTCTTTTTCTCATATTCTTTTTTAAATAATAATAGTATATAGTAGTAGTTTGTATTAATTTGTTTTGTGAGATTTATTTTTGGTTCTCTCTTGGTCCTTGGGTCGCCAAGTAAAAGCATCCCAGAAAAGGGAAGATATTTCCAAGAAATATACTACTTGACAAAACAACAAACAAAAAATAAATAAACTAATTTTTACTAGTTTCCAACCAAAATGACGGTAAGGTCCTTGGGCGGGGATAGCGCGCGAGTGGCCAACATGTGACACACAGACAGTTTTCTCACTTCACTTGCTAACTCGGGGAGTAAAGTGGTCTGGTCCGAAAGTGGGGACACATCCGTCATTTCTACCTGCTACTGTTTCTTAACTGCTCTCTCAACTCGCTCTGACCGAGTCTGACTCGACTCGACTCGCCTTCAATCAATGCCATCACATTTCTTCGTTTCCGCTTCCCATTTGTCGGCGCCACAAAAACCTTCTGTTGTTCACGAAGCCCTCTAGTACCATATATAGGCCCATTTATATAGCTAAGTCGGCCCAATTATGTTGTTAGTGTGCGCGGGCCAAATTTTAGATTCGAAAACGGCAGCGTTTGAGCTGTTACTTTTTTTTGCTCTTCTTGTCAACAAATCGACACTGCCGACTAAACAGCGAAAATCCCAAACAAAAAAATAAAAGAATGGCGTCTCTGTGCCTTTCTCTCCACCAAACCCTAACTAATCCCCTGTCGGCTCCCAGATGCAGACCACTCAGCCTCTCCTTCCCCGGATCCTCAACCTTCTCGATCCGCCCCTCTAGCAGACGCGCAACCGCCTTGACGACCCGCGCCTCCTACACCCCGACGCCGGCGACTGAGCGCGTGATTTCGATAGCGTCGTACGCGCTGCCGTTCTTCAATTCTCTGCAGTACGGGCGGTTCCTGTTCGCGCAGTACCCAAGGCTGGGATTGCTGTTCGAGCCAATCTTCCCAATCCTGAACCTGTACAGATCGGTGCCGTACGCGAGCTTCGTGGCATTCTTCGGGCTGTACCTGGGAGTGGTGAGGAACACGAGTTTCAGTAGGTACGTGAGGTTCAACGCGATGCAGGCGGTGACGCTGGATGTGCTCCTGGCGGTTCCGGTGCTGCTGACCCGAATACTGGATCCGGGTCAAGGAGGCGGGTTTGGAATGAAGGCGATGATGTGGGGGCACACGGGGGTTTTCGTCTTCAGCTTTATGTGTTTTGTGTATGGAGTCGTCAGCTCCTTACTCGGCAAAACTCCATACATTCCATTTGTCGCTGATGCCGCCGGTAGACAACTCTAATTCCGGCCAATATCTACCTCACTCAGTGTTCGGGTTTTCGATTCTAGAATCGGTTATTTCTGGTTTATAAGAGAGACCAAATCAATCAGTGTTGTTAATTAACCATTACCGTTTTAAAAAAAATATTTTTTGTTATACTCCCAACATTTGATTTGGCCCAATATGAAAGAACAGTATGGGGGGCCTTTAATGAAGCTATCATTGACTGAGTATAATTTTACAATCGTCGGTGAAAAGGTAACTAAGTAAACGGTAAAAAAATGAGCGCCGTCTATCTTACCGCGCAATGAATGAGAAGTCAATTTGGGAAACTGATCGGAGAAAAGAGGGAGAGAGGGTTTCTCAGCTGAAATCAAAATGGGTATTATCAGATTTCAAATCCTGAATCCGACGAGGATTTGTAGGTCTACTATATATTATATGTCTTGCCGTTATCTGCCATCATCATCATCATCATCATCACCACTCCGAGTATCTTCTTCTTCATCGCAAAAACCTAGTTTCGATTTCTCCAGAAGGTGGCATTTTGGTCACCCTGATCATCACCAGCAATATCAAAAGCCTGGAGAAGAAGGGGAGAAGATATTCCGGCTAGGTCTCACCGCAGATATAGGTTTATCTGTCGCAAAAGCTCTCACCGGTTATCTCTGCGGCAGCACCGCCATTATCGCCGATGCTGCTCATTCCGTTTCCGATGTGGTAATGAAAATTCTCATTTGCTGAGGACGAGAGATGATCCTTCCTTTGGTTTTGTTTCTCACATGATCATCATCATTATATCTCAGGTTCTAAGTGGTGTTGCTCTAGTGTCTTACAGAGCTGCAAATGTTCCCAAGGACAAAGAACATCCTTATGGTTACCTTTTCTCTTCTCTTTCCTTTGATGTAAATACATTATAATAACAATGAACTGAATTTCCCCATGCATACAAGGGCAGGTCATGGTAAATTTGAAACGCTTGGAGCACTTGGCATCTCTGCCATGCTTTTGGCTACTGGCTCTGGTATTGCCTGGCATGCTTTAGACCTTTTATCTGTATGACCACCACTCTCTCCTTTCTCTTTCTTTTTTAATTACTCATCTCCACCTCCACAACCTTGCTTCATTGTATGAGAATATATTGCACTTCATGTTTATCTTTTATCGATCCTCCATTGTTTGTTTTATTTGGGATATAATAAATTCAATTTACAGAGTTCTTCTCCCTTCCTTTCTCATTTGCAGATTGCACTGTCCGCAGCTCCTGAGGTAATTCATAGTGGACATCATCACGGCATTGATATGAATCATCCCATTCTCGCTTTGACTGTTACTATTGCTTCCATTTCTATCAAAGAAGGGTACAAACATCACTTTATTTATCACTCTTTTCAATCCAATCAAGTTTATCATACCCCATTGCTTTACGTCTACAGCTTTTGCTCTACCGTCGCTTCTTACTAGACAATTGCAAATTTTCACTTTAGTTAGACTTGCTTCTCAGAACCTACCGCCCCTTTTCTTTTGATCCTTCATCCCTATTCTCTTCACTTATTTTGATCCTTCATCCCTGAATCTTATGTTTCTCAGGCTTTATTGGATCACAAAACGAGCAGGTGAAAAACAAGGGAGTGGTTTGATGATGGCAAATGCTTGGCATCATCGATCAGATGCTATTTCTTCTCTAGTTGCACTTGTTGGAGTTGGTAAGCTTTTCTTTCCAATCAGTACATATGTAAATCAACTATATCCTTTGTTTCAATATCCCAGACCTGGTCACGCATATGGCTACTACTAAAGAACTGGAGACAATGTAGATCTCTGAATTCCATTTATTTACTTTTACCAAGTCTCTCTCATCGGTCCAGCTATTGTACGGAACTACTGATAAAGGGAGACATGAAGTTCTCATAAATCGTGAAATATGACTTGTGTGCAGGAGGTTCTATTCTCGGAGTTAATTTTTTAGATCCTCTAGCTGGCCTTGTTGTCTCGACAATGATTGTCAATGCCGGACTGAAAACAGGACACCAAAGGTACTCACGCTATATATGTTGCTTTTTCGATTTGTTTTCTCCATACAACACTTGTAATAGCTTGAACATGGAATAATGGTTACAAATATGTCTTTTTGGTTCCAACACCATGTCCATTGCTGAAATCTCATTTCTTTGTTCAGTATCTTGGAACTCGTGGATGCTGCTATACCAGCTCAGCAATTAGAGCCAATAAGACAAACCATATTACAGGTTGAAGGAGTGAAGGTACAGATTGTAGTATATTTCACTATTCGACCTTGCTAATTGCTATATAACATTATGGTGTTCTTTTCTATAATCAGTTATCTGTAATGAGAAAGCATGCTTTCATGTTTTTTCTTATTAATTTTGCGAATGAGTATCAAGACTTTCATGATAATCTTAATCCATAGGGATGTCATCGGCTAAGGGGTAGGAGAGCTGGTTCATCGTTGTATCTTGATGTACACATTGTGGTGAGTGCTGCTTCCTTCTGCCTCAGAGTAGAAAGAATTATCTCAATAAAATAAATCATTATCACCTTTTCCTTACAGGTAGATCCTTTTTCCAGTGTGAGTGTCGCACATGAGGTAGGAGAATATGTACGGAGACAGATTAATTTGAACCATCCTGAAGTGTCCGAAGTTTTTATTCATATAGGTATTGAGCATGCTGCATGGAGGTCTAATCAACTTATTCACTGCTTCTCGGTCTTAGCTATCATCTCAAACTTTCCTTGCAGATCCAGCCTTTTTACAGTTTTCTTGTAGCACCAAGGATCATGACAGTATAACGAAGGAAAGTAACATCTGCCAAGAGATTAAACATGTTGAAGCCACTGTCTCAGACATTTTTTCGTCGCAGTTGTCTGAGGTACTCACTTTCTATAATCCAGACCTAACCCAACCTCTAGTTATTCCTGTTTATTAGTTTCAAGAACAATGGAATCTTTCGCATATGTGCAGAAATTGACGATCAAACGAATTACACCCCACTTGTTACATAGCAAGATCTTGCTCCAAATCGTAGTCGCCATGCCATCAACCATGTCCATACAGTAAAGCTCTTACATGTCTGTACCTTTAGGCCATTTTGGCCACTCTCTTGTAACCATCTGACAAGTATTTGGCTGCTCTGTAGGGACGTCATGATAGCTGCTGAACATGCAGAGAAAGAGATTCTGAAGGCAGCCCCAAATGTGGCTCGTGTCAGCATTCAGCTTAGTCTTAACTCCGAATAACTTTGAAGGAAATAACAAGAGAAGACCCCTCTGCAATGGCTGCAACAACTATAATTTTTAAAAAAAGAAATACAGTGCGCTAACTATGTTCATACTGATTGTCAATATTTTGTTGATATTTCTGGCTTTCTTTACACTGCTCATCGAAGTTGTTTCTTTCTGATGAGCAATTTAATCTCGAAAATTTGCAACTTGATGATTCCAAAGCTGAGAAAAGTTTTGGGAATGTAAAATTGTTGAGCACTGATTCTGCTGCATTGGATACGATGAAAGCAAAATAACATCACAACTTTCCATAGCTCCTTTCAACCTTGACAGTGCTACGATGAGATGAGGGTAACAGAAACAAAAGGCAAAACATTTACTATAACTATGTTGCTATATTGACTCTAGCTGCTAAAGTCCTCCCAATTTTTGCGCTTGGTCAGTATTTGCAGAAATGTCAATTTCAGATCGAAGCTAGTCTATTCAGTCTCGTCAGTGTTTGAACCATCCTCTACAGTTCCGTTTCTGAACTTGGAGGACACAGGTAAGTGACGATGGATGCGCTTTGTAGACTTTGTTCTTGACTCCTCTGAAGCCTTTCTCTTCTTATTAGACTTTGTTCTCGACTCCTCTGAAGCCTTTCTCTCCTTATTCGAGTTACCAAGGTACCCAAAAGCAAAAGCTTCCAGTGCCTTTGTAGTCAAGGGTCGGGTCCTTGTACTCTGCCTCCGTTCAGGAAGGAGATCCGCGGTTACTTGCAACTCCTGAGGCTTACACTGCTTTTCCACATCCACTTGAACAGAGGACTGCTCGGCACAAGAGCTCTCACTGTTCTGTACAACGTCTGCCATGACAGTATCAGTACCATCAGCTTCACGTTCTAGGGAGATTTGTGAAACGTTCAAATCAAAATCTTCTCTGCTTTCAGATCGTTCTGGTGATATTTCTCGGTCTATGTTTCTTCGACAAGAGCTATCTCTTGCAAAGGAACTGGTTGAGGACAGTTTCAGAGTTTTATCTTCGTTGATGCGCTCCTCTCTCGTCAATACTACATTTAGATCAGCTTTTAATGGGTTTGGTCTCATATGTTTCCCTTTCTTCAATGGTTTCTTCTTCCTGGACTGGGTTTCACCAAAACAACCTGCTTCTCGCAAGGTACAATCTGCCAAACTACTCCTTTTGGTGCAGACAGGTAACAATTTTGGATTTCTTGGTCTCCCGCCTTTCCGGTTCTTCTGCTGTCTCTCATTGAGAGAAATGGTGCTTGGACTCGTGGCATTGTCCATGTTTACAGAGCTGCTCTTACCAGAACTAATGCTGCCCCCACCACACACTCTCGAAGCCATTGATTTAGCTGTCGTCTCTGCCTTGTTTTCAGATTCTTCTGACATGTTATCTTCAGATTCACTCAAGTAACTTGAGGAGTTAGCTATTGAACTGCCGGTCCCAACAGGCAGAGATCTGAGCTCTTTCAATGTACATCCTTCTATACTATTCGTCTCACTGGTATCGATAATTGTAAACAACATGACCTCCTGAATTTTTCTTGTTTTGCTGCGTGGCTGTAGGTACTTTTTCTTCTTCTTGCTGTTTGGTGAAGAATCATCAAACTCCTCTAAATTTGTGGGAGGGTCATTCTTGATAACCTCTTCTTTGCTCCCCTTCCTCTCTAGATCCTCATCAAGCTCAAGAAGAGTGGGATCTAAAGCAACTTTGTTCAAGACATCAGTGAGAGAGTCAAAGTAGTGATTCCCCTTTGACATCTTCCTCCTGGAAAACTTATTGGCTTCCGGAACGAGAAAAACCAGAGAATTCTTTGGACCATCTTTCGGCTGCTCAGAGTGCCACCCTCTTGCCAGCAAACGTGGCCAAACAGCTTCCCAGAAGAGGTCACTGGACCGTGTTTTGCTCATCCTATATTCTCCTGTTAGGAATTTGACTATATCCGCAATCGGAAGATCATTGCGTATTCGTACTTGAGAGTTACCAGAGGCTCCATGATTCAACTTGGTTGGCTCTAACGCGCAGTTGGTCAGATCTCTTTTCCCTTTACCTATACCAATAACTTGTGTAAGCATATCAATGCCTACAGTATTCTTTAAAGTGAAGACGTAATCCTCCAGTGCAATCTTATCTTCCCTAAATGCTTTAGATACCTACAAAAACAACACATGGAAATCTCAAGAATCTGCATTTTGATTCAGAATACACCGCAACCACTAACTAACGAGAAGCATATTATGTACCTTAAGCAACGTAATCTTGCATTCCTCGGATACATGAGACGAGATCCGAGAGAGCAACTCTTGTTGCCTCCAGCCTGATAATAATTTCTGGCCTTGAACAGACCGTCTGCTTCTGGACTTGCGTCCATCTACCCATCTCCGGTATTCAGTAGACCTGTAAAAGCTGCCGTAATAGTAAGAGAGCATATCTCCCATGTGCTTGCTCCCAACAAATCTCTGCACCAAGACAAGGTTTTTGCCAAGACAGTAGAGGCCAAGAAGAAACCTCTCTTGCTCAGCATCTTCCCAAGGTTGACCCAAAGTCCCAGGGAATGGATAGAGGGTCTTATCGAGCCAGTCAAACTTGAACTTGGCGTTTTTTTGGCAAGGCAATGCAAGCACAATACTCCTCGGTTTCATGCAAGCAGCATTCTGCAAGGATTGATCATCGACTGGTGGACTGGCTTTATCAATATCGGCTTCACGGAAACCTCTGAATTTCTCACTTCTTGTCCACATAAGAGGGATAGGCAAGCCAAAAGTAAGGAGTTTCTGCAGGGGAGGCTCTGAATGAAAGCAAGTAATGAGCTTTAGACGATCAGACTCAGTGAGTAGCACAGGTAGATCAGCCTGGTACTGATCTCCAACGCGAGGAAGTACATCAGGGTCTCCGTGAATACCATTAAGATAAGGGGAATTCAATAGCATAGAGGATTCATCGACAAAAGCTTCCTCCATGTCATCTGAATGAATAGGCTCCATCTGAGTAAGTCACCACCAAGAAATCTAGAGCATTGGAAAAAAGGGAAGCTTGTTAAGTGTTTCTGAGCCAAACACACATCCAAAATCAACATTCTCTAACGACACACAAGTTGGGGTTGAAGGAGTCAAAAGACATCCCCAAATACAGAAAAACCCTAAGATTGAAAGAGAATGCAGATGAAATTCCAAAGTCACAAGACACGAAGAAGAAGAGAGCCAACATTGAATGAAACGATTCCGAAACCCAAGTTAAAGCTGCCGTTTTTCTTTCTTTATTAGAAACCATAATGAAACCAGCTTTAAAAGCTAGGGAAGACAGAAACTGACCCAATTCATAAGAAAACAACAAAAACCCAGGGAAGGCACGCCAATTCATGAAAAATACATGATTCGTATGGCTACGAAAACAAAGAAAGGAGTAATTGTTGAACATAAGAGCCGAGGCTAGTAGTAGTATGCATACAAGACAAGACATAGTCACATAGGAAGACTTTGGCAACAAACCTCCACAGAAGAAGAAGAAAGAAGAAGTCGGAACATTCAACGTGGAGCAATAAAATCAAAAAGCAGAGCCAATCTATGTATTGAATCTAGATGTCAACTTCGCGTGTGAAGGAAGAGGTAACGATACGAACAACAAGAAGAAGAAGAAGAAACGCCGAGACCGATAGCGCAAAACAAATTACAACTTATAAAGCAATATTATATAAAAAGAAAGAAAGAAAAAAGAAAGACAAGTCGCGTTAAAAGACGGAGACGAAGAGGAGGAAGAAGAGGAAGACGTGGTCGAAAGGAAAGAGCTTTCAGATTTACCTCTGCTCTCGTAAAACTCACACAGCTTTAGCATCAACACATCCAAATTCTTTCTCCTCTCTCTGTCGCAGACTTTCTCAACAAAGAGCGACCCCAAAAATAAAAAATAAAAATGAGAATCACAACATATATATATATATATGTATGTAAATGTGTGTGTTTTGCTGCATATGAATACGATGGATCTTACTTACGCTTTTTTTTGTTTTTTGGGGGTTAATAAATTCCTTAAAAGAAATGAAAAATGTAATAAGAGCGTGAGAACACGCGTTCTTCTCTACTAGAGAGAATGAGATAGATAGATTAGATGGGCCTCTCTGATAAATGGAAAATCCCTGAATTAACCTTGTCTTTACAACTGTCTCTTCGTCTTCCTTTACCCTGTTTCCGTCATTTTACTATGTTTTCGCTTTCGTGGCAACTGAAACTTTTTTTTTAATTAATTAATTAATACTTCTTCTTCACTTAGCCTCCGTACGTGTTTAATTACTTCCTATTTATACTTTCTCTTACTAATTTTTATCTTCTTTTTCATGTTAATTTTTAGAATACTTGAGAATTTTATTTAACTATTCTAACTCTAAAAACTTTTTGTCAAATTTTGACTCGCAATTTAAACCAATGCATGTTGCGTTGACCACCCAAGAATGAACTTTTATCTCTAAAACTGGTTTAGATAATTACTGTTTCTTTTATTTTTCTTCTATTATTTAAGGTGTCATGATATATATAAATAACACAAGTGTCTAAAATAAGAAAAAGTAAAAAAATAAAGACGACGGTCTAACAACTCCGTACAAGCCAAATAATCTTCTTTATATAGTTGTTTGTTTGTTTGGGTACCTAGAATAAAATAATTGAACTTCAAAGGCTTATTTTCATTTCAAGCCCAAAATTGAGGCTAAGCGAATTACCACCCTCGAAGTCAAATAATGACCCAATGCTGCCTCTCATCATTCGCGTCATATACACAACACAGCCCAAACTTTTTTTTTAATTAATTAATTAATACTTCTTCACTTAGCCCAAATAATGACCCAATTGTTTCACAAAAAGCATCACAATGCTCCTACTTTTTTATTTTCCTGTCCAAGCATATTGTGCTACTTAGGGATAATGAACCGTAGTGGAGACCGAGGGAAACAGGCCATGGCGATCAACTGGCCCATATGCGAAAGCCCAGTGATCAAACTCCAAATACATTCCCGGGTCTGGGTCAAGTCAACATTTTTCACAAGTAACTATAAACAATCTCGCCAGTTGAAATGTGTATATATAGTTTGGATTCTTGGCGAATAACGAGAGAAAACTTATAACAACAAAAAGAAAAGAAAAGAAAAAAGACAAGACTAATTAAAGACAGACTAACAATTTGTATTAAACATACTGAAACAATGTTTAATTCAGCATGGACCACGCACAAAGCTACTCGCACGCTTAATAGATTCACTATACTCGATCTTTACAAGTGGGCAATAAAAATGCCATCAAATATATATATATATATATATATATATATATATATATATATATATA
>Ga0041059_1002789_pt1 | contig 12679 bp, 12 predicted proteins | sample AraColnosormetaG_FD_56232 | JGI IMG/M metagenome (GOLD analysis project Ga0041059, IMG submission 56232) | Arabidopsis roots microbial communities from North Carolina, USA - Col MF nosort | ecosystem: Host-associated > Plants > Roots > Unclassified | place: USA: North Carolina | collected... | reverse complement strand
TTTTTTTTTGTAGTAGAAAGCTTGGCGTTGAAGAAAGTGTGTGCAAATGGAAGTGAAAAAGTTAAGAGTCGCCAAGTGGAAGAAAGAGCGTCTTCGTAGATCATTGATGAAGGCCGAGTCTAAAGCCTCTGATGTATTGTCCTTCACGCTATCATGGAGAGATCTAGAATCTCATTTTGATTCAATTGAATCAGATCTTGTGAAGAGGTCACAAGAAATAGAGTCGAAGGAGAAACATCTAGAGAAGAGGTCACATGAGTTAGAGTCAAAAGGAAAAATTCTGGAGAAAAGGGCTCGAGAGATTAATACAGCTGATGGATTTAGAAGAGACTTTGAAGAAAAGCAGAGGAAACTAGATAGGCTAAAGAGAGAGATCGAATCTGAGGAAAAGAAACGTTTTCTGGTTCAGAAATTGAACCGAGAACGTAAGTTTGAGCTAAAGCGGACAAGAGAGCAAGTGGAAGCGTTGCAGAAGAATGATATGAAACTGGATGTTAAACATTCCAAGGAGATGTCGGAGGAGCTACTGGTTCAACAGGAGAAGTACGAAGAGATCTTGAAGAAGAAGAAGTTGGAGGAGAAGAAACTTAAAGATTGTACCAGAGATCTTGCACTGAGAGAAGGAGACCTTCGATGGGTGAGTATGCGAATGACAAAGCGTTGTGAGGAACTGAGGTGGGAAAAGAAAAAGAATCTTGTGTTATGTAAACGTAACGAGGAAGCAGAAAGGAAGCTGAAACACTTGAACAGAGCACTAGAGGAGAAACAGAAAGAGGTCGATTTGATTGAGAAGAGACTCGGTGAATGGAGAGACGTGAAGGGAAGAGGAAACGGAGATACCAGTGGAGATGAATGAAGTTCAAAGAGAGCAACTATGTAATATAATAGGAGAAAACTAGCTCACATTCAAATATTTATATATTACATATGACAACAGATAAATGGAGTGTTCACAAACTAAATTTAAAACTGATGATAAAAGAATTTTTTTACATATTTGACAAAAACCAAAAAGGGAAATTTGTCTCTAACTCAATCAGGTTCCTTGGTTGAGTTTGTCAGACGACAAGAGTGTCTTTGCGAACCAAATTGCAGTGTCCCTAGCCGAGACACCATCTTCCCCAAATGGTGTAAGCAAACCAGCAAGTTCTTCATATTTCTCTTGCTTTACAAGCCCTGCACATTTCTCCAATAAACACTCTAATGCATCTGCCCTTTCTTTACTCTGCGGCGGACCCAATTTTGTGAGCTTACTTAGTACCGATGACATTTCACTCGCTGTTAGTTTCACCATCTTTGCTTTATCGCCCTCAAGGCTTCCAGACAAATGGTCTTTTGCTGCTGCAACTTCAGTAGATGAATGTGCAACACTAGAAATGGGCACTGTTATCTGTTCCTTTGGTTTAGGTAATGCCTCCTGAGTTTCAGCTTCTTCGATGGCTCTTGGAGGGGAACATGCTACTTCTTGTGCACTCACAACCCCAACATCAACATCACGTAACTGAGATTCCTCAGAGAATATATTTTCAGTTTCTTTTGGCAGAGCATTTTCTTCGGCTGGCGTTTCTGTAGAGTAAACTGCAATATCAGGATCAATTAAGCTCTCATCCGACTTCTGGCTTGTAAACTCAGAAATCTTCAATGTGTCACAGCTTGGATCGATTCTTTTTGTTTCAAGTTTGTCTTCTGCGCCATTCGTAGATGATGCCGGTTGCGATGAGCTGCTAGATCCAGTCTCTGTATTCGTCCAAAATGGATATAGATTTTCCAAACTGCGGGACACCTCGCTCTTCTCTCTTGAAACTCTTTCCTTTCCAAACTTTCCTGGCAATGAGTTTCTTCTTGCTTTATCCTTCGGACTATTTACCGGCTTTATCGGGAAAACCGGAAGATAAATAGGCGACAGGTTTTGGCATTGAAGAAGGTATGGTTGTAGAGATGGGTTTCTTAACAATTCGCAGGCCTGCAGGATAAATGTTACATAATCTTAGTTAAAATAGTCACCGTGGCAAACATCCATGATCCAACAATGAATATGTTCACAAACTTACTGTTGGCCGATATTCTGGTTTCTTCCTAAGCATAAGCTTTATCATTTGTTTCCTGTAACATGAAATAGTTGTGTCTTGTTTCATGCTGTTTGTGTTTGTATTAAAGAGAATCTTGTCAAATGAAAGAATAAGAAACTTACAAGGTAGAGGAGTAGACGATCGGAAGAGGAGACATAAGGGATCTGTTTATTTTATTGATGAGTCCAGCCATATCCTGTATATTTTCCTCAAAATTTAGTTTCAAAAAGTCATGAAAACATTACATTACAAAAAAGATATGATATAGGAAAAGCTTAAGGTAGGCCCACCGGAGCTTTAAACGCAGGCTGGTGTGCTGTAATTTCATACATACAACAACCTGAACAAAGCAGGATAAATGTGATTCCTTTTAATGACATAAAGAAGTCTACATTGTTCAAACTTAACTTACCCAGCGACCATATGTCAGATTTATATCCATATGGTTGATCTTCTAATACCTCAGGGCACATGCTGTTAGAGATACCCGAAACCTATGCAAAAAGTACTCTTAATTAGATAATCTAAAAAGAACTGACATTTGAGATACTAGATGTACAAATGGGTGCAGAGAGATACTATAAATAGAAAACAAAAAGGTATAGATAACACACCATGGAAACAGGCTTTTCTGGATTTATAAGTTTCGCCAGACCATAATTACCTGTGCCATGAGTAGAGATTAAAAGCTAACTAGTGCATAAAAAGACAAATATATAGTTTCCAATGAAGAGTAAATTCAGTATTCTCATTTATCATACCAAGCTGGACGTGATCATCTTTCGGCAGGAAAATATTTGAACACTGCATAGATAATCGATAATCAGAGAAGCCATTCTTCAAGAAATAACACAAAAAAGAATCACACATCAGCAAGAGTAATGTACTAGGATTTAAATATATACCGTTAGATCCATGTGAACTACACGGTTTGAGTGCAAATAGTTAACAGCCAGTAACAATTGTGCCAACCATTTAAAGATTCTCTGTAGAATCACATGAATAATCAGCAAAACAGTAACCTCACATATTTAATGTCGCAAAACAAGTGTAAAAGAAACAAAAGAATAAATTAAAAATAGAGAGATTACTTCCTCCGGGAATAATTTTCCTCTCGCTTTCTTAATAGCATTAGCCCTGATTTGGAAAAAACAAAATAGTTGTTAGTAATCCACGACGTGGATTTCGCTTTAGGCTGAGCCCCATAGAGAAAGATTACAAATACAGATTCCAAGGAATAACTCACATGTTCCCTCCCTCATAGTAAGCAGTAAAAATGCAGGCATTATTGTCCTGTGAAAAGAAAAAGAATCTGTGAAGAAATCCTTTTAACTTGTTCATATATGAACATTGAAATTCAACTTTTATACATTGTCAATCCAAGAATCTTCATAATGCACGATATAAGGATTCTTTAAGCTTGAGAGCAATTTCATCTGCAACACAAAAAGAAAAAGATGATGATTTTACAAGGGAATGAGAATTGCAAAGTTAAATGCCAAATAAACCAATTGCTCAAAACCCTGAATGAAAATAAGTGAAGTGTGTTTCCATACCAGATCATAATTTATAACAGCTCTGCTAATCTGAAGTTATCAGGTTAATACATTGCTCGAATAATGGAGAGACGAATATCAAAAACAAATGAATACCATATGCGTAGAAACAAATGAGCACCGAGAATCAATACAATAACTAGAGATATAAATATCACCTCATATGCTAATACATGTGTGAATAAAATAACTGATACAAAGATATGTCAAATGTCTTCCCCAATTTAAAGAGCATAGTTAACATAACGATTGAAGATTCAAAAGATCAACTAATAAAAGTCACATAGTTACCTCTTGTAAAGCGGTTTGCTTTAACTTGTCCGTGTGTTTCGCTAGGCAAATCTTCTTCATTGCATACCTAATCGATACAAGAAACTTTAAGACATGAAAGAAAGCAAGAGACCAACATACCACAAACAGGGTTTTTGATCAAAGAGAATGCAAACAAAAGAATAAAAATTGCTTTTTTAAAATTTATGGATTTGCAGATAGAAACTAATTTACAGAACCAAACTCATTCATTATAGACAAAACCCAAAACCTTGCATTTGTCCGTACAACACATACATAAAGCGTCTCCATTATTACTCGAATTTTTTTTAAAAAAATGAACAGTGTCTGCCCTAATTATTATGAAACAGAGCAAAAAGAATCTTACTTTTTGTCTTCAATATCATGAAGAACCACGAAATCGGAAGAGGACTTGCCTCTTCTAACCTGCTCCACGACATGATAGTTGTCGAGAGTGAACTTATGTTCCTCTTGACAGTCATTAGCCTCCATTTGCATGAAATCTTCAAAAAAGAAAAACCTTTCCCGGAGAAAAAAAGCTACAGAAACCCAATTTCACCTTGAAGAGCAGCTAAGGAAAACAGTAGAACGACAAGACAATCCAACCAAAAATCTTAGGGTTTCAGAAAGAGAAGAAGATAATGAAGAAGAACGTAAGTCTCTTGTAGTAGTGCCAAAATCAATGGAAGCCGACGACGACGGAGGAGGTATGTTGAAATCGCCCACCTATCAAGACTTTTATTTATGTCATTGGATTCTTTTTTTTTCTCCGGCACAGAATTTACTCTTTTTTCCCCTTTCCCTATGTACTAAGAAAAATATTATTTGTTGGCAAGTAACAAGTGACTATTTTAATTAAATAAAAAGTGAGTATTTTCCTCTCTTTTCTTTTCTTTTCTTTTTTGAGTAATGAATGTGTCGGTCGGCAATCGAATTTTAAATGTAGAAAAGTTGATTGAATAACGCTCACAAGAAAAATATATAAGAATTTTAAAGCACTCATTTGATTTTATCTTTCTGTTAAAGGAAATTGTTTTAAAGTTTGAACATGACTGGGGCATGGGGATTTATATGATTCTATAAAATACTATGTCATCTAGTGTGCTATTTGGCGAAATAACGATAGTGTATATTATGAATAATGTTCACTAATCATCATTTTATTTCCTTATTTGGGCTCAATACAAAAGGTTTTATTGGGGAAGGATTATTGAAAAGAAATATAAGTGTTGATATTATGTTGTGCTCAATCTATAGTCATCAACATAGATTGATTTTGGTGGAGAAAATTTAGTGTTGGTTGTTTATAGAGGTTGACCACTTAACCACCTCTTGATCATGATATAGGTCTCCACTGGTTTATACTCACTCGTGTGCCCGCCTCCCTATAAACCATGCAAAAACAACCTATCAATTAATTAAAACAACTAAGAAACATATATATGTATGTACCTAGTAAAAGCTTTTCATGCATATTGTATGTAAAAAACTTGCTTTGACAGTGGCAAATGTCATCTTATTCGCATAAGTCCTTGTGTATCTGCAAAAACAAAAAAAAAGAAAGTCAATCTCATAAGAGAATCATGCATGACTTATTGACTTGCATCAATGTCGTTGATCATTGAATTCGTATCCGGTAGAATGCATTTTGTTAAGAAAATAAATTGCTTCCTAGAGAGAACAATTAAACAAAAGAAAAGTAGTATAATAATAATACCCAGCAACTTGATTCTGAACCATCCATGGTCTCCAATCGTCAACAATGGAATAGTTGAGAGATCTTATCCATGCTTGAGTTCCAAGGAAAGGTACTAACATGTCGTGATCACCACTGTTTCACCATGAATGTACTAATGTTTATAAGCAATTGAAGCTTATATAAGAAATAAAGATGAATTGTATACTTGAGAAGCAAGCAAAGGTTAAAATTGTGTACCGACCTGAAGACGAGAGATCGATACCCTTCAATGCTAATATACTTATGATATGGCACACTACTCCTAATGTCCTTATTGTATGCGATTTCCGTATTACATCGTATCCATTTTCTTACGGTACCCTGCATGCAACCATATATTAGTCAACCATGTCCTGTGAAACTTTTTCTTTGTCCTCGACATTTATCAACTTATCATATACATATACCTCGTTCACTAGAAGAGCTTTGCGCACGCTTTTCTCATTTGCCCAATATTCAGATAGCGAATGCAGATTTGCCATCTGCAAAAGCAAAAAAATCTCTAATGGTCAAATGGTTTGTCATTATTCAAAGATGACATAACAAGTAGACCAAGAATGATTACTTACACAAGAATAAAGCCACATGCAGTCAGGTTTTAGAATATATTCTTCACTTATTCCAGAAACACACTATAAATATAAAACCACAACGTCTGAAATAAGTGATCTTCTTTAGTGACCATCAGTGATGTATTAATTGAATCATCTCCTTAGCTAATTAAATTCCAGAGAGTTTACCTTTTTAAAGTCTTCAAGGAGTTTCAAGCATTTTGTGTTACGAGGATTCACGCTAATATAATTCCCTTGACAACTTCTCTTTAGAGACTGCGAAAATCAGATAATAACTACTTTCTTTTAGTGACAAGAAAGACAAAACCATAAAATCCCAGATTTGGTACCTCATAGTGTTCATCAGAGATCAGTGCCTTTCCATGAGCAAATGGAATGCGAGAGTTAAGATCAATATCAGTGTCTGTTGCCGGGTTTCCGAGTACAAAGCCCTGTTGTTTAGTAGAGAGAAACAAGACGACGACTCTCAGTTATTATTGCAGAAAAATGTGTATATAACGTAAGAAGCAAGCGATACCGATGAACCTGAAGATTTATTTGAGGTTTGCTGTCTAAATGGTTTCCTGTGTGACAAATGGGAAACAATTGATAAGAAAATAATATAAGACTTAAAAGAAAATGGGATTGAAATGAAAGAAAGACATACCATTTGAGATTTCTTGAACGATGGTCGGAATGACAATACCGGAATAAGAATTTCCGGCGACATAGAGCGGATTGGATAAGAACTCAGGATGTTTGTCTAGCCACTGCACAACAAAACAAAAAAAAATGCTCAGTAAACGTGCATGCATCAAAAGATAGAGATGATTTAATAGACGCATTTTAAGTTTTCCATTCACCTTATGAAGAAACTCGTTGACCGGCTTAGCTACCCCTGTGTCACTTGGTATATCAGCAAGTGGATTTCTGGAGTAGGAGAAGCCAGTCCCAACAGGCTGATCCAAATAGAGAATGCTCGCCACCTGACACGAAGCAATGATGATCCAATACTTTAAGAAGATGAAGATTCATTGGGTTTGTGTTCATGAGTACACTACTAAAATATCGTATATTACCTTAGTCCATGCATATGTGGTAGAGACCAAAGAGGGGATACTTCCATTGTATTCCTCAGCCTTGAAAGCAATTGGCCCTGCGTTTTTGTTTTTGGTAGTTGTTTGCAATTCAAACAAGTCACTAATTCTGATCAAGTGATAAAGAAAGAATGAAAAGTTTTTGGATTTTACCATTCTCATAAATAAGAGCAGTGAACGAAGAACAGAAAGGACCTCCACTTAACCAGAGAAGAAGAGGGTCTTTCTCTGGATTACTCTCAGATTTGATGAAGTAGTAGAACATTTGATCTTTCTCTGCCTCACCCACACCAATGTACCTTACTCATTCAACACCAAAACTCAGAACACACATATATATAGTCATACATTATCAGGATAATAAGAAGAGGAACCTACCCGGTCTCGAGCTCGAAAGGAAGAGGGCCTTGGAAACCAGGAAGAAATCTGATGGTAGATCCTGAATCAACAAGCTGAATCAAAACAAGTAGAAGATGAAACTTGAGTATCCATGACAAGTAGTAGCACTCTTTCCCCATTCTCTTTGATCAAAAGTTTTTGAATTTCTTTCACAATAGAGATAATTTATTGAAATATATAGTAACCATACAAGGCCAAAGCCTGATAAACAAAAAAGCCCCACAACATTGAAAGTCTACACAGTTTGCAAAATGCAATTCATCACAAAAACATTGACAGAGACAGGTCATATTCTCCTAAGAAGAAATGAGCCGCGTAGAGTTACCAAAAGACACAACAAAACAACAAGTGGAAGACATGCAAGATTAGTTACAGAGTATACTAGTGATGAAGTCTAGTGCCTTGTACAAAAGCATCTGAAAACAAGATGGACATTTTTGTCTCCACCAAAATCACAAGTGTAATCTATCTTTTTTTTTTTTTGGTAAAAGGTGAAAGATTTATACCATTTTCAAGTTTGCGACAGCATACAGAGAAAACAAAGAAGAAAGAAAAACCAAAAACTATGCTCTAGAGACCTGCTTTATGCTTTAGCTTCTCTCTGTATGCTGTCGCAAAACCAAAAGTAAAGTTTAATTAGTTACAGACCTTACTCAAGTTAAGAAATACCTCTACATAAATCTTCCAGCTTCACTTACGTCGAGACCGGAGCACGATCGACTGCTCAAAATAAATTCGTCGAACCAAATCATTTAACAGGCATTGCAGGCCATGTACAATAAATTACATACAAAAACAAACTGTTGGGAACTTAAAGGATTACTCTTTGAAGCAAAACTTGTTGTTTTCTTTTTTTTTTGGTAAGACAATAATTTATTCATATGCGTTATCTGCCACGTGGCTTTATTTAAAATAGACTTTGTTTTATGAAGTTGAATTGAAGAAAAGAGGATGCAGACAGAAATTAGGGTTCATTCATACATACTCAAAAATTAATAGACGGGAATGGAACTAGAGTTCAAGTGTTCCGATGTTGGAGTATGGAAGGAGGCTCTGTCTTCGTACGATTCCCGAATCGAATCACTGAACAAACCAGAACTCGTCTCTCTCGACCAATTCTACCGCATCAAACTCCCTTGTCTTCTTCACGACCGAGACCCTAACCCTTACCTCACTACTTCCGAGCTTTCTCAACTCATGAAATGGAAGCTCTCTCGTGGAAAATGGCGGTACTTGATCTCTCTGTCTCTACAATCTTATATTTTTGCCTAATTCCTCAATTCTACTTTACCTTTTTGGGTTTAATGGTAATCTTCCTTTCCTCGAAGGCCGCGTCTGCTGGACTTCGTGTCGTCTCTAGACGATTCAGTGGTGAAATCTGCTTCTGAGAAAGCTTTTAAATCGCTTCCTGACATCTCCAAGGCTGTGAAAGAGCTCACTGTGCTTAAGGGCGTTGGTGCTGCCACCGCATCCGCCGTTCTTGCTGCTTACGCCCCTGACATTGCACCATTTATGTCCGACGAGGTACACTTCTCTTTCAGTCATCAGATAGTAGCAATGAAGAATCCTGATTTTTGGCTCTGTTTTTAATTTGGTAAACTTTAATGTGGAAGGAAAGGCAATGGAGGTGGCTCTTGGGAACTCAAAGGATTACTCTTTGAAACAATACTTGTTGTTTGCAACTAAGCTACAAGATAAAGCAAAGGTTAATTACTTAGTCTCTCTAGACAATTGTCTGTATATATATATATTATGTGTTCTAAGTTTTATTACAACTAGGATGATTCTTGAAACATGTTGATTTTGTCAAATTTTTTTGTTAATTTCAAATTTTCAAGTGATCTGAAAATCCTTGAAAATGTTGAGAGCGTATAGATTGAAATTTGGACTCTTGAATCAGATATGGATTGTTGTTGTAGGAATTAAAGTTGAAGGGAGAGTGGGATGGGCCTTCAGATATTGAAAGAGCTCTATGGAGTTGTACTGTGCGTGCAAAGTCACAGCCAGAGAAGAGCTCTTCCGGGAAGAAAAGAAAACGGTAGGTGATAATATTTCTATCCAGTTCACCTTCCATCCATTTTTAAGATCAACCATATGTCAGCAGCTCTTCTGGAAGTCATATCCGTAATTGTTCAACTGTAGTAAGTGTTCTCGAATGTTTTATCAAAATGCTGAGTATTTAGCGGAATCATATAACTTGAAGGGAAAAAATGGATACTTTACATTTTCAGATATCTTCCAAATTAACATTGAAGGTGGGAATCGAATCCTATATTTAAGGGAGGACGATGATTCTATTTTGACTTGTTCAAAAGACTGATTCAATAGGTTATGAGGGTAGAGTTATAGGGGGAGAAAAACAAAACAGAGGATATGTTGTGTCCCATTTAACTAAACTGATTTTGGCATGTATTATAGCTGATAGGTTGTTACTTGTTACAGAATTTGGCCACTTATCCATCCCTTGAACATGATTGATCTTTCCTCTGCCGACCCTATAAATCAAACCCACAAAAAATTAACAGACTCCAAGTACAAAGCCTTTTTTCTCCCCATTTATGTAATGCATGGCAATAAGTGATGTTTTCTGATAAATAGTCTTAGCACCTAAAATGTATTTCAGATGATACATCAAACCAAACACTTTCGGTTTCAACATTAACAAGATCACTTGAGGAGTAAGTTTTGTGTGTTTAAAGAAGTTGGCCACTTATCCACCTCTTGAACAAGATTGAATTCTCATCTGGTTTATAGTCTAACGTGTGCCCGCCACCCTACAAATCAAACCAACAAACCGATTTAACAATGTGATGTAAAAAAGCTTTGCATTTTTGTCAATAGAAAATGTGGATATAGGAGTCACTTTCACAGTAGCAAATGTCATCTTATTAGCGTAAGTCGTAGTGTATCTGCAAATGAAAAAATGTTGGATAAGCAGCTTATACAAATGAAGAAAAGAAACCAACAACCAAAAGAAAAAATGGTATATATACCCAGCGACTTGATCAAGTATCATCCATGGCCTCCATTTGTCAATAATGGAATAGTTGAGAGATCTTATCCAGTCTTGAGTTCCAACGTAAGGTGTTAGCATGTCGTGATCACCACTATTCACCAAACACACCAATACCAGAAAAAAATTACAGACAACTAATAAAAACACAAGCCTTATAGTTAAATTTGTGTATTGACCTGAAGATAAGAGATCGATAGCCTTGGATGCTGTTCTTCTTATGGTATGGTATGCTGCTTTTAATGTCTTTATTGTTTTGCAAAGTCCATTTACATCGTTCCCATCTACCTGTAGTACCCTGCAATAAAAAGTCCTCATATATAGAGTTTGATCATCAGACTTTATCAATGATCTTATGATAAACTTGTCAAATACCTCCACAACTTTAAGTGCTCTGCGTACGCTCTCGTTATTAGCCCAGTAATCGGATAGCATAGACCGATACGACTGCGAAAGCAACTTTGTAAATATTCTTCTCTTGTGGTTTAGTTTAGTGGCTAGTGCAAAATCTACCAAGATGCTTACATGGCAATCAGGAGATGTAAGGTCACATTTTGGTACGAGGATAAGATTTTCATATATTCCAGAAACACACTGTATTTATCCCACAAATTCTAAGTTAGTGAATAGTGATTATAACTTTTTACCATTGTACCAACTAAATTTTCAGATTGTTTACGTTGTCATAGTCTTTTATGAGTTCCAAGCATTCTGTGTTAAGAGGATCTACAAAAATATAGTTTCCTCCACAAGTTCTCTTCATCGACTACAAAAATAAGAGTTTGTTAACAATAATTCATTGTGGTGACAAGAGAGCAAAAGCATCCTAGATTTTGTAATGATACCTCATAGAGTTCATTAGAGATAAGTGCCATTCCATGAGCAAATTGAATACGAGAATTTCTATCAAGATCATAGTCTGTTACCGGACTTCCGAGCACATAGCCCTGTTTTTGATGGTGCCAAATAACTCTTCAATTCTTAGTGCTCCATAAGGTATAATATAGAAATAATTAATGGCAAGTACACTTGAACCTGAAGCCTTATTTGAGGTTTGCCGTAAATACAATTTCCTGTGATAAATTGGTGAAATAGAGGGTCAACAAACTGATGTCAAAGAAAAGGGCTTGCATAGGAACTGACGTGATAAACACTTACCATTTGAGATTTCTTGAACGATGACCGGAACCATCTTACCGGAATAAGAATTTCCACCGGCATAGAAAGGGTTGGAGAAATACTCAGGATGCTTGGTTAGCCACTGCACAACAAACCAAACAAAAACTCTAAAGTGCATAGATAGTAAAGAAAGATGCCTTAGTGGACAATTTGAGTTTTCCCATTACTTTACGAAGAAACTCATCGACCCGCTTAGCTGATCCTGTGTCACTTGGTATATCAGCAAGTGGATTTCTTGAGTAGGAGAAGCCAGTCCCAACAGGTTGATCTAAATAGATTATATTCGCAACCTGAAAAGAAGCAATGATTCTTAAACTTGAAGCTGAAACATTAAGATTTATTTCATTGAGTTTGTTATCATGAATTAAATTTCTCTAACCTTTGTCCATGAATATGTAGTAGAGACCAACGTGGGGATACTTCCATTGTACGCCTCAACCTTGAAACCAAGTGGCCCTGATTGTTTTTATTTCAGTTCAAACAAGTCACTTAATATTCTGCAGAGGAATATTAAGAATGAGTAAAAGAAGATTTACCGTTCTCATATATAAGACCAGTGAAAGAAGAGCAACCAGGTCCTCCACTTAGCCAGAGAAGAAGAGGGTCTGTTTTTGGATTGCTCTCAGATTTGATGAAGTAGTAGAACATTTGATCTTCATCTTCCTCACCAACACCAATGTACCTTAATGATTTAACTCCAAAACTTAGAGAACACAGAGTCATACATCATAAGGCTAATATGAAGAGGAACAAACCCGGTTTCGAGCTCGAAGGGAAGAGGGCCTT
>Ga0041059_1002788_pt1 | contig 12682 bp, 6 predicted proteins | sample AraColnosormetaG_FD_56232 | JGI IMG/M metagenome (GOLD analysis project Ga0041059, IMG submission 56232) | Arabidopsis roots microbial communities from North Carolina, USA - Col MF nosort | ecosystem: Host-associated > Plants > Roots > Unclassified | place: USA: North Carolina | collected 2013-09-02 | reverse complement strand
TTTTTTCAATACGCCACAAATTCTTTTAGATCAAATTTTCTTTTATATTGACCATTATTAAAATTCAAATGCATGAGTTACTAAGTTTTGATTAGGAATCCCTTTTGAATGAGAAGAAGTAATTTTTTTTATATATTATCTTATATCAACGATTAAACCTTAGTTATAGTCCTCGAGGTACTCACATATGGGCCTATATCTAAAGAAACTATAAATGGGTCATATACTCATATCATACATACGACGTACTTATTAAACGGAAGAAAAAATATGAGTGGACCAAGTTTCACATAGAACCCAAGTACCCAACTACGAAAGTTTAAGACTTTGGGTTACTCACATATCATTTTTCTTTGTTCTGCCTGACCGGTAGGAAACAAGACGCACGTGCACTGATCTGATCAAACGGCTGCGAAATGTTTTTCTTTTTAAATACGTAAAATATAAAGATTCAATTTAAATGTGAATATATAATAGCTAGATAGGCAAAATTATGTAACTAGTAATATAGTTTTTTGTTTGACTTTATAAATGACATAATGATACTAATCGAAAACAAAATCTCACCTATATTATCGAGTTGACTTGACGACAACCTGCATTCAATTGCAAAGTGTAACCATACAAATGAATTAGCTGTCTCTTTGACTTCTAATGCCTCGTGAATTTACATTTGTATCTTCTCTCGTTTAATGGGGAACTGTAGAACACCCAATGATCTAGTTTTGTTACATCTTCTTCGTTAACTTGGATCGATATCTATTAAGGTTTCTGATAACGAAATACTTGAGACAATATTTCAATATCCTTACAAAAATTTCCGACTTTGGTTTAATAGATATCAATTGCCAAAGGAATATGCTCACACATACATTGAACCTGAACAAAGAACTTTTGAATACTTTTAAATAAACTCATTTCGAGAGATAGCTTTACAAGGAACTGAGAGATATATGGTCACATGCTTTTTTTGTTCCGGCAGTCACATGCTTTTCTCTCGACAAAAGTAGATATTACGTCTCGATGTGAGTATATATAATGGAATTGACACAGACCGAACGGAATAATTTCCTTTCTCGTGAAAGAATATAATTTTAAGAATTGAGTTACAATACATTCTCCCTCAAAATTCGTAATGAAAAGTTGTACTTTCTTAAAGGAAAAAACTATTGTTTTATAATACTTTGATGGACGTACCACTTAATAATGTATTACATTCACTACATCACAAAGTAATACTTGTATGATACATCAAGGGACAGAGCATATTGATTATCATGAAAAACTACTATAGTTGAAAATCATAAAAAAACAAAAGCACATTGAGATACATATCATATAATGGGGGAAAAAACACTCATACGCCTAAAAATTTCCAATGCATACCACTTCATGTTCGTAGATTTATTCAGAAAACGTGTAGGGTATCAGGATAATGAGAGAAACATTAATCAAATCTCACGTGAAGGGATGCAGAGTTAGTAAATGAGATATACAAGTACGATTGCGGACCACACATACACTTATACATGTTACTCGGTCAATGTCATTAATATTTAATTTGAATAAGAAAATACCAACTACATAAATGATTAGTGGTAATAGTATATACAATTATGGGAAGGAAGAATTTGGTAGTAGATACGATGGACCAATAAGGGAAAATCTCATACCGTATCTCCATTAATGACACCTTCTTGTTTAATCTATAAAATTTGGCTTCGATAATTAAACAGAATCTTAAGAACTCTTTTCGATATCTCTTACCTTATCTAACTATAACTTGAAAGAAGAGAATGAGGAAGCTCACGACAAGGTTCATGTTGGCATTGGAACATGTGCAGGCGACGTTTTTTGTGCGGTACACGGCTGATGTACGGTTTAACGTATTCCTTTGTATATGAGTATCATGTTGACAACAAATAAAACGACAAAGGAAATGAACTTTACTTCAACATAAATCTTTTAGACATGTTAAACTAGCTTATATCAAACAATGAATAGTAACGATAGGCTCTCAAAACTCTAATCGATCTATCCTGTCGTTTTCGATTTACGTAAGAATCTTATTAGTATCTTTTTGAATATCCAAAATAACTGATTTTTGTATATAAAAAGTAGTAATAATATTGGCATACAGGCTGGCTTCTTTAGTCAGAAAAGTCTCTGAAGAATCCAACAAAAAACCTAAACCACTTTTAACGTCATCCTTATCTTCGTTTTATTTTTCTTTTAATCAGAAAATCAAAAACAAAAACAGAAGAAACTGGAATCACTCAATAAGTATGGATACTTTACTTATACGTTTCTAATATGTATAGATACGTCAATTCAATACGCAAAATACAATTTCGAAAAAAGCGACGTTTGTGTTTCAGTGCTTTTAAATTGAAAACAAAATGTGTTTTCACACAACAAAATAAAAAATAAAAATATTCTTAAATTTGTTGTGAAACCAATACAAAATACAACGTTCAAAAAAGAAAAACTAAAACGACACACGACATATATGATTTTATAATTAAAGTCGAAGGAAAACGTAATTTTTTCTAAATCTAATGAAAATACCAACAAAAGTTTTTAAACTTAAATCGAAAGAGACCGAACCCAACAACTAAAATCATAAGCAACTAAACACAAACCCTTTAAAAAACATTAGTCTTCAGAATCAATAAATCCTTTATTTTGAAATAACTACGGATAAAATTTATTAAGTATATGCGATCAAACCAAAGATAACATTAATTACTTTCTATCGATATAAGAAACAGTCCCGTCTCAAGCTATAATTGAGCCTTTGCCAAAATAAAAATAAAAACTAAAATCTCTTAATAAAATTTTGTTTTAAGAAAATTGGGCCTTTTATGCTTATGATTGTTTTTAAAATCAGTAATAGATCCATGGCATTTGCCTAATTTGCCATGGGGTAAAGACGGTCTTGATAAGAGTCAATCTTTCACAACCTAAACTAAAGATTTTATAATCCGACAAATAAAACGACCGAAAAAACTTAAATACGTTTTTAGATACGACAACGATAATTAATGTGCATCTAATTACGTTTAAATAGAAATCTTCAAAAATTCGACCATACCAACACTGATATGCAAAGGAAAAACAAAGAATGTAACCTTCAAAATGCAAAAAGAAAAGATAATTAAAAAAGGAAATAACTTAAAAACGAAATGATTTAAATTAAATAAAAAAACGATCCACCTGTGAAACGCTCTCAAGTACCACAAAATGTACTCTCTCTATCACACACAGTTACATATTTCGTTGACAGCTGTCCCCACTAACAGCTGTTTCCCAAATCCCCAACCGTTTTCTTGGAAAGATTCTCTCTTTATTTTAGCCTCACTCTCTCAGACGCATTTCCCCCAATCGCACCGCCACTCCCTGACGTGCTTTTTTCTTTCTCTTTTAAATATTCAAATACGTATCAGACTACTCACGTTACATCTTCTTCATAACTAATCCAATTTAGAAATTACGCAAAATTACTTAAATATGTAGTTTTTCTAAATAGTTTTACATAACTACAATATATAAGAATTTTTAATTTGAATTTATTTTTTGAAAAAGGTTTGCATTTATAATTTGATGTAATATGATTTGATTTTAGTTTAATATCTTTGTTTAGTTATAGTTAGAAATACAGTACATGTTTAGTTATAATTTAACATTCATTAAAAAAACATTACATAATAATTTGTTTAATAGTATATATTTTAATAAATTTTAGTTTAGAGTTTATTTTGTTTGGTTCAAACTAAATTTCAGTTTTCTGGATTTTAAAATAATAAAACAAAACGGCATATACTTACATATTTAATTTGGTGTCAGTTAACTTATTTCAATTTGATTCAGTTGAAAACATAATTATGCACGTAAATAATCCAATTTACAGTTACGAAAAAATTAAGTTGTTGTTAACTAACGATAAAAAATTACCGGTAGAACCGGTGACCTCTCTAACCATCACACCTCGTATAAATACTCTCTCCTCTTCATACTTATCCTCTCAACAAAAATCGTTTCGTTCTTTTCCAAAATCCCCAAACAATAGAAACGCGTTTTAAACGATTTGATTAGTTTTAAATTAAAAAGAAGATCCGAGCGATGTCTGGTTCGACCCGGAAAGAAATGGATCGGATCAAAGGACCATGGAGTCCTGAAGAAGACGATCTGTTACAATCGTTGGTTCAGAAGCACGGACCAAGGAACTGGTCTCTGATAAGCAAATCAATCCCTGGACGTTCCGGTAAATCTTGCCGTCTCCGTTGGTGTAATCAGCTTTCTCCGGAGGTAGAGCACCGTGGATTCACGGCGGAGGAAGATGATACGATTATACTAGCGCACGCTCGGTTTGGTAACAAGTGGGCGACGATTGCACGGCTTCTCAATGGTCGCACTGATAACGCGATTAAGAATCACTGGAACTCAACGCTGAAGCGGAAATGTAGCGGCGGAGGCGGCGGAGGAGAGGAAGGGCAGAGTTGTGATTTCGGTGGTAATGGAGGGTATGATGGTAATTTAACTGATGAAAAACCGTTAAAACGGAGGGCGAGTGGTGGAGGAGGAGTTGTTGTGGTGACGGCGTTAAGTCCAACGGGATCTGACGTCAGCGAGCAATCGCAATCTAGTGGATCTGTTTTACCGGTTTCTTCTTCTTGTCATGTTTTTAAACCGACGGCGAGAGCTGGTGGAGTGGTGATTGAGTCATCATCGCCGGAGGAGGAGGAGAAAGATCCGATGACTTGTTTGAGGTTGTCTTTGCCTTGGGTCAATGAGTCAACAACTCCACCGGAGTTGTTTCCGGTGAAGAGAGAAGAAGAAGAAGAGAAGGAAAGAGAGATTTCTGGACTTGGTGGAGATTTTATGACGGTGGTGCAGGAGATGATTAAGACGGAGGTTAGGAGTTACATGGCGGATTTACAGCTAGGAAACGGCGGAGGAGCTGGAGGAGGAGCAAGTTCGTGTATGGTGCAAGGAACTAATGGTCGTAATGTAGGGTTTAGAGAGTTTATTGGATTAGGTAGGATCGAGTAGTGAGTGAGAAAAGAGAAGAATTGTGTAGCAAATGCAGAGAAAGAGCCAATTTCATGATTTGAGATTTGATTCATTCGAAAAAAAAACTGAATAAATGTATTGATTTTGATCATGACATGTCTTAGATTTAATGAAATTGGTCTATAAAAGGGTTGATGAGGCTGGTCCTCGAGGTGAATCAATGTTACCTTTTGATAAAGTGAAAGAAGAGCATGAACAAAGTCATTTCCATACAAAGAGGAGTTTACAGCATTCTTGATCTCTCTAGACTGGTCTTGCGATTCGAAGAGTGAAGTAATGAATTCTACTGAACCAAGTGACGATTTCCGTAGTTTGTTACCTTCGGTTACCGACTATAGCATCGCAGTAAAGGTTATAGTGTGAGAGACAACATCATATATAGATATTCAATGAATGATACAGAGTGTAGAACAGATCACCTCAATACAACTAACTGTAGCAGTAAGGCCTCTACCGGGGAAATACTCAAAGCACAAGGGAGGTCCTTCCCAATACTGTGGCTCTGCAAAAAAGAAAGAGTTTGATTGTGTTAATAACTATCAAGCGGTGTAAGATTACTGATGTTTGACAAGCAAATACCTTCCAATAGGATGTATGGTACCTTTCTCCATAGCAGCTGCTACAACTAATGCTTCCTTTTCACAATTTGGCATACAATACAACAAGGAGTCACACTTGCATCAATTCCTGCTTGATGATGTCCATAAATGGGTTCAATTGCTTTGCACGTAAGGCTCCTAATGTTTACCTATATAATGGAGAAGAAATATGCACTAGATATGTGTATAACTTGTTGTCCAAGCCAAATTTCCACAGCTCCATCCGGAACAACATCCTTCAGAAACTATCTAAAGAATTGGTTAACTTCAATTTCCACGGAAATCGCGATTTCTTGGTTAAAGTTGAAGTGGATGTAGCTGTTAAAGAGGTAAGCTTAGGTGATTATCACTCAGAAGAAGGTTAAAGTTAAGTCGCTTCTTTTTGCTTTGTGGATTTGGAGCTTAACTATGTTGTTATTGAAACTCATTAAAAACATGAATATCCAGTTATTCATTCACATAATCAGAATAATAAATTAATTACAATATATATTACATTGTACATTATTATCAAATGAATTTCAATAAGTTAACAAAAGAATATTCCTACAGAGAACAAATGAGGTTCTTCCAATTCTTGATTTTCCCAAGTTCTAAGCATAAAAAGAAAAATCTGAATAATTAATCTGAAAAAAAACTAAACAAAGCAATCAATTTCCGGAGCTAGACCAAAGCAGCCACATTAACTGGTTCGGTCGGGAACTTAGTGACCGGGTCCACTCGTGCTGGGACCTGAATGCTTACCATATTCAAGCGTCTCAGTCCGGTCCACGAACCGATGACCCTCACCACCAGAGCTAGGACCCGACTCCTTAATCGCCCCAAGTGACAAACCATCGAAGAACTTAGCCACGAGGTTCTCTTCAGCCTTCGTTAAACCCAAAGGACGAGCCTCCACCACAAAATTCGAACTCACCAACATGAAAAACAGAAACGAACCCAAAACAACTTTGTTCATCATCATTTTCTTTGAGTGGTATTTTTGAGTAGTAAAAACAAAAATGTTTTTTATTTTATTTTTCTTGTGTTCCCTAATTTATGAGATGACTAAATTTGTTGTGAGTAGTTTGTGGACTTGGGAGTTAGAATATATAGTAAAGTGAAGAGCCTTGAAGAAGAAGAAAAGTTTGACATTTTCAGTTTTTGACTTCATAAGCTTAAAATTCAACAAGACGTGAGATTTGAATTTTAGGCTCCTTCCTGGGAAAATACTGAGGTTGCTTCTTGTTCTTGGTCTTCCAATTTCTTTTTAAAAATATAATTTGCGAACATATAAAGCCATCAACGAGGAATGGAGATTAGTTATTTGGCTGAAGAAATTAAATGATTTTAATTTTGTCTCTGATTGTTTGGAATAGACTTTTAGTTGTAGACCATAAACTATGTGTGGAATTCAAATCTAGTATGGTATTTTATGTTTATCTATATAATATTGTGACAAAACCTAATGTCCTCACCTTCCTTCAAGTATACTATAATCACTGTAGATGACATTAACTCAAAAATGTTTTATGATAAGAGTTTTCTAAGGATTGATTACCACAAACATATATTTGATGATCTAAATAGTTACATAATTTTTCATAACCATTTTCACTACTTCGACCGTTAATTTGAAAGAATACTAAATTCACTACTTCTACCAAATTAACGGTCGAAGTAGTTTTTAGTTGAAAATTAAAATTGTTGGGTGGGCATCAAACTTGATTGATGTTACAAAATTTCAGGCCCCACCAATCTATCTATGTACTTTTCTTGTTTCTCACGTTGTTGTTATTTCCATTCAAAGTAGCCTTCTTTGAAATGTTCATGAGCGAAGTATCAGATTGTTGATATTTCAACCTTTGTGTGTGTATTTTTTTTCTCAAAACCATCCTTAAAAATCGTTTAGTGGAACTTAATGTATGACGACGAATATGTGTATGGAGGACTTTTCTTTTTAAGTACATTGTAAAATTTTCTTTATATTTTCACATTCATTGGTTTTGGTTATAAAAGAAAATAAACCTGTAGATTAGAAATTACCGAAAATGAGATCTGAGTTGGATGGTACATAAAAAAACACGAGACTCACCTATTCCCTATGTTCCTTTTTGTTTGATTTTTTAAGAAAAATATTTCAAAAAGATCGATGTTTTAAATTTTCTATGTAATATTTATTAATTATTATCAATGAATTGTAAACTTTAATAAAAATGATTGAATATCATTGATTTAAAATTATAGGAAACTGTAAAATACAAAAAATAATACATTTAAAATCAACATTAATATGTTTTCTTAATATGTGCATTTTTCTAAACAATCAAATAAAAAGGAACAAATGGAATATATGTTTGGGCTATTTATACATTCTAGCAAATTAACATTCGGTTTGGTACATGCCACTTAAACACTTTTCTTTTTATTCCTTATTTATTTTGGATATCTTATCGTTGACCAAACTTTATTTCAAATTTAATTCTATGTTTCATACTTTTTTACTATAAAAATGATTTTATAAATAAAGAAACAATACTAAACAGATGTGAAAATCTTGTGAAATTTTTGACACATACAAAAGTTGATCATTGTAACGGTCAAGTGTCACACTAATAAACAATTTTTAGTTAATAATAAGATAAAAATTGTAACTGACCCGATGACCAATAGATGAACATACTTGGTGAAAAGGTGGATACTAAAGAATCTACTTGCTAACAGTTGACTGGGTTAGCCATTACTATAGACAGATTTTCTTACCATAATCTAATTTTATGTCTTCATTAAGCAAAATCTCTCATCAAACCACCATTGCTATTATATATGACTCAAAGTTTCATGAAAATCTAAACTATTAGTGAAAAAAATAAAAAATAATGGGCAGTAGTGAGGGTCAAGAAACACATGTCCTAATGGTAACACTACCATTCCAAGGTCACATCAATCCAATGCTCAAACTCGCAAAACATCTCTCGTTATCATCAAAGAACCTACACATCAATCTCGCCACTATTGAGTCAGCCCGTGATCTCCTCTCCACCGTAGAAAAACCTCGTTATCCGGTGGACCTCGTGTTCTTCTCCGATGGTCTACCTAAAGAAGATCCAAAGGCCCCTGAAACTCTTTTGAAGTCATTGAATAAAGTCGGAGCCATGAACTTGTCTAAAATCATCGAAGAAAAGAGATACTCTTGTATCATCTCTTCGCCTTTTACTCCATGGGTTCCAGCTGTTGCAGCCTCTCATAACATCTCTTGTGCAATACTTTGGATCCAAGCTTGTGGAGCTTACTCGGTTTATTACCGTTACTACATGAAGACAAACTCTTTCCCTGATCTTGAAGATCTGAATCAAACGGTGGAGTTACCAGCTTTACCATTGTTGGAAGTTCGAGATCTTCCATCGTTTATGTTACCTTCTGGTGGTGCTCACTTCTATAATCTAATGGCGGAATTTGCAGATTGTTTGAGGTATGTGAAATGGGTTTTGGTTAATTCATTCTATGAACTCGAATCAGAGATAATCGAATCGATGGCTGATTTAAAACCTGTAATTCCAATTGGTCCTCTGGTTTCTCCATTTCTGTTGGGCGATGGTGAGGAGGAAACCCTAGACGGTAAAAACCTAGATTTTTGTAAATCTGATGATTGTTGTATGGAGTGGCTTGACAAGCAAGCTAGGTCTTCTGTTGTGTACATATCTTTCGGAAGTATGCTCGAAACATTGGAGAATCAGGTCGAGACCATAGCGAAGGCGCTGAAGAACAGAGGACTTCCATTTCTTTGGGTGATAAGGCCAAAGGAGAAAGCCCAAAACGTTGCTGTTTTGCAGGAGATGGTGAAAGAAGGACAAGGGGTTGTTCTCGAGTGGAGTCCACAAGAGAAGATTTTGAGCCACGAGGCAATCTCTTGTTTTGTCACGCATTGCGGCTGGAACTCGACTATGGAGACGGTGGTGGCTGGTGTTCCTGTGGTAGCGTACCCTAGCTGGACGGATCAGCCCATTGACGCGCGGTTGCTTGTTGATGTGTTTGGAATCGGAGTAAGGATGAGGAATGACAGTGTCGATGGCGAGCTTAAGGTCGAAGAAGTAGAAAGATGCATTGAGGCCGTGACGGAGGGACCCGCTGCCGTGGATATAAGAAGGAGAGCGGCGGAGCTAAAGCGCGTGGCGAGATTGGCGTTGGCACCTGGTGGATCTTCGACACGGAATTTAGACTTGTTCATTAGTGATATCACAATCGCCTAACTCTTTACTTCAACTAGTACAAAATGTATGAATACAAGGTTTGATATAACCACTATCAATTGTTAGAAAACCAAACTGATGAATGGACTCTGGACCAATTGTTTTTTATTCGATCAATACCTCATGCTTCATTACCTATTTCTTTGTGTCGATATTGACCAAATTAAAATTGTATATTTCTTGACAATTAGACTATATATTCTAACACTTTTGTGTATTATTCTAATTAATTCCTTATTGATTCCAGTTTAGTTTTTTCCATTGTTTTTTTAATCTTCTTTTGTTGAGGATATTATAAATTATTATTAGATTTATTTAATTTGAAATATTATCAAACATTTTCTAAATATAATTAGAAAATATATAATGTTTAACACTAATATATAATCTTTTTGTTAATATAATAAAATTTGTAACTAGCTAGCTGACCATTATCAAGGATCAATCATAGGAAATGATTGATCAATCACATATTCTAATCAGTCTCAATCATATATTCTAATTATTCTTTCTAATCTCTCTTTTATGTAAAGTAGATATTGACAATAACTCTCCTGTACGTGTATATATTCTTGTCACTGTGAATCAATAATAATCATCCATTACGGAAACCTTCATAACCATAACCATACTAGAATTGGTAAGAGCCTAATTGTTTTTTATAACAATTGTACAATAATATAGAAACACATAATTAATTTTGAATTTATTGACCAACATTTATTGGGTTATCACTTACAATTACAATAGATACATTTATTACCAAATCCCACTTCATATTAATTAATTATGCAAAATATATTGTTGAACAACCATTGTTATATATACCACAACAACTAGAGCTCATAATACCTCTAAATTTATTACTATTACTATCCCTAATAATGGGAAGTAATGAGGGTCAAGAAACACATGTCCTAATGGTAGCATTAGCATTCCAAGGTCATCTCAATCCAATGCTCAAATTCGCAAAACATCTCGCACGAACCAATCTACACTTCACTCTCGCCACCACTGAGCAAGCCCGTGACCTCCTCTCTTCCACCGCTGACGAACCTCATAGACCGGTGGACCTCGCTTTCTTCTCAGACGGTCTACCTAAAGACGATCCAAGAGATCCCGACACTCTCGCAAAGTCATTGAAAAAAGATGGAGCCAAGAACTTGTCAAAAATCATCGAAGAAAAGAGATTTGATTGCATCATCTCTGTGCCTTTTACTCCCTGGGTTCCAGCTGTTGCAGCTGCACATAACATTCCTTGTGCAATCCTCTGGATCCAAGCTTGTGGAGCTTTTTCTGTTTATTACCGTTATTACATGAAGACAAATCCTTTCCCCGACCTTGAAGATCTGAATCAAACAGTGGAGTTACCAGCTTTACCATTGTTGGAAGTCCGAGATCTCCCGTCATTGATGTTACCTTCTCAAGGAGCTAATGTCAATACCCTAATGGCGGAATTTGCAGATTGTTTGAAAGATGTGAAATGGGTTTTGGTTAACTCGTTTTACGAACTCGAATCAGAGATCATCGAGTCTATGTCTGATTTAAAACCTATAATCCCAATTGGTCCTCTTGTTTCTCCATTCCTGTTGGGAAATGATGAAGAAAAAACCCTAGATATGTGGAAAGTTGATGATTATTGTATGGAGTGGCTTGACAAGCAAGCTAGGTCTTCAGTTGTTTACATATCTTTCGGAAGCATACTCAAATCATTGGAGAATCAAGTTGAGACCATAGCAACGGCATTAAAAAACAGAGGAGTTCCATTTCTTTGGGTGATACGGCCGAAGGAGAAAGGCGAAAACGTCCAGGTTTTGCAGGAGATGGTTAAAGAAGGTAAAGGGGTTGTAACTGAATGGGGTCAACAAGAAAAGATATTGAGCCACATGGCGATTTCTTGCTTCATCACGCATTGTGGATGGAACTCGACGATCGAGACGGTGGTGACTGGTGTTCCCGTGGTGGCGTATCCGACTTGGATAGATCAGCCGCTTGATGCGAGACTGCTTGTGGATGTGTTTGGAATCGGAGTAAGGATGAAGAACGACGCTATCGATGGAGAGCTTAAGGTTGCAGAGGTGGAGAGATGCATTGAGGCCGTGACAGAGGGACCTGCCGCCGCGGATATGAGGAGGAGAGCGACGGAGCTGAAGCACGCCGCAAGATCGGCGATGTCACCTGGTGGATCTTCCGCTCAGAATTTAGACTCGTTCATTAGTGATATCCCAATCACTTGAATTTTTGTTGTTTTTCAATTTGTAACTCTGTTTCTGTTTTAGAATTAGTTATCTTTAGACTGAGCACTTTAACTTGAAATTACTATAGGGCCGGTCCAATGCTTCTAAAGTTTTCTAAATGTTCCATGCACAACTAAAAAATGTGCTCTTTTGTAACATATGAAAACCCTAATAAGAAAAGTTTAATAGTACAATAAAATCGATCAACCTCATAACACAACACATCATCACTATTCACAGGTGATGGTAGACCTTTTTTATGTTGATCAAAAGACCATGTCCTTAGCTATTTAGCTACTATCAATCAAGTTCTAATGTAAAGAGATATTTGGTGCTATTTAATCTTTAGTGCTGACACCTGACATAGTTAGAGCTGTCAATTGGACAGACGGTCCATGGGCTTGCCCAGTCCAAATGCATATGGACGGGCTATATTCCGGACCATAAAACAAATGGTCCAATTGGGCATATGACCAGTTTTGTCCGCGGATAATATGGGCTTGACCATATGGACAATGGGCTGCCCATGGGCATGAATTGAGGG
>Ga0041059_1002787_pt1 | contig 12682 bp, 6 predicted proteins | sample AraColnosormetaG_FD_56232 | JGI IMG/M metagenome (GOLD analysis project Ga0041059, IMG submission 56232) | Arabidopsis roots microbial communities from North Carolina, USA - Col MF nosort | ecosystem: Host-associated > Plants > Roots > Unclassified | place: USA: North Carolina | collected 2013-09-02 | reverse complement strand
GACATAATTGTAATTAGTTAATCCCTAATCATAGGGCTGTGCCTTAGTATATATATGTACATTCCTACTCTAATAATATTCAATACATTAAGCATTTACATGGTATCAGAGCTTCGATATCCTAAAACCTACTTTTCTTTTCTTTTTCTTCTTTTCAAAACCTAGCCGCCAATCATGTCTCAAGTCAACGGCCTCCCCGCCACTAGAGACGAAGCTATCGTTCTCACCCCTCAGACACTCTTTAACGTCAATACGTCGAATGTCACTAAGCTCACATCGACCAACTATTTGATGTGGAGTATTCAGATCCATGCCTTGCTTGATGGTTATGATCTAGCAGGTTATCTTGATAACTCTGTTGTCATCCCACCAGAAACAACCACCATCAACAGTGTTGTCTCTGCCAATCCGTCGTTTACTCTCTGGAAACGACAAGACAAGTTGATCTTCAGTGCTTTGATCGGAGCCATCTCTCCTGCCGTGCAATCTTTGGTGTCACGAGCCACTAACTCGTCTCAGATCTGGTCCACTCTCAACAACACCTATGCCAAGCCAAGTTACGGCCACATCAAGCAGCTCCGGCAACAAATCCAGCGTCTCACGAAGGGAACCAAAACCATTGACGAATATGTGCAAAGTCACACCACTCGCTTGGATCAGCTAGCTATCCTTGGGAAACCTATGGAGCATGAAGAACAAGTGGAACACATCCTCAAGGGTCTTCCTGAAGAATACAAAACTGTTGTTGATCAAATTGAAGGAAAGGATAACACACCGACTATCACCGAGATTCATGAACGACTCATTAATCATGAATCCAAGTTACTCTCTGATGAGGTACCTCCTTCATCCTCTTTTCCTATGTCAGCCAATGCAGTTCAGCAACGTAACTTCAACAACAACTGCAATCAAAACCAGCACAAGAACCGCTACCAAGGCAACACACACAACAACAACACCAACACCAACTCGCAGCCGTCAACATACAACAAGTCCGGGCAACGTACTTTCAAGCCTTACTTAGGCAAATGTCAGATTTGCAGTGTTCAAGGCCATAGTGCACGCCGGTGTCCTCAACTTCAAGCAATGCAACTTCCAGCAAGCTCCTCAGCCCACTCGCCATTCACTCCTTGGCAGCCCAGAGCCAACCTAGCTATCGGGTCTCCTTATGCAGCTAATCCATGGCTTCTTGACAGTGGCGCAACACACCATATCACCTCCGACTTGAACGCACTCTCTCTTCATCAGCCCTACAATGGTGGTGAATACGTTATGATTGCCGATGGTACAGGTCTCACAATTAAGCAAACTGGTTCCACCTTCTTGCCTTCTCAAAATCGTGACTTAGCTTTACATAAAGTGTTATATGTACCCGATATACGGAAAAACCTAATTTCAGTATATCGCCTATGTAATACTAATCAAGTCTCGGTGGAATTCTTTCCTGCTTCGTTTCAGGTGAAGGACCTCAACACGGGGACCCTATTGCTCCAAGGGAGAACTAAAGATGACCTCTATGAGTGGCCAGTGACTAATCCTCCAGCGACGGCTCTGTTCACAAGTCCTAGTCCAAAGACCACTCTCTCTTCATGGCATTCACGTTTAGGCCATCCATCTGCCTCCATTTTAAACACTTTACTATCTAAATTTTCTCTTCCAGTTTCTGTTGCTTCTTCAAATAAAACTTCTTGTTCTGATTGCCTTATTAATAAAAGTCATAAACTCCCTTTTGCAACCTCTTCAATACACTCTTCTTCACCACTTGAATACATTTTCACTGATGTCTGGACTTCTCCTATAATCTCTCATGATAACTATAAGTATTATCTAGTGCTTGTTGATCACTACACTCGATATACTTGGCTTTATCCTCTGCAGCAAAAATCTCAAGTCAAAGCAACGTTCATTGCCTTTAAAGCTCTTGTGGAGAACCGTTTTCAAGCCAAGATACGTACACTCTATTCGGACAATGGCGGAGAGTTCATCGCACTTCGAGATTTCTTGGTGTCCAATGGAATCTCTCATCTAACGTCTCCTCCGCATACGCCTGAACACAATGGCCTCTCCGAACGTAAACACCGCCACATTGTCGAGACGGGACTTACACTACTTACTCAAGCCTCAGTTCCAAGAGAATACTGGACCTATGCGTTTGCCACAGCGGTTTACTTAATCAACAGAATGCCCACACCGGTCCTCTGTCTTCAGTCTCCATTTCAAAAATTGTTTGGCTCGTCACCAAACTATCAGCGTCTTCGTGTGTTTGGTTGTCTCTGCTTTCCATGGCTAAGACCCTATACACGTAACAAACTTGAAGAACGGTCTAAGAGATGTGTGTTTCTCGGCTACTCTCTCACACAAACGGCGTATCTTTGTCTTGATGTTGACAACAACCGGCTTTATACCTCTAGGCATGTCATGTTTGATGAATCAACATATCCTTTTGCTGCATCAATCCGTGAACAGAGCCAGTCTTCTCTTGTCACTCCACCTGAGTCATCCTCCTCGTCTTCTCCTGCAAATTCCGGGTTTCCGTGTTCGGTTCTTCGCCTCCAATCACCACCCGCGAGTTCGCCGGAAACGCCGTCTCCTCCGCAGCAACAGAACGATTCGCCGGTGTCTCCTCGTCAAACCGGTAGTCCGACGCCGTCACATCACTCTCAGGTACGCGATTCAACTCTATCTCCTTCTCCCTCTGTTTCTAATTCTGAGCCCACTGCTCCACATGAAAATGGGCCTGAACCTGAGGCCCAGTCCAACCCAAACTCACCATTCATAGGCCCACTGCCCAATCCAAACCCTGAAACCAACCCATCTTCTTCGATAGAACAACGACCGGTTGATAAATCAACTACCACTGCCTTGCCACCAAATCAAACTACCATTGCTGCCACCTCTAATTCACGATCTCAACCACCAAAAAATAATCACCAAATGAAAACACGATCCAAAAACAACATCACAAAACCAAAAACCAAAACCAGTCTCACCGTTGCTCTCACCCAACCACATCTCTCCGAACCAAATACTGTGACTCAAGCTCTAAAGGATAAGAAATGGCGTTTTGCAATGTCCGATGAATTTGATGCACAACAACGCAACCACACTTGGGATTTAGTTCCTCCAAATCCAACGCAACACCTTGTTGGATGTCGATGGGTTTTTAAACTCAAGTATCTACCCAATGGACTCATTGACAAGTATAAAGCGCGATTAGTTGCTAAGGGTTTCAATCAGCAGTATGGTGTGGATTACGCGGAGACGTTCAGTCCGGTTATTAAAGCGACAACAATCCGAGTTGTTCTTGATGTTGCGGTCAAGAAAAATTGGCCCCTAAAGCAGCTAGATGTAAACAACGCCTTTCTCCAAGGTACTCTAACCGAAGAAGTGTACATGGCTCAACCGCCGGGCTTTGTAGACAAAGATCGTCCTTCGCATGTGTGTCGTCTTCGTAAAGCAATCTACGGACTCAAACAAGCGCCACGTGCATGGTATATGGAGCTGAAGCAACATCTTCTGAACATTGGTTTCGTCAATTCTCTAGCTGACACATCATTGTTCATCTACTCGCATGGTACTACATTACTCTACTTGCTTGTATATGTTGATGACATTATTGTCACAGGGAGCGACCATAAGTCAGTTTCTGCGGTTCTGTCATCTCTTGCGGAGCGGTTCTCGATTAAAGATCCCACCGATCTTCATTATTTCCTTGGCATAGAAGCTACAAGAACGAACACTGGCCTTCACTTGATGCAACGGAAGTATATGACCGATCTTCTTGCAAAACACAACATGCTCGACGCTAAACCGGTTGCGACTCCTCTTCCGACCTCCCCAAAGCTGACTCTTCATGGAGGTACTAAGCTTAACGATGCGTCTGAATATCGATCTGTTGTAGGCAGCTTGCAATATTTAGCTTTCACACGTCCAGACATTGCCTTCGCGGTCAACCGTCTATCTCAATTTATGCATCAGCCTACATCCGATCATTGGCAAGCAGCAAAACGAGTTCTACGCTACCTTGCGGGAACCACCACACATGGTATCTTCCTCAATTCATCGTCTCCAATACATCTTCATGCTTTCTCCGATGCAGATTGGGCCGGTGACTCTGCTGACTATGTCTCGACCAATGCGTATGTCATCTATTTAGGGAGAAACCCCATCTCGTGGTCCTCTAAGAAGCAGCGTGGTGTCTCGCGTTCATCTACGGAGTCGGAGTATCGAGCGGTGGCCAACGCTGCCTCTGAAATCCGATGGCTTTGCTCTCTCCTCACAGAATTACACATTCGATTACCACACGGTCCAACCATTTTTTGTGACAACATTGGAGCCACCTACATATGTGCCAATCCAGTCTTTCACTCACGCATGAAACACATAGCTCTGGATTATCACTTTGTTCGCGGCATGATTCAATCACGAGCTCTCCGAGTCTCACACGTTTCCACAAATGATCAACTCGCTGATGCACTCACCAAGTCTCTCTCTCGTCCACATTTCCTTTCAGCCCGTTCCAAGATTGGAGTTCGTCAACTCCCTCCATCTTGAGGGAGCGTATAGAGTATATTACACATGAAGTCTTAAAGGACATAATTGTAATTAGTTAATCCCTAATCATAGGGCTGTGCCTTAGTATATATATGTACATTCCTACTCTAATAATATTCAATACATTAAGCATTTACATTAGAATCGTCTCGTCTTTTGGTTTAGGTAGAACATGTCAGCAGCCTTGGGATATAGTTATTGATCTTTACACGGACAAATGTCCTTTGACCTGCAAGAGCTTCCTCAAGCTCTGAAAGTAAGTGTCTTTCTTATTCAGGAAACATCTCTCACTATATATATGATTCCATGAGGTTTGGTTTGTAACTGATCACTCAAAATTTTGTTAGGTCAATTAGTCAATTACTATAAGGGGTGTGTCTTTCAAAATGTGCAAAAGGGTTTCATAGCACAGACAGGTGATCCAACCGGCACAGGAACTAGTGGAGATTCAATATACAGATTCCTTCACGGTGATCATGTTCTTTTTTTAAGCGATGAGAACCATCCCGTCTTAAAACATTCAATGTATATATACATGTGTTGTTTGGAGCTTTAACAAGTTGTTGTTCTTACGCAGATGGACGGTACTTTTATTGATGATAGAAAAATACATGTAGGTTTTAATCAGAGTTCTTTCAAAATTTGGCGTCAGGTCTGGAGGAAAGACTCTCAACATGGTAAAGGTAAAAGCCCATTTTCCTATATAGACCAAACAAATCATGATTCATGAAATCCTTTCTTTGCCAAAACATGGAAAGTTAACAAAATGTTTTACAAGGTCGGGAGATCATGTTGCCAAAAGTCCCGAGAAGAGAGAGCTTCGTCGTCATGGCAGTGAGAAGATTCATAGGAGAAGTTCTCATGGTTATGGTGAAGGCAGAAAACGACACGGAGATGAACGTTATACTGAAGACAAGGCAGGCAAGTACGATGGTAGAAGACAAGAGTTCAGAGAACTGGAGAGGGTTTTCAATGATAAGTTGAGTAAGGAGAAGAAACTACAAAGAGAAGAGAAAGAGATCGTAAGGATGATGAACACAGAAGAAAAATATGCCGCCAAGAAACGAGAGTGGGGATTACATCATGTCCCGGCTCATGAGATAGGGCAGACGTAGAAACGAAATAACTTTTAGATTTAGTCGAACATGTATAGTATATAAAATACATAAATTTTAACTTTAGAATGTGTATTTTTAACTTCGTAAATCAAATTTTAACGATCCAAAACGGCAACAAAAATGACATATTCTTGACATTACATGAGTCTTCATGTCTTCTTCATCATTTTTTTCACGAGTTGCTTGATTTTTTTTTTTGAAAAATTTGATTAAATAGATAAAATGTTAGTTTAGAGATAAGTGACATATTACTCTAGAATGCATATATGGACTTTAAACAAACCTCCTTTATCTCCAACTTTTCCAAAAATAAATTATGGTTAAAATATTTTTATTAGTGTGTTTCTCACTATTAAAATAATAATGGTATAATCATTTTTTTTTTCAATTACCATAGATCATGTTTCTTGTACTTGCTTTAGATCCCATGATTCTCAACACGACTGAGAAAACCATCTTAGCACGAGATAATAACCAAAAAGTCTAAAATCCAATTTATCTCAAATTTGAGTTTACATAGTAAATTAGTATAATATATTTTTAGTTTAGTATAAGGTTTTCACATATTAAATGAATCAACCAAAACATAATACAATAATTTAACAAAGATATCCTAAATAATGTAAGATTCAAAATGTAACTTAATACTCTGTTTGGTCAACAACTTCAAATTATCTCAAATGCCAATCCCAAAAATATTGTTTTTGGACAATGAAACTCAATTTAGTTTGAATAAATTTGGGTATTTTAACTACTATCTCTCTAAAATAGATGTTTCCTCATTTTTCTACACTTAATCACTCTTTTAAATCTATCTTTTCTTTATACAATAAATACCATAGCACAAATAACATATACATTATTTTCACATTAAACAAACAAAAAAAACTAGTGATGGACAACCAAACCAGGAAAATGACAAAACATTACAAGAAAACTCACAAAAGCAAAGCTAATCTTAGAAAATCCTACCTGGCAAATCCCTCTTCATCATCATGTGGATATTAATACCGCCACGTGTTCAATTCTCTCTACACGTGTCATCTTCCCGAAGGCATTCTCAGATCGCGGGCAAAATCCTTTTCTTATCAACAAAAAAAATCTCAATAAAATAAAAAGATAAAATCTCAAACTTTCTTCTAAAATTCGTTTTCCATTTTTCTTCACTCTCTTTCCGGTGACGCCATGAACGCCGCCGTGTTTAGTCCTTCTGCTTTATCTCTCCCTATCTCCTTCTCTAAAACCCGATCCTCTTTTCTCTCCAGAAAGAAGGTAACTTTTTACTCTTCTTCTCCACTTTTGGCTTCAAACTCTGTAATCAGTGTCAAAGTTACGTTTTTGCGATATGGGTTTAGTAAAAGTTTAGATTTTTAAGTGATTGAGTGATTGTTTGGTTACAGGGCGTGAAAGGAGAATTTAGGGTATTTGCTGTGTTTGGTGATGAGAGTGGATTAGTTGAGAAGAAGAGTCAATGGAGACCTTTGTTTGATGTGGAGGATCCTAGATCAAAAGCTCCTCCTTATAAAGGAAAGTTTTTAGATGTTAATCAAGCTATTGAAGTTGCTAGGTTTGATATTCAATACTTGGATTGGCGTGCTCGTCAAGATCTTCTTACCATTATGATTCTTCATGACAAGGTTTGTTTCTACATTGATCTCTTTTGAACTTGTTTATGTCTAGTTAGTTGGTAAAGTTGTGTTTTATCGAGTTGTAGTTAAGGACATAGCTATAATATGCTACATTTAGTTCTAGGGTATATATAGTAGACGTATAGCTATGACTCTAGTAGCTCAAGTTCTTCAAATGTTGTTTTTGTAGCACTCTTTATAGTATTGACATTTGACAACCATTAATGGTTTATGTTTAGTGTTTTGATGCTAAGTTTGTGGAATGAATGTATGTTAGGTTGTTGATGTACTTAATCCTCTAGCTCGTGAGTACAAGTCCATCGGTACAGTGAAGAAAGAACTAGCTGGATTGCAGGAAGAATTATCGAAAGCACACCAACAGGTTTTTAACAATGCTATTCACTGAGAATGATTAGTTTTTTTATGAGACTTCCTCTAACTCTTAGTTGAAATGAAACAGGTTCATATATCTGAAGCAAGGGTTTCGACTGCTTTAGACAAGTTAGCCCACATGGAAGAATTGGTTAATGATAGGTTGTTACCTGGCAGAGTTGTAACGGAATTAGATAAACCCTCCTCTTCAACCACTGCTTCTGCTGTCGAGTTAGATAGGGAAAAGACAAACACGGGTGCGAAAAGCTTGAATGTTTCTGGTCCGGTTCCGCCTTATAGTCCACACTTGAAGAATTTTTGGTATCCCGTTGCTTTCACTGCAGATCTCAAGCATGATACAATGGTATGTATAGTGGTTCTTGCTTGATTTAAGCGTCTTCCATTAGTTACAAGCTTCTGAGAAATGCTATTGTTTATTTCTTAAGGTACCAATTGAATGCTTTGAACAACCATGGGTTATCTTTAGGGGTGAAGACGGGAAACCAGGATGTGTACGGAATACATGTGCGCATAGAGCATGTCCTCTTGATCTTGGCACAGTGAACGAGGGACGTATTCAATGTCCGTACCATGGTTAGTAACTCTTTCTTTAGTCTACAATGTTGATAACAAGTGAGAAACCATATCTTATTAAATGTGATTTTGTAGGATGGGAATACTCAACCGATGGAGAATGTAAGAAGATGCCGTCTACAAAGTTACTGAAGGTGAAGATCAAATCATTACCTTGTCTTGAACAAGAAGGTATGATCTGGATTTGGCCCGGTGATGAGCCACCTGCACCTATACTTCCTTCTTTACAGCCTCCATCAGGGTTTTTAATTCATGCTGAGGTAATTCTTACATTTCAAGTATATCTCCAATCCAATCATCTCATATGTATGCCGCATTTTCTCATTTGTTCTCTTATATAACTCTCAGCTTGTAATGGACCTCCCGGTGGAACACGGTTTACTTCTAGATAATCTCTTGGATCTTGCTCATGCCCCATTCACTCATACATCCACTTTTGCAAAAGGCTGGAGTGTCCCAAGGTTTCTTTTAACTCTCATTACTCTGTTCAGTGCTAAGATGAAACTTGGTTTAAGCTTTCTGTTTTTGGTACTGCAGTTTGGTGAAGTTTTTAACACCTACCTCGGGTCTCCAAGGATACTGGGATCCATATCCAATCGATATGGAATTTAAACCACCGTGTATTGTTTTATCGACAATCGGGATATCAAAACCCGGGAAACTAGAAGGCAAAAGCACACAGCAGTGTGCAACACATCTTCATCAACTCCATGTCTGTTTACCTTCTTCTAAAAACAAGACAAGACTTCTATACCGAATGTCACTAGACTTTGCTCCTATATTAAAGAATCTTCCATTCATGGAACATCTGTGGAGACATTTCGCTGAACAGGTAAAAGTACATCACAAATGGATCGATCATCTTCAACCATCGTCACAGTCTTGTTTCTTAAGTTACCGTTTCTATATTTCCAGGTCTTAAACGAAGATCTACGGCTAGTTTTAGGACAACAAGAACGGATGTTAAACGGAGCAAACATATGGAATTTACCAGTTGCTTATGACAAGCTCGGAGTTCGGTATAGACTATGGAGGAACGCAGTAGATCGTGGCGATGATAAACTACCTTTCTCCGGCTAACTGTTATTAAAGAAATCTAATGGAAGTTTTTGCAGCTCCTTATTCACCAGCAACCTCAGACAAGTGTAGGTTATTAATCTGGTTTATTCTCACCGAAGAAAGAGCTTTGCCGAGTAAAAGATCTGGAGTTTGTGGATTCATCTAAAAAACCGATGAAACAAAGAACTTTTGCGTAGATAAAAGGACAACATCCACTGTAAATCCAAAGGAGATATATTGTTATTCATTTTTCCCTGTGTACAGTTCACTCTCTATGAGAAATTGAATATCAGTTTTCCCCACTAAACTAATGTCTTCTAAGAACCAATCGAAAGTTTCTTCAGCAAAAAGAAAGCTAATATTTTCTTAGCATTGGTGGTAAAATTTGGCAATTTTTACCGGACAATTTAACCATACTATATTACCATCCAAGTACATGACTAAATTTCACATTCTGTATATGAATGATTTGGGTTTAGGACAGAACACTGAACACAACTTATAGACTTAGTAAACTGTAAACCAAAACATGTATTAAAAAGTTACTACAGACATATAATCAGAGAGATAAGATCAACTTTTTTGGACAGACCAAGACTCACAGAGAAGAGCCACAAAAAGGGCAAAAACGGAACTCAGGCTCAACAACACGATCACAGAATCGACACGTAGCTAAAGAAACTGGAGGCGGTGACAGAGACTGAGGGAAGAACAGATCACAGTCTCTACAATGAAGTAGAGGATCTTTTCCAGGCCATCTCCAGACAGGAACGAAGAAGAGCTTTATGACTTTGTCGTACTCGACCAAATCGGCTTGAGAACCGCATCTTATGCATGTTCCGGCGCCGGATTTTAGGACTTGTCTCACTTGTTGCCCTAATCCACCGACGAAGAAGAAGAACATTTTTTTTCGTTTTATTCTCCTCGTAACCTTCGTAAGAGTTCAATAAAAGTATCTGTTTAAGATTTCGTATTAAGGACATCAAATAAATATAGTAATAGAGTTTTTAATGTAAATGTGATGCCTTTGTTCTTGTTCTAGTTGTTTCTAGTCGAATGTAAGAACGAAAGTTTTTATTTTGCATTTGTTATTGTTCTAGTGGTTTCTAACTTTCTAGTAGAAAATGACCAAAAAAACAAGATAATAGAATTTTTTACATAGGACATTAAAACAAAATCTTTTAACCGTAGGTATATAATTTTTTTCTTTTTAAAACATCTTATATTTTGAAACTAGGATATATAAATATATATATATATATTTATGTTATTGAATGTTATAAAATAACGATTTAAAAACAAAACTGAAAGTTTTTATATTGAATTTTAAGAAGTCAAAACTAAATTTTGTAAATGCGCTAAAAACTTGCAGTAACATCCGAGCGAATCTCACAAACAAGAAAGAGACGGGCTAAGGTCCTCAACTTACATAATCTGCGCCAAATCCAGCTTCCTGAGGTCGAGGGATTGAGTTCCTAGAAATTCTTATTCCTTATGAGGTTGATTCTTACCCACGACACCCAGAGCGAGCCCGCAGTTGTGAAAAGTATCCAGATAAGCTTTAGAGCCAGCACCTTATTCCAAGCCACTAAGTCACGCAAACCAAGATCGCCACAGACTTTGGAGGTACAGACAATTTCCCAGGATATTTTTGCACCTCTGCCTGAATTAGGGGCTCCTTCCCAAAGAAAGGCATTACACATTTGCTCCAGTTTTCGTAAACACTGATTGGGTAAGAGGAAGATGGAGGTCTAAAAATTAATAGTAGAGAAGATGACAGACTTGAGAAGCTGCAGTCTTCCCGCAAAAGAAAGGTGCCGAGAAGTCCATGAACTATTCACTTTGTCGATGAGGGGTTGAAAATCCTGCCTCCTCATTCTGAGACATGAAGGCATGCTTCGTGTTCATTATACATACCACACATCCATAAAACAGACCAAAACGACATCGTATATCCCTGCCCAAATGCCACGTCAATGCCACAAATCGTTTGATTCATCAACCGTTAATCGCAAATTATCACCGTATATTCTTATGTTGAAATCGTCTAATTTTCTTTAAGTTCAGGTAGATTATTTGAATAATTCTTAGGTTTAGGTTTGAAATAAATCAAAGGTTTGAGTTCAGGTTGGAAAAACCCGCCAACAAAAAGTTTGAGTTGATAAAAGCCGTTTTCCCATCACATGTACTCTACTGATTTATGCTAGTGTTGTATTGTGTTACTATTTGGGTGTAACATGTTAGTATACTGCAAACATGTTAAATTGTAAATGAAGTATACTGCAAACACCTATGTGTTCTTAAATCTTAAGTAACATGTTAGTGAAGGGCTTTAGGTTCGGAAACCCGAAATTTGGTAAATTGGCAACAAAACAAGAATGGTAGTATGAGCAGCCTAAAGTCAAATCTGTTTGAAAGATAGTTTTCTGATGTGGTGAAACCAAAAGTGGAGCTTACGGTCCTCTATTTTGTTGCCTTATATCTAAATACTTAATTAGGGCTTATGGGTAAAATTGTTGTTAACAGAAAGTGAAGCGACAACAGGTATATGGTCCAAGGTAAGCTCACTAACCAAAAGTGAAGTTTGGGAACAAAAACAAATATAAATCAAAATATAAAGTAGAGAAAACCAATGATCTCAACATTCGAGAAACAAAGGGTGGATACTAACCAAAGGCACTCATGAAAGAACGAAGAAATCGTGGATACCAAGCAAAGCCATTACTTGGGTCTCATCAGCTGCAGTTCAAATTCCTCTCCTTAAAAGCATCTTTTGTGTACCGATTCATGTTCCAACAAAACCGTTCTAGCCAAAACCATGTTCAGCTTCACCACTATTGTGAAATACATTTCCTTCCTTATAGAAAATCCATTCAGGGAACAACAACTGAAACCATGAGATTGCATCTAAACGTAAGCTCACTCCTGTAACTTAGACACCTCATGGCCTCATATGTCTGAAATGGTACAGACATAATATAACATTTTAAACCCCAAATTTTCCATACCGAGCTATTGAAAATTCAGGGAGTTCGAATTCTTTTCTTTAAACAATGACAAGAAAAGACTAGCATTCTTCTACTCAGAACAAAAGTCTTATTAAGTACTAGGAATACGATCTTTGGTTAGGTGAAGTCTAATAATAAATTAAGAACTGAAGAGAATCATTAGTGAAGCAACTCTACAACAAATCCACTGATCATGTCAGTAAAATATAATAATTATTCGTCCAATTGATAGCCTAATCATATCAAAACAAATATCAATAATTCCATGCAAGTTTTCCAATGAATACACCATTTCTACATCTATATATATATATATATATATATATATATATATATATATATATTTTTT
>Ga0041059_1002786_pt1 | contig 12682 bp, 16 predicted proteins | sample AraColnosormetaG_FD_56232 | JGI IMG/M metagenome (GOLD analysis project Ga0041059, IMG submission 56232) | Arabidopsis roots microbial communities from North Carolina, USA - Col MF nosort | ecosystem: Host-associated > Plants > Roots > Unclassified | place: USA: North Carolina | collected... | reverse complement strand
AAAAAAAAAAAAAAAAAAAAAAAAAAAAGGCAAACTTTAGGAAAACTGAATTTTCAAGAAACTTGACTTTTAATTTGTAAGCATTGTCTCGTTTCGTATACCGACCGTCAATAAAGTGTAACTTAACGAATCTCTTTTTGCTGGATTTTCCTAAAACACTGATCCTATGACACTCTTACATATTATTTTATCTTTTAAATGTAATAAAAGCAAGAAAACATACATAATATTAATATATGTTCATACTATGGTTCATACAGGAAAATTCGTATCATAACATTTTTTCATCATTTATTTGTTCCATAGAGAGGCTAAAGTAGGGATAAAACGTCACCTCTTATTCACTTTTCTTTTATTTCGTTTACCAATAAAAATAAATAATATATGAAAGTAACATGGTAGTATAATTGGAGTGAATATGTAAGAACATTAATTGGAATACAAATTTACTACACCAAAAACTATTTTTAACCAAATATGTCACCAAATTCAATAGAATTTACACTAATTTTTATTGGGAACACATGTTCCCATCATGGCCTCTTTCCTCCTCCACTGGTTATTACTGATAAAATAATAACATTAGACACTTAACAACGGTTGATTCTCTGGTATTAATGAAAAAAGAATTTCGAAAGTGCACAAAATGGACCCCAAACTCCACAAAACCTGCAACACACTCAATTATACGCACAACATGCAAACAATAATAAACATCACTGACCATCCAAGTATTTCTTCTATATATGTAGACTCTCACTCTTTTACGACTCAAAGAGCAAAGAGCTAAAGTCCAAAACCAAACACAAAAACAAAAATCTAAATTTCTTTCTTGGTCTGCTTTCAATATGGCTCCTCTACCTATTTCTTCGATTAGAGTTGGGAAAATAGATGATGTTCAAGAACTCATAAAATCCAAACCAAACAAAGTTCCAGAGAGATTCATTAGAGAAGAGTATGAGAGAGGAGTCGTTGTGTCGTCTCTTAAGACTCATCATCTTCATCATCAGATTCCTGTTATTGATCTCTCTAAGCTCTCTAAACCCGACAATGATGATTTTTTCTTTGAGATTCTTAAGCTCTCACAAGCTTGTGAAGACTGGGGATTTTTCCAGGTATTATTATGTTATTTCAACTAGGAAATTTTCTTTTATCAAAGTAATATCTAATAATCTAGTTTCGACATTGGACACTTCATATTTTCTTTTAATAGTTGGGTTCACTAGGCCATATAATAAATTTTAGAAAAATGAATCTCATGATTTGGTTGTTGACTGCAAGATAGGTTATAAATCATGGGATAGAAGTGGAGGTTGTGGAAGATATAGAGGAAGTGGCTTCAGAGTTCTTTGATATGCCATTGGAGGAGAAGAAGAAGTATCCAATGGAGCCAGGTACCGTACAAGGTTATGGTCAAGCTTTCATATTCTCCGAAGATCAGAAACTTGATTGGTGCAACATGTTTGCCCTTGGTGTTCATCCTCCACAAATTCGCAACCCCAAACTATGGCCCTCTAAACCGGCCCGGTTCAGGTCTTTTTTCTTTTCTTTCTAGACTTGTTTTGGTTACTTCTTCATTTTAACTACTCTTTCTTAAGTGATCATATATATAGGAATAGTGTAGTTAATTTGCGAGCATATGACACGTAAATTCAAATAGTTTATACTAATAAGTGTCATCTGCGTTCGAAATAAGGGTTCAAGTTTTAAAAAGCTTTAGTGGATGGATCATAGCTTAGATATATATATAATTTTTTCTGAACAACGTTTGAGTAAATTACTATTATTATTTTCTCTATCTATAGTGAAAGTCTTGAAGGTTACTCAAAAGAGATAAGGGAACTATGCAAAAGGTTGTTGAAGTATATAGCAATAAGCTTGGGTCTAAAAGAAGAGAGATTTGAGGAAATGTTTGGGGAGGCAGTGCAAGCAGTGAGGATGAATTATTACCCTCCATGTTCAAGTCCTGATCTTGTCTTAGGACTTAGTCCACATTCTGATGGAAGTGCTCTCACTGTTCTTCAACAGAGCAAGAACAGTTGTGTTGGCCTTCAGATCCTCAAAGACAACACTTGGGTCCCTGTTAAACCTCTTCCCAATGCCCTTGTCATCAACATTGGTGATACCATTGAGGTATTAATTTTACCATATCAATTTCCTATAATTATTATATCACAATTTAAATGAAGTATTTTAATTTGTGTAAATTATATATATATATATATATATATATATGTAGGTGCTAAGTAATGGGAAATACAAGAGTGTAGAGCATAGGGCAGTAACAAACAGGGAAAAGGAGAGGCTTACAATAGTGACATTCTATGCACCAAACTATGAGGTTGAAATAGAACCAATGAGTGAGTTGGTTGATGATGAGACCAACCCATGCAAGTATAGAAGCTACAATCATGGTGACTATAGTTATCACTATGTCTCCAACAAGCTCCAAGGCAAGAAGTCCCTTGATTTTGCCAAGATTCTCAATTAAACTATTATTAATTTCACCCCATCAAATCTCCATTAACTAGTTACCACTTAATTTGCTTTCTTTAATAAGAAAAATTATTTGTTGAACTTTTGTGTGTATAATGTATAGGAATGTTCCCCACCTAGGGTTTTTAATGTCATGATTAAATTCCCCAATGTGAATACAACTTGTAATATTTTATATGTATGTGTGTGTGTGGGTGGAATTAGGTGTGTGTTTTATGTATATACCGAAAAGGAACAACAACAAAAAAAAAGATGAAAAAACTAACATTTCATCCAATTTTTTATGTTGATTATATTCTTGCATTTAGTTTCATTAATTTGTATCATTATAAAAATATTCCAAAGATTATCTTCTTAAGTCTCGAATCTCAATCTAAATAATTAGTCTCTAAGAGGGATATACTTAGGACTTGAGTGAAATCAAATCTTGGTCTTTTATTTTATCCTTCACGGGATGTGAAGTAGAATGCTCAAAGATTTATTTGGACAATTTGGATTTCGGAAGATAACATCATAAGAAAACAAGACAAAATAAAGAAAAAGGGTCCATTATTATTTTATTTGTTTTGCCAAACGCCAAAAGGCTTCCATTACACGACAAAGAACAAAATATTAAACTCTTTTTGATTATTAGTTAATAATGCCCCCATTAATAGTTACATCAGAAATGCATTGTGGGTTCTTAATTATTTGTCCTCATTGTCCCAAATGCATTCACTAGGATGATGTGGTTACACGTCAGGTTAATGGTGGAACCATATACTATGATAGTATGATATAACAAAATATCATATCAAAATGATTTAACCTAAGATTACGACTTAATCATTCTCGTATCGAATCAAATTGTTCACTTTGTTAGAAAAGCCACTTGTTCAGAAAATTTTGTTGCACATGCAGCCATTTTATTCTCACCACTTTAGGCTCTCCGTATATACGAATTACGAGTCACTTCAACGGTGGAAACTCTTTCGTTTTTCTAACTCTTTGTTGACGTGTTAATAAGGACAAAACCCCTAAGTCGACTTTATCTGACCCCAAAACAGGACCGGACCAATTTAGAGGGAGTCAGACTGAGCCAAACCAAACATCTTCTATCCCGAAATGGGACATAAAGGGACCGGGCTGGACCAATCGACAAGTCTTATCCACTCAGGGCTCTGCTTGCAGTCCAAAACAAGAAATGTCTACATTACATATTGTTGAATTCAAGTCACTTTCAAGCAAAATATTTTCCTAATTATAAAAATCTAAACAAAACCAGAAACACTGGAAAGTTTTTGATTTGAAGACAACTATACATAATGAAAGCAAGAATGAAATTTATTCAAACACGATAAGGAATGGAACTAGTTAGTACCTAATAAGACAATGACAATGGACCGTGACGCAGTCCCGTCTAACAAATGATGTGTTACATATAAATAAATGTGAAATCGAGAAACTGTTGTGAGTCACTCCAAATAAATGGGGTATATAAAAGGATTTTCTATAAGGAGATATTGATTTTACAAAGAGAAACAAGCATTATGAAGAGACACAAAGGTTAAGTTATGGTTTTAGGATTCTTACTTTAGGAGGGTACGAGGGCTAGAATCTGGTTTCTTATGATTCCCATGCACTTCTGAATCTCTGTATAGATCGGAAGGTTCTGCGAGCAGCAAGGCTGTAAACTCGCCACTGCCGAGTCTAGAACCTGGGCTACTTCACTTGGTGGGAATTGCCTCTCTGTACATTTCTGCATTGTGTTTTTATTCACAAAATTGCTGTGTTAGGATCACAAACTATGAACAAAAGAAGAACCCCAATACAAGATGACTAATGCAGCAACCACAGAGTGAGAGCATAAAGAACAGCAATAAGGGCTTAACTTTTTCTAATATCTAAATCTATGAAGAGAAAGGTAGAGCCTAATAATATAATTGGGCAGATGGCTCTCAGTACGAACATTACTGAGTGGGTTTAAGATTTTAACCTGAATCATAAGCAATGTAGCGATACATCGGGACACAAGATCGGACGGGACTTGCAGGTCATTTTGATCGGGTTGGTTTAGGTGGGAATCATTGGCAGGAGTTGAGCTAGGTGGATTTGGTGTAGAGGGAAGACGCTGATCCTGGCCACCTTGTGTTTGCTGGACTGATGATCCTTCTGTTTGATCTATTGAGAGCTGATTATTTACAAAATCAATGGCTTCTTCCATATTTACATTATTATTTTCGTCTTTTCTCAGTAACTCCAATGCCTGCACCAGAAACAGAGACAAAATCATTACGTAGCCGAAACTGTTGAACTTAGACCTTGCGAAGCGCAACCAATGATGAGTAAATTATCCACTCAGAAGCTTTTTCATATGTGAATCCCAAACATAGAAACAGGTGAACTCGTTATACACACACCTGTACAGCTCTGTATACCATTTTCCGTGCTTTTATTCTAGAACTTTCGACGATCTCAGACACATGGAATCCATTAGTGTCTGATGCATTATTGTCTTCGTATGTCAACTGACCATCAGGTTCCCCTGATTTACTCATGCGTCTTATTGATGAATATGGTACATTCTCCTGGTAAGTATTTCGTTGCCTCAAGCCAAGAAGTGCCAATGAAACCTGTGCATAGCAAGACACAAAATGCGATACATCAGAAGCTGTATGTAGTAAAGACAACAAGATGACTCATATAGTTCCTTCATAAACTCATGCCTGCTCATTGATTTCGCTTAGCTGAAAGAGAACTGCTGCATATTGTTTCTTAAAAGATTCAGAATCCTTTAGGGCATTATTATGTCCATCTTTCTGACTTTCCACAACCTCGTCGTTCATGCATTTTAGCTCCCTCAAAACTAGCTCCTGTAGTGTTGTAGATCAACAATTAGTTGAAATGGAAACCATAATGTCGAAAGAGCATGAAAAACATGGAAGACATGCATGAACGAGAAGGAAACTATATACAAATGGAGTGAATAAACATACCGAACCTCAAAATTTTATGAGTCCATTAAAGCATTAGTAATATTTATGATTTCATATTTTCTTATTAGTCAATTAGAAACTTTTATTCTATTCAACCACATCCTAATGAAATCTCTACTATAATGTGAAGGAAACAAAAAAATTAACGATAGCACGCCTGTTATGAATATGGAAAGATATAAAATGCAACCCGGCCATAGAAAAAGAAAATATAAGAGAGTTAAAATTGTATAGAAGACTGAGAATTAAGAACGGAAACATATCACATATGTATAGACTGAGAATTAACTGGCCAAACCTTCTTGTCAAGCGCACGCGTTAGTTCAGAAAGAGCTTGGACATCAGCTTCTCTTGCCTGGATTTGTCCAATACTTGAGGGCTGAGAATTAAACAATTGTAAAGCAAGAGCCTCATCAACTCCGTCTTGAGCTTGTGGATTTGAACTTGAGATATCTACCTGCAAATTTAAGGAAAAGTTGTATATGATTGAAATATATCTAGCAAGATTTAATTTAGCTGTAGCTAAGATGACTGTAGTCAAATGCTAAACAAAGCATTACTAGAAAAATTGGACGCACGTCTCAGAAAGAACTGTAATAGAACATTCACATTGTATTTTGTATAAGATTAGTAAGAGACTTGAATTATCAAACTAGCTCTCTAGGTAAATCTCCCAGGGTAGACTGATGCTAGTTACAATTATTGGTCCACAACTTCAGGCAGAGAAATTCCAAATATTGAATACCTTAGACGGAAATCCATCGATATTTAAGAAACTGGTAAACTAAGCCTAGTTCCTCCAGGTATGCAGAAAAATGAACTTCCATAAAGAATGTAGAATATAGAAAAGCTGAATATGAGGCATGGTATGATAGTCAGAAATACCAACCTTTTCCTGCTTTAGTGAATTGCTAATGTTATAATTTGGAGAGGACAAGAGATGGCCTGTCTCACACGAAAGTTTGGGATATCCTTCCAGCATGCTTTCCTTTGCCCGTTCATGCATTTTCTCCTCAATGGGATTCTGAATGTGATAATTTGAGAAAGCATAGTGCCTTGCCAGCGATGCTGGCATGTTTTCTAGAGGATTCAGTGGCATGCATTCAGTATCCTTCACCAAAAGAGAGATTTAAATGTTATCTAAAGGTTATGAACATTCAAATTCGTTCTAATTTTCAAGTCATGAACTTTTAAATTGATCAACTATCAAGTGCTCAATTACAGTTGTAGGAAATTCAGTAGCGATTCTATTCACCAAAACTATTCGAGACTTTGGTCAAATTCACAAATGTGCAGTGAACTGCTACGATTAGTTATCCTTTCGTTTACTTTCGTTTTCAATAGTCACAGTAATTTTTCAGAAAACGTTTGAGTGTAAGGAAGAGTACCTTAACAAATTCTACCCCTAATTCAGGGTTGTCAAACTGAATCCGGTACCTACAGTGATCAACAGTTAGGACATTGCCGTCATGAATCTCTCTTGACTTTGGATGCAGGCAAATGACTCTCTGTGAAACATTTAGAGGCCGGGCCAAATCCATTGGAAGTCCTTCCCTCATGCCCGTGTTTAGTTCATCATAATGTTTTCTTACAGAGTCCCTGTATAGGTATAGCTTTTCTTTTTCCTCCTTCAAAAACTGTTCAGAAAATCGCCTTGGTTTCCCAAGAGAACTGCACCAACAAAGTATGATTAAGGGAACATCCATATACACACGAAGAAAAGTAGAAAATTAACAGCATTTTAGTTAGTCATAACCTCCTTATGACACCCCATTCAACGCGAGTTAATCTAGGAACATGACCCAACCCTACATGATCCAAATACTCAACAAACTCTTGTCTGGCAAACCATGGATAGTCAATTGCACTGTAGAACCACTCAAAAATACACCATCTCCGTGCTCGGAAACTAGAAATGCAATGCGAAAACTTCTCCTGCAGAATAATAGGATATGGTATAAATATAATCAGGGAACTCACAGACTAAATTCCATAGAAATTAAAGATCTTAAGATTGAAAGATGTATCACTGCGGTTTCTTTATCATTTGGGAATAAAGTCTGAGTATCAGAAAGTTCACTCACTATAGTCTCAGAAATTTTCCCGTCATCAATAGTTAGAGGTTTCTCAGTTACTATCTTTCTTCTGCTCCTAACTTTAGTTGGCAAGTTAACTTGTTTTTTAATGACTGCATTTGATGGAGCTGACTCATCTTCTTCTACTATGTTGTTACTTGACGAAGTATGATCATGAGATTTGGCAGATTTCTTTTCATGTGAGTTTCGAATACTTGCGGACCGTTTACCTCTCCCAACAGGCTTATATTCCTCACCTATTCCCTACAACATCATAATCAGTCCTAAGATAAAAGCTACAAAAGGAAATCTTCGATGAAAAAAAGGGAAATAATCAAAAAATTTGGTTGCCAATGATATAATACATTCCAAAGAGGACGCCGATGGGTACTGTGTGGAATACTGTATAAATCATACGAGTTGTATTGTACAAGAAGACACATACCTTGCTATTACAAGGCTCTATGACTTGTGAGCTTGCAGCAAGCTCATCTTTAAGAACCTGCAGGAAGAGAACAGCTTCAACATGATCATGAATTCTGACAACAGAACAGTAATGGCAAGTCTGTCTTTGCTAAATATATACATTTTCTCTTACTTTAGCTGGTAATGCTTTCTGCCGTCTCTTTTGGATTAAAGAACTACTTGGACTTTTTCTCTCGAGTTCAGGGTTACAAAGGTCATTGCTGCCGTATCTTCTCTGTTTGGAGTTTCTAAGAGAACTACTTTTAGACATGGATGCCGGATCAGTCCCTTTAAAATCTGAAACATAAGCTTCTCCAGCTTTCTTTTCCTCAGCTTGAACTGATGACTCTGAAATTAAATCAAGATTAGATTGAGAAAGTAGATAACCAATATGAATTTTCATGAAAGTAAATCAGACTCTGAACTTAATTCCATATCAGTGTAATTATATGCTATGGCCAATAACATTAACAAGCTTAAGACACTCGTTCAAAATTATAAATGTGTATTGATTATAGGTCAAACATATGATCCCACCAGTATCAGTGGCAGTTTCAGGCATCATCAGCGATAGATCTGCCAGCGTATGGAGAGCATCACATGCTGTGTCTTCATCTGCAGAAAGCATTTAAAAAGAAAAAGAAGTTGAAGGGACGATATAAATAGTAAAAAATGAAACATGGCAACACTACCATGAATACACGCAAAGAATGGCTACAATTATTAGTTCAAATGAATGTCATGAGTTGAATTCCAAACAATCACAAAGGAGCTTCTATAGTTTGCCATCGCTAAGAAGATTCTTCAGGAAGAATGAAATCATAATCCATTAAGGATTTGGTTTATTTCAAAGCTCAGTAGCGAGCTCGTCTTAGATTAACAGAAACAGGCAGTAGTTACTCCCAAAGTTTATCAAGACCAAAAAACTGTCATGGAACAGAAATTTAAAGTTGACAAACACAAGACAGAGTGACCACCAAATACACTAGTAAGTCAAATTATGATTTTTCAATATACTTTATATAATAAGTGTATCAGCTAGTTGAGATGAAGTCTTATTTCTTTAACTGGATAACTGGACTATAACTGATGTTTTCCTAAGTTTAGGCATGTCTTCATCTGCATTTCTAGGTGTGCTTTGAATAAAGGAATTGAAGTTTTTAGTAATTCCGTTTTCTCCTACTTGGATATGCATTGCAAATAGGTTTATTTAGACAGAGAAGTGAGAGACTAGAACACACCTGCAGTAAAAAGACTTTTTTTACTTTTTCTCCTTGAAACTTTATATGTGAATTTCAAAGCCTTCCCTTCCCTTTCTTGTTCAAATTTCTCATCGGGAGCGCCTAAGCTTGGTGCTTCATCTGTACCACTGCAGGCTTCTTTTGCATCTTCTTCTTTAATGCCTACTCTCCTCCTATAGTATGTTCTTCCTTTTTGCTGCTTTTCCACGGCACTAGAACCTTCTCCATGTGTCAAGTCATTTCTACCTCCAGAATAATCCGCATTATCAGCTTCAGTGCTTCCTAAGCTTGGTTCACAGCGGACATCTTCCATATCAGTGGCATGAAGCTTGGCAATCGCCAAGTCAATATCGGCACGCTGAATATCATAATCTATCAGTCCATATTACTATAAAACAGTTCCTACTTACGCAAAACGGTTTATTTCCTTCTACTTTGATTTTGCAATAGGCTATCATGTAGGGAAACCGAGATAAGTTTCCTTAAAATATCTTCCTATAGTGCAGACTAGCAGCACACATTTTAATAATCACAAGCTTCATGAAGAGAGTACATGAATCATAATAAGTAATAGTAGAGGAGATTACCATTCTTTCACCCTTTTTATCAGGGGGGTACATCTTTGCTTTTCTATTTGGTGTGTGGGAGTTCTTTGTAGAGCCACCTCGTTGTGAAGCCTCAGCCAATGCTAATGCTATCTCATGTTCCATATCATCATCAGTATCATCCCCCTTCTGATTTAAACCTCTCTTAACAGGTGATAAATATCTTTCCCTAGTATCCTTCTCAAGGGTGTATGAGATAGGAATTCTAGGAGTCCTTTTTCCAACAGCACGAGGCATAGTCTCTTGGCACATGCAAATTACGATTAATAGAAAAGTTAGCAACTATTAGATCGTTTCCATTAGACAGATAGTTAATGATCCAATAAAATTCCGGGAGGGAAGATCATTTTTATCCCACTATATACATTTAGGGAGGGTACTAACTTGAGTTGCATCATCTCAAGATACTGTTTTCAATAAATTTAGTGTACAAGATAGGTGCTAGTAAAATAAAGGAAAGAGCAGTTCTATCTAAGCTGATTCTGCAAGGCATCAACAACATGCAACACCAGCAAGACTGCAATAGTTGAGAAAAACAAAATTTGCACGAAGCAAAGACTCATGCATATATATAACTGTATGTGCTCACGCAACTCATGCTTGTGAAATGGGGAACAGATTTTGAGGCAAAGAGAAACAGAGAACACTACCAGTACGTCTCTTCTTCAGCGATGGCATGAAGCCTGAGGAGGACCTAAATTGTAAGCGGTCAGACAGACCCTCTAGTCCTATAGAGGGATGATCTGAGGATTTTACTCTAGAGCGCTTAGGGGCTGACCTCGGAGTTTCAATGCCTTCATTATTTTCCTGCTCACTGTCACTTCCTCCATGCTAGAGAAGAGATAGACTCGTTACATAATAATATGAAACCAAACCCCATACTACCAAATTATATTCCTTCGCAACAGAAATGGAAATACTTAACTAACAAGGCTCAACAACAATCAACGTCACTAACGTCCGCAAAAAATCACAAAGTTAGCTGGCCATGTTTCTAAGATATGCATAATGCTTAACAAAGAAACACTAAACCAAACGAATGTTAGAATTTATCTTTCCTGAGCTAAACTATATTTTCAAGTGAAAAAATCTGAACAAACAAGAGTGCTAAACCCCTAGGTGGAACAAACTTAAGTTGGCAGATGTTCCATAGAAACGGGTGGAAGACATGTACAATTGTTTTGAGTTTCAAATGGAAGTAAGTATGCTGAACTGGACCAAGTGCGTGTTAGTTATAACATATTTGAACGGTTTCAAACTTTTACCAGAACAGAGTAGTGATCCGTCATCATTGCAGTTAGGCCAACCACAGATGCAGTGCCTTCCGGAAGAGACAAGTAAGCCTAAAGTACAGATGGCATAATATAAGTGGAAAATGTTTAGACAAAGATCACAATACAAATCAAGGAGGAGAACATGCTGACCTTATTCATAGTGTATAAGGCCTCTACCATTTCTGCAGAACGGCTATGTACAAATCCAGCAACCTACAACCATAGATGAAAAAACACCATAAATATTGCTGGTTCTGCAAACCAAAGTGATTATAAAAATGACATTCCCATACCCATAACATTTGGCGGAAACTATGGCAGCAATTTATTACCCTTCTTTTGGAATAATGTAATGTTTTACTACAAATCATATACCAAATCGTAAATAATGTCTATTTTGCTAATTGAACTAACCTTTTTCCATTCTTTTCCGAATTTGCGGTATCCTTCATAAAAGCGCTCTAACTCTTCCTTGCTCCACTGAGGACCTAACATGTCCGACAACTTCCTCTTCTGCAAGTAAGGAGCACTATAAGATATGCTTGGAGACCAGCTGATAAAATTGGTCGCAGAATAACAACAAACAAATTTGCTCGCACATTGGAGACAAGGGTAAAACAATGTCTCCTCCTTGAAATAGGAATTGAAACAAAAACAACAACTTAAACGTAGAAAATATTTGAGTAAATGTTGAAACAAGAACAAAGAAAGGTTATTACTTGGATCAATCAAGAAACAAAAAGTCTAGCAAATAACTAGGTATATCCTTCTACAGCGAAACTATGCTAAATTTCCCAATCAAATCTCAGGCTGAGCAATACATAACCCTACCTAAAGTTGAGGTCATCCAGTAAAACATTAGGAAAAAAGCTTACCCGTTGTTTAGTTTTGCTCATACTTTCTTCGTCTTTGTGAGGAGAAACAGCTTTAGCACGAGGCTTCTTCTTGTACTTAGATTTCTTTGATCTTGAGGGCGCCATAAGTTAAAGCTCTTCTGTTACCTGAAACATTCCCAAAATTGAACCCAAGTTTAGATTTTACCAAGATACAACAAACACAATAAATCATAAGCTCAATCCTTGATAGATACATCTATTTATCAGTTAATCATCTCCAAAGAAACTGACTACCAGTACTAATGAAACTAAAGTCTACATGCAAAACCCACCTCATACCAAAAAAGTGTGCTCATTATCAGTATCAACCCTACTTTCGCTCAATAGAATATGAAACCCAGAGAAGTTTAAGAAACAACTTGTCCAAATTAGAAAATCAATCTCCTTAAGCAACTCCAGCTAGTGAAATTTATGCGAATTCAAATCACAAGACCTGACACCCATCGATTTTGAGCTTCGAATTTCAAAATCCAAAGCTCAATAATCAGTGCGCAGATTCCCCAGAACCAAATTTTAAACTCACAAACTTCGCACCTAATCCAAAAAACTTTCCTACCGAATAAAAAACGAAAATTGCAGGACGAACGATTAAAAAAGCTCAAATTATTTGAAAATTCGATGAGAACAAATCAGAATTAAAAAAAAAAAAAAAAAA
>Ga0041059_1002785_pt1 | contig 12689 bp, 5 predicted proteins | sample AraColnosormetaG_FD_56232 | JGI IMG/M metagenome (GOLD analysis project Ga0041059, IMG submission 56232) | Arabidopsis roots microbial communities from North Carolina, USA - Col MF nosort | ecosystem: Host-associated > Plants > Roots > Unclassified | place: USA: North Carolina | collected 2013-09-02 | reverse complement strand
ATGCTAAATATACATGAAGATGTGAAAAAACATGTTGGATTTGTGGAATCGCTAATGACCATGGTTACATGGCAGGATCCAAAATCCGGTTAGATTTCACAACGTCATATTAATTTAATATTTATAGAAGAAAAAAATAGAAAAATAAAGAGAGTTAAAAACCTTTAAAAATCAAAAACTTTGAGAAATATATTATGTTTTGAAAAATCAAAAGTAGTATTAAAGACCTTTTTTGTAAGTAACCTATCTATAAGATTATAGATTATAAACAAGATAGGGATGAAAATTGACCTAGCCGAATGGGATGATGCATTGTCTCTGTAGAATTCATGTAGGATAGGCGAGAGTCAGACAAAATTTAAAAATGGGCTTGTCATTTGTCCATCTTTATTGGGCTTTGTAATGTCCAAAGAGTTTCAATGACTGCAAATCCGTCTCTCTCACGCTACGACACCACAGATGAGAAAAGCTCTGAAGTTGCAACTACATCTACATACAAAGAAGAAATAACTGATTAGGAGGAATCTTGAATAAAAATCAAAAGTTTGAGAAACATATGATTAGGGTTAGAGGGGAATAATATAAGAACTAAAATTCAAATTGGATTAGAAGAAACCCACTTTGAACATGAGAATTATTTGTTTTGCGATCAACCAGATAATTAGATACTAAAGATTAACAAACCATATAAAAAGATGTTGATTTGGCCAAAAATTCCAACAAGACAGTAGATAAAAGAGAAACATAGATAAGGAAGAAAAATACCTTTTGAAAACAGAGTGTTGGAGTCGGCGCAAGTTGATTTGATCTCTTGAAGACATCCTTTGCTTTTGCTTATGATCGTCATACCCAAAAAACAAAATTCGACCTTTTTTTTTGAATCTCTGAACGTTTTTCTATATGAGAAAAGGGAAGAGAGAAAACAAAGAAAGTTTTTCTGATATCAGAAAAGAGAGAGAGAGAGAAGTCGCTATCGAATGGATCTCTGACGCTGGAGTTATACTTGTAAACAATTTTATGTACGTTGTATCAGGAAACATAAAACCTAGAGAAAAAGGAAAACTTGGCTGTGAGAGAGTCGAAATTACCAAACTATCCCCATTGAAAAAAGGAAAACTATTTTTGACCGTTGGAAATTTCGTTAACGTAATAACGCCTAGTGGGCCAGTGGGTGAGCTGGAACTCCAATTTTGTTAGTGCTCAAAGGCCTCGACAAGTTAATAACAAAAATATAACTTTAAAGATTCAAAATTCACAATCAGCAGCACTCAATAAAATTTATTGTCGTCTAAACAGAGCCTACTCCACCTTTCGACACAAGGTGGCGCTTATGCATGTTAAATCATTTTTCAAGATATTGGGCTTTTTTAGTTTTCAAAAGTAAAGCCCATATTATTTTTGTGATTCGGCTTTTCAGGATCCAACTATGTATAATCTGAGCTTTTTTAAAAAATAACATCTGATTCGAGGATAGGCCCATTATTTCATGGCCCAAATTATATGAATCATTTTTATGTTGTCACGTTTTGCCAAACGGATCTTTTACCCAACTCCGCATAAAAAAACTTTCACGGACGTTTTATACAGTTAAAGATGATCATATAACAACAAATAGTGATTGTTGACCAAACAAAAAAAAAACAAATGATTCGGTATGTGGACGTTCTCGTGTGTCTCGTGTGATCTCTCATTTTGAAAAGAATATTAAAGCAAAGAAAGAAGAGAGGAAATCCCAATTATGAGTCTCGTGATGCTTTACATTTTATCGTGCGGTTTATAGGAATGTCTATGATACACGTGTGGGAACTCACGTGTCAAAGTTGACTGTGTATGCCCTTTTTGGAGATACTAATTGGTGGAATCTGGAATCCAAAGGCAAAACAAAGCTAAAGTTTTGATTCGCAATTATAACTACATGCTTTAAACAAAGTTTTACATGATAAATCCAACTTATCGAATATGTGATCATTACTTCATTGCAATTTGTAAGCGATAAAATACAAGAGTCCAAACTAACATTTGGTTTGCTGACATTTGGTGTGAAGGCGTGGTTCGCCATCGATCTTATTATTCATCCATTGGTCAGCTCATAGCTAAAATTTCAAGATAACAAAGATTTCAAAAAGCTGATAGATATTGTTTATGCATGTGCATAACTTATAATAATGGCAGTAATGATTACGTATTAGACAATGCATTATTAGAAATTAGATCATGCCTGGTAAAATATAGTAAGAAGGTTTGATCATGCAAAACATTATAATATTTCTCTATCTTGTAAATAATGAGGCAAGTGAACTTTACAGCTAATTGTAATTTAATTATTTTTAAAAGAGCTATGTGCTTAAAATTCAAAAGGATCAGAAGCATTTGGAAATATTTGTCACGTTTGATTTTCAAAAATGTATGTCAACAAATAGAAAAAGTGGCACTTAACCAATTGTCTCTTCTTCTTTTTGTCCTTTCAGTGTCACCTCACTATTATTACTTTCTAAATTTAACCATTATTAATCTCTGATGATAATTCTCTGGTTACAAGAATATACATTTACAAATTTACAATCATCTCCTGCTTTCTTCTTTAAGAAAAAAAGAGTACTGCAATCATCATAATATACAAGTACATCATTACTCGTGAAACTATAAAACTCAAAAGTGATTTTGTTTACGTCGATGAGCATTTACGAAACAAAGCGAATCTCTACCTAGCTAGCACCACGTTACGATATCATCGTATATGACATATAATTTTCTCACACACATTTTCTTGACATACGACGGTCTCATATGTCACGGACGTTCATCCATGAATCAAATTCATATACTAACTATTTACGTCCTTTATTTTACTTAGTTCAGTCATATGTCACGGATAAACAAACGGTCATTCTTGATGTCCCCAAGAGCATTCCAACTCCATTACATATATATATGTAAACACTATAAAATTTAAACGGAATGAGTAAGATTTGGGCCAACACAAGTCACTAGTACGTGAATCATAGTAAAAGGTAGAGCCACTATAATCATCTTACATAATTAGCTAGACACTTTCGTATATTATATAGTGTTAGTGATAGCAGGTACGAATATTAATTAGGGTTTTTGTGTTTTTCTTCTTATGATGACCAGCAACTAATTATACCTAATCACCTACACTAAATTCTGAAATCTTTTAAGAAAATTGAGCGGCTAATACCAAATGTATACAAACTGCATTTCACATATCAGATCAATTGATAAATTTAAATTTCTAAATTTTGTTATTGTAATTTACCTTGGTGTAAGGATTCTCTTTAGCAACTACGAGGGATGGGACATAACTATGTCGGGGAAAACAATGAAGGCCAAGATAAAGACAAAACGGACCCATTCAAAACACAGTGCACTCCTTCTTCTTTCTACGTGTCTCTGTCACATCACAATCATAAATTCCACGTGGCATTTTCACCCCTAAAACTTACCAATTAAAATGTTTGGATTGATATTTATATGTGCTACATAACTGATAGGTCTATAGCATAGACACAGAGTAAATTGAGTTAGAAAATTGGAGTAGTCTAATTTTCAGTGCTTATGAGTTGTCACAGACGAAAATTCTTTGAGATAAAAAAAGTTTCTAATTAATAGCTTTCTTTTGTCCGGAAATTACGCATAATGTGAGAATATAAAGCTGATATGAAATGACATTAACTATTGTTTTTCCTGAGTCTTTTACCTTTATGATCCATCGAACATGAATATCCCATGGACGCACAGTGAAATGGAAAATAGTTGTTGTATATGTGATGAAATCGTGAACACACACGCAATTGATGTGTGCATCAAGGAAATTACAAAAACACTTTTTGTTTGTTTGTGAAATAAACGTTACGTTTATGAAAAAGATAAAATTGCAGTATCACTCGTCAAATTCTTGCTTGGAGTATAGTAATGAAAGAATCATAAACATAGCAACGGAATTTGCTAAGTGGATGACACTTTTTGGAAATGTCACTAACTTAGTGAGTGAACTAAATCACATTTTAGTGCAATATGTTATCATAGAGTTACGTGAGAATCCCTATCAAAGCTAACACTTAGCCCATGATCTAGTTAGGCTGTTATCTCCAAAATGTGAACAAACACGAAGATAGCTACAATTTTGTTTGTTTGGTCCAATTTTCTCATTAAAACCTAGACTTAGATCTACAATCATCATTGGAAACTACGTACAGCCAAATGAAAACCATATTAATGTAAGTTGGGTGTGGCTTATATTTATGAGTGATCGATGAAATCATAAATGCTTTACATAGAGTAGAAATTGCTTCATGAGCAGGGAATAGAGAAGAGATCTCATCAAAATCATTAAAGACTTAAAGACTTTGGTATATATTTTGCATGTGGGAGAAATATCACCTTATAGGCTTCTCATATTAACTCAAAACCAATCATTATCTCCCCACCACATTTATACCTTTGACCTCTCACATGCTTCCTCTTTAATTATTCTTCCAAGTTAACATTTTCACCAAACGCAAACGCAACCACAACTTTAACCGCTCTCAAACATCTTGTTGATGGAGATCAAATATAATTTCTGTTTGATGAAATTTCTTTCAGGTTATTGCAGGTGTTAGTAGCTACATTTGAATCTTTGTAACAAAGTCAAATACCTAAAAACAATAAAGAAGGTGATCGTTCATATCAGTTGCAGATGCGTGACTCTATAGCAAGACATGCAAGAGTGTTCACATTACACATTTCACTCTTTTCAAGATATTTTGAAATTCCTTCAAAAAAAAACCAACTGTACATTTTCATTAACACAAATTACAAACTAAATAAAGCCGAATACCGATTAAAAACATAAAAAAGGAAAATGAAACACACTTAAAAAGAGTTTAAACAACCTTCTTTCAAAAAAAAACCTACTAAACCGGACCAAAGCACAAACCGTACTAAGAGGGATTAAAGTAAATTAACAACCAAATCTCATCGCTAATAACATTTATGAAAAGACAAATTTACCCCTTATACCGGTACCCTAAATTAACCGCCGTGAATCAGAAAACTCTCATAGATTGAGTAGATCCGGCGGACTTTGAACACCAGACTTCGGCGAAAGCTCACTCTCCGGCGCTGATTCCGTCATCGGCTGATCCTTCGACGGTGGCAACTTCGGGATCTCAGTGAGAATCTGAACAACTTCTCTCATAGTCGGCCTCTCAACAGCTTGTTCTTCTACACAGAGCATCGCTACATAGAAGACGTGCGTCACTTCATGAATCGGAATCGAAGAAAGTCTCGGATCCAATACTTTCAGAACCGAATCCTTGTTCGAATCAGTCATTTTACGAACCCATTGCACTATATCGACACCGTCTCCAAATTCTCCGACAGGTTTTCTTCCGGTGACGAGTTCCAAAAGAACCACACCGAAACTATACACATCGCTCTTCTCATCTACCTTCAACGTATACGCATACTCTACACAAACACCAAAACAGAGCAAAAGATAGTAAAGTTAGAAACTTTAAAGAGAAAAACAGAGCAAGAGATTGTAAAGTTAGAAACTTTTTTTGAAGATTTTAGTACCTGGAGCTATGTAGCCGTAAGAGCCAGCGATTGCAGACATACATTCAGAAGTACCGGAATCTTGAAGGAATTTAGCGAGACCAAAGTCAGCAACATGAGCTTCAAAGTTTGAATCAAGGAGGATGTTGTTTGATTTGACATCTCTGTGAACGATCAATGGAGAACAATCGTGATGAAGGTAACAGAGTCCTTTAGCAGCTTCAAGAGCAATCTTGTAACGTGTGTCCCAATGCAAGTGTCCTCCTTTCTTACCGTGAAGCACCTCACCGAGACTACCATTAGGCATGTACTCATAGACAAGTAGATTCGTCTCGTGGTTTGAGCAAAATCCGAGAAGCCTCACTATGTGTCTGTGTCTTATCCTTCCTAAGGTTTGAATCTCTGCGTTGAAGCCGTGATCATGGGAAGATCCACGAGACATTGCAGCGAGTCTTTTAACCGCGACTAGATCACCATTAGGCATTACGCCTTTATAGACAATACCAGCTCCTCCTTTGCCTATAATGTTGTCTTCTTTGAGAGAATCCAAGACATCGTCACACGTGAAGTCTAGTCTCTGGAAAGCTGTTAACCTCCAAGCCCGTGACTCACTCGCCTTTTTCAATGATCTAGCTTTGATTATGGCTACTACCGCGAACGCAATCGAACAAACAAGTAGTCCAAGAACAAGCAATAACTTCATAGAAGCTGATAAAGGTCCTTTACTATGACTCTGGTGACCTCCTTTAGCAACACCGTCTTTACAAGGACCAAGATAAGGACCACAGAGATCAGGATTACCCAAGAACGATGTGTAGTTGAAGTAACTGAATTGTCCTGTTCCCGGAACTAAACCGGAGAGGTTGTTGTAAGAGAAATCAAGAGATGTTAAGCTCTGCATTGACGAGATTGAACCAGGGATTGATCCAACCAGATGGTTTCTCGACAGGTTCAAGTAATTCAATATCTTCATAGCAGTGATCTCATTTGGGATTTCACCGGAGAGCTCGTTTCTGCTCAGATCAACAAACGTTAAGAGCTTGCAACGACTAATCTCCGGCGCGATTCGACCGGAGAACAAGTTGTGGCTGAAATCAATCTTCGAGAGCTGCTGAAGCTTCCCTACCTCTGAAGGAATAGGACCTTGGAACTTGTTTCCATCAAGAAGAAGTTTCTGAACGCCGGTGAAGTTCCCGATCGCCGGAGGTAATGGACCTGAGAGCTGGTTGTTTGATAAACTGATCTGACCAAGATTAACAGAGACACCTCCGGCGACTGGTAACTCTCCGGAGAGATAATTATCTTGGAGCTCCACTTGAGTTAATTTGGGTAATCCGAATAGTCCTTTTGGGATTGACCCGTTCAGGAAATTCTCACCCATTCGGATCCGGGTCAAAGACTCACATTTACCAAGAGAATCAGGGATTGAACCAAAGAGAAAGTTTCCAAGAGTGATTAAAGTTTCTAACTTGTTACCGGAGCACATGTTCGGCGGTAAAGTTCCGGTCAGCTTATTGGAAGAGAGATCGACGAGATTTAGTTTACCGTTTTCTCCTAATTTCTGCGGGATGCTTCCGGTGAAATTGTTCTCCCAAAGCTGTAACACTTCAAGCTCCGGCAAATCTCCGATGAACTCCGGTATCTCGCCGTGAAGTTTGTTACGGAAGAGATTCAAAAGCGTGAGATTCTTCAACTCTGCGAAACTCGCTGGAATCTCTCCGGTGAACATGTTGTTAGACAAATCCATTGATTTTAAACTCGATAGCGTTCCTAGCTCCCAAGTTAATGGACCGGAGAAGACATTCACTTGCAAGAAAAGCGTATCGAGTTTCTGAAGCTTCCCAATCTCCGGCGGAATCTCACCGGTTAATCCGCAATTAGCTCCGTCGAATCTGACTAGCTCCGATAGATTTCCGATCTCTGGAGGAAGACCGTCTTCGAAAGCGTTGTAGTAGCCGATGTAAAGCTCCCGGAGAGTCGTTAGGTTTCCGATCTCTGGAGGGATTTTCCCGACAAGCTCGTTGCCGGAAACCGCTAGATACTCAATAACTGGCCAGCTTCCGTACGAAGGCGGGATCTTTCCAGCGAAGTAGTTACCACCGAGGTGAAGGTGCCGGAGCTGAGTCAGATTGGTGACGGAAACCGGTAAATCTCCGGTTAGATTGTTGTTGTAGACATCAAGAACTCGGAGATTCACCAATCCAGAAGAAATCTCATCGGGAAACGAACCGTTGAAGACATTGTTCGAGAGATTTAAGTGACGAAGACCGGAAAGGCTCGAGATTTCCGGCGGAATCGGACCGGAGATTAGATTTTCAGCGAGTGATAGATTCTGAAGAAGACGTAAATGAGAAACATCTGGGGAAAGAGTACCGGAGAGGTTGAGACCGGAGAGATCAAGAGAAGTCACGTGACGGCGAGATACATCGCACGTGACACCAATCCATGTACAGAAGCTTGTTGAGACTTTCCAGGAAGAGAGAGGCGAGTTTTTGTCATCTCCGGCGCCGGTGAGAGAGGTTTTGAGTGAGAGGAGAGCACGGAACTCGGAGATTGGTCGGCTTGCGGTGAAGGTATGAGAAATGTGGAGAAGAAAAAGAAGGAGAAGAAAAAGTTTCATTGTTTCTCTCTATCTCTCTTGTGTGGGAGAGATTAGGGTTGTGAGATGGTGTGAGTGTAGAGAGAAGGTAAGTGAAGACGAAGAAGAAGATGAGGAAGGTGTGAATTTGTTTTATATTCGTTCCACTTGTTTTTGGAATTGTATATAGGTGCCACGTCAGATTTGTGATTTTATTACATTACTAATCATAACACTAAAAAGTAATTGGAGGTAGACAAACACAAATTACAAAATCAATAATACTAGTGCTGATTTGATAAAACAATCAAGTGATAGATTGCAGAAGAAACGATATTTGATAAAACAGTAAAAATAGCCTGATACTAACATTTGAAATTCAAACATTTGCAGATAATTCTGATTCCAACACATCATATGCTTTGACGAAATGAATATTGTATTATTTAGAACTTTGTACGATGGAGAATATACTATTATTAGGGAAAGGTTCATTTATTTTGTTTTGGAGTCATGTTGTTCTTGAAACATTTGAATGGTGATGTTCTCAAGTATTGACAAATTTCCTTTAATTTCTCATTTCATATGACCACAATATACATTTTCTAAATAATCATGTGTAATGTACTAATAAATAGAGTAATTTTTGTTTTATTTTGAGAGACACAGGATAATTGTATGAGCATCCAACAAAATAAATGTAGAAAGATTAACTAAAATCCCTCAAAAGATACAAGAGGTCATATTCTTAATCGTATGGTTTTATCGGAAAACGACAAAAGCTAAAAAGATCGTTATTGGTAATCTAATCCTATACGTAATAAGTTAATTGATGCTTTAAAGCGAAAAAACCCAATAATTAATGTAGATGAACGGTCCAGATGCAATCATTCCAATGGATAGTCAAAAAGTTTACCACTGTGGAACCCACTCTTTAAAAGAGAGGTTTATGGTAATTGGGCCGTATGAATTGGGCCCATGTGTCTGTAAATAAAATAGTGAATTATTATGTTTTTTTTGTACTTGTGCCTTTTTGCATTAACAATGCCACAATGGGGTCGTATTTATTTGATTTGGTCGATATATCAAAGAAAAAAATCAAATGAATTAATTTCACTTTCCAATATATATATACGAATCCAGACGACATATAAAAAATTCATTTCTGGAAACATAATAATATTTCTAATACAAAAACCAGCAAAATCTGTTGAGAAGAGCAAAATATAAAAGTTAGAAAAGCAACATGAAAGTAAAAAAATATTTAGACTTCCTTCTTTTTGTATAGTGTGAATTGACTTTAATTAATAAAAAAAAGTGAAAAAGAAAATTAAAAGAGATTGAAAATGATTGATAATTATTAGAAAAAGTTATAATTTTGCTGGTGGTAGGAAATTAACCGAAAGTTTTGGTCAAATATTTATTTTGACTGAATACATTCTTGACCATGGAACATCTACGTAATTACATCTTTTACCACTAAGGAGCTCTTTGGACTTGAATGGACTGCTCGTTCGGTTGCTATGAATTGACCAAATCAGCCTTCGAGTCCAAACCAGAGATTGTCGGTTTTGGGATAAGTATCGAAAAGACGAAAACACCCTCTAGCTCGTTGTTATTAATGCAGCCGTCTGGACAGAGGAGACTGGGGGCATGATCGTAATCGTGTGTCCAGCTAACGAGGTTTCTTTGCCGGTTGCTACAGTTCACTGTCACTGATCTATCTATAATCATTTCTGCATTCTCGTTTCATCTATAAGTATTTGTATATATGTAAATATTAAAATACTAGTCACAAATTTATATGAATTTAACCATACAATTGTTTTGTAATCTTCTTTTTAGACTTTGATAGGGAGAATAATCAACCTTCTTAAGCAAAATATCATACTCAAACAATGTATTTTTATTAGATAAATTCAAATAAATTTCGAAAAATTATTGAGCAAGAATTATTGACAATCTGATTTGGTAAGCACGTGTGAAGGGAGCTTTATGTAAGAAACTTTAAGAAAGATGTGGGAAGTAGGTGCTTAATGAGATTCGTTTATTTGATTTTACACTTCTTTCTTACTCTCTTCTCTATTTCTAACCCTTTTTCATTTTTTTAAAAAGTGTCTTGAAAACTCAAATTTAAGTAAATAGAAAAATAGATTGAGATGAAGGATAATGAGATAACATTGGGTTAAGAGTTAAAATAGAGAAGAATCCAAAGCCAAAAGCAAAGTTGTTTAACGATGGAATCACGTTGTATCCATTACCAAGTTTCTTTTTGTTTTGTTTATTCTCTAACCGCATCGTCTCGTGCTGTGTTCCTTTCTGTCTCCTTAAATGCACATCTCTATAAGGATTCTTATTACCAACACACAATCTTGATTCAAATCTCTTTACTCACCAAAAAGATAACTATGATTAGTAATACGTATATGAATGGAATGATTATACCATATCTTTTTTCTTTCGAACCAAGATTAAACGGAAGAATAATAAAGCTCAACAACCATAGTTGATTTTAGTACATTTAGGAATTTGAAAGTTAACTATTATTTATGGAAAGACTGAAGCACAAAGTTAAGAATTAGGCAGTGATATGTTTTGCTTGTTTTGAAATCATGTAATAATAGAGAGAACATGTTGCGAAAGCGACGCTTGATGAAGCAAAAAAAACCAAGACAAAGGTCTTAACAAAGTCATCTTTTTTCCTTTGGTTTGAAAAAAAAAAGTTGCTTCAATTTTCTAGTGGTTCATTTGAAAGGTGAAACACGACCCAATAAAAGTGAAAATGGGACCATAAACATGTCATCTTCACATCACCACTCTGTTTCTGAGTCCGACCATCACGGACATAAAACATGGTCCAACTAATTTGATACAGTCAGTTCCCATAACTTATCTCTCTCTACGAGTTACTCTTACTATGTATGATCACTTTTTAAAACACTTTCAATACTTGCGAAACTGTATTTTAAATATTGGGAAAACAGAGAGAATTAGAGAGGAAACATGTTCTGAACATTATATTTATTACCACTCGTAAGTCACTTTCCATTTGCAGGATTTACTTATACCTAATGGTGTCAGATTGAGTTTGTGTCTCTTTTACAACAGTATCGCACCTTCTACATCCAATAGACAACTAATGAAAGCTAGAATCAATCAAAACAGATTTACACTAGAAAGAAAAGGATGATACCACATTGAAAAATTGATGAATGTATGAACAGGATGGTAACAATTTAACTTAGAATCGAAATTTTGGTATGAAATCCTCTGAAGTCTGAAGAGTTTTAGGTTTAGTTGAAAATTAGAGTACTGTAGTAGTTTGAGATCCTCTAGACGAAGCAGAAGGTTCCATCAAATTCTATTTGTTTCGCGGGCCAACCCGCAAGCCCGATATTTTATGGACATATGTAGAGTTCAAGCCCGCCCTGTGATGATGCTTATTGGGGCAAGCTGGTGGGTTTGTGGGCCGCTTGACAAAAGAACATTAAAAAAAGACAAATTTGATGGACAATCATGATTGTTGTGGTTAGTATACATACTTTTGAGGATCGGATCATGCAATGAGTGAATTCTTCACTTTAATTAAACTCATCAGATTCTCTCACAGTAACAACTAACAAACAAAGGAAACAAACTCATGAAAAGCCATCCAAGGAAAAAAGGAAATCTTTATGTGACCGTTAAGTGTTTCTTGTCAAATATTATGTGACCGTTAAGTTTATCTTGTCAAATATTATGTGATTGTGACCGTTGTTAATTGTGATTAGCAATTTCCTTGTTTCTTTTGAACCTCTTTGCTCCCCTTATAAATAAATAGATGAGAGACGCTCTCACGCAGTCTCAACAACGCTTCTTCTAATTCTTCCTTGAGAGACAAATCAAAACTCTCTCTATTTCTTTCTTTCTCATCTTCTTCCTTCAGAGACAAATCAAAACTCTCTCTTTATACATAAACTCTGTGGATTCCGATCGATGATGATGATCCAAGTAGAAGCCGACGACGATGATCCAAGCAAAAGCCGATGCAACATCCGTAAGATTTCAGACTGATCGGAGCCGAAATTAAAGCATATCATCGTTTCATAGATTGAATGATAATCTCCTTCAATCCACGGCCGTCGTCTACCGTCCAAAACAAAATAGATTTCAGTTCACCGGATAATGATCTAGCCACCGAGATGCTTTCACCGGAGACAACGAGGAACTAAGAGGATGGCGAAAGAAAACACGAAGACGCTCTCGTTTGTGGTTTCAAGTTTCAGAACAAGCACGAGTCGCCGCCTGAGTATATCACGACTTTTAGGTATATTACTTTACTACCCTTTTTCTTTTTTAATAAAGATTATGATTTTGATTTTAAAAAGAAAAAAAAGATTTTATGTTTTTCCGTTCTGATTTTTCTGATTTAAAACTAATCACAAGGTTTTCACAAATATTTTTTTAAATAAATTGTTTTAATTTTTGTTTTTAATAGATTTTTTAGTGTTAAATTTTAAATATGTGTAAACTATTAGATACATTATCCCGTCCATAATATGAGGTCTTTAAG
>Ga0041059_1002784_pt1 | contig 12695 bp, 17 predicted proteins | sample AraColnosormetaG_FD_56232 | JGI IMG/M metagenome (GOLD analysis project Ga0041059, IMG submission 56232) | Arabidopsis roots microbial communities from North Carolina, USA - Col MF nosort | ecosystem: Host-associated > Plants > Roots > Unclassified | place: USA: North Carolina | collected... | reverse complement strand
AGTTTGTTAACCATAGAGAATGTACACTTACTTTTTATGTACGTACATAAACAATTGAACACACCTCATCAGCAGCCTCACACTCCAATATGCTAGATGTCCGGATTGCCTGCAGTGAGGAAAGCCGATGGATAGACCTCTGAGTAAATGTCCTGTTAGCTTGATCATCATGTACTAGCTTAGCAATGGATGAGAGTGTTTCAAAAGCAAATAGTTGGAGTTCTAATGGGAAGCCATAAAGTGCATAAGACCCATCCAGTAAACACCTTATCAGTAGTTCAACATCAGAAGGTGTTTGTAATTTTGCTATCCTGCCCAAAGTACGGGTAAAAGACACCCTTCCCCATGGGTATTTGAAGAACAATTCCACGTTCTTCGTCTTTTCAACAGTCTTCAAAATCGGACTGTTGGGGTTATTGTGGGACGCTATCACACCATCTACCAGAATTGTAAGAGAGAGAACCAGTTGCTTCCACCCTTCCATGCTTTCCTCCTCCTTCACCCAGCTCACCAATTCAGCAATAGTTGGATTCGGTTCCTTCCCAAACCTCGGCCTAAACAGAGTCTTCCAAACACTTTTACACCCAAGTTTCACCTTTATAACAGCCTCCACGGCTTTCTTCTTGGGATACTTCCCACATTCCAGTCCAGTTATGATACAAAATTCTATTAATCCAAATCTGATAGGATGACCGCCGAATACCATCCACATCTCATTCACCTTCTTTGTCACTAACTGGCGGCATATTAGTCCAAGAACAAGCTTACCAGAGAAGGAAGACTTGTTTGCATGTATTTTAGAAAGATCCCCAAATGGAGAATCGAGAAGAAACTGCATCTCTTGTTTTCCCTTGAATACACTTGCTATGTTAGAAATGTACTCCGGTTTAGAGTACGCGTTCATCTTCGTCTTGACAGGGTACCGGTCTAGAGCAAAGAGTCTTTGTGGTAACTCTTCAACCATAAGATCTTCAGTCGGAGCAACACTTGTACTGCCTGCAATTAAAAGTGATATACAATTAGGCAATACGAATTCCTGTACGTACACAGGAATTATCCAGATTATAACTCAAAATCTGATTTTTGGCGGAAACAGAAATTTCCAATTCAACTTCTCAAAATTCCATCCTAAAGATATGCTAAATTCCGACTAGTTCTAACCCTTTAATCAAACAAGCTTTACGATTCCGATACACCCAAAGACAACAGACGATAAATTAGAGATACTAACCCAGCTCCTCTGTTGCCTTTGTCGGAGAGAGTTTTCTCCTCGGGGAAACTCTGAGTACCCGCTTCTCCTTCTCTGGACCAGTATCCTGGGTATGTTGCTTTGTCGGGACTTCGTCGTTTGCTTTATTCCCAGCCATAGCAAAAGTTGCTATCTCGCCAGAGGTTCCTCACTTCGCTCAAAAAACTGCAACTTTCTCTTCGCCGGATTTTGGAGTTCAGTGGCTCAATTCAACTACCCAACAATTCGAAGTGATGTCGAAATATGAAGGAGTGGATAATGAATTTTGAACTTCTTTCTATTTCTCTCTCAAATCTCTCCGCCCCTTTCTCTTTCTCATTTTCTTCTTCTTCGGTTTCTTCGTTTCATTTTTTTTTTTTCAAAAACTGAACCGTAGAAACTAAACCGAAACCAACTCATGTGCGGTTTGGTTGCTTCCATTAAGGATATTTTGGTCCGAAAATGATTGACAAGACAAACGGTAAAAATCATATCTCACTTTGACAAATCATGGGAGTAATTCTTTTTTCGTCCACTAATGTGAAAAATTCTTTTTAATATATTGCAAATTTTATTTTTTATTTTCTCATGTTAATATATGAAGACAATAGCCATCTCGCGTTTTCACGCCTCCCTCAAGCTCAGACGCGAACAACGAGAGATTGTGCTTCCTGAATTCTCATAATTGAGATACCATAACTCAAACGGTGTGTGACTAATTTGTCAGATCGTCAATGTTTTAAGGCCCCACGTTCGAATTCTGATGATTAGATCACCCAGAAAAGTGGATCTCCATGGATAATGCTTTTCCTTGACGACGGTTGTGTGATGTACAACCCGAAAGAAGGCAAAATTGAAAGGAGTCTGATAGAATCCTCAGGGATTTGGTTCCTGACAAACTCAGATAAATGGTGTCTAATGTTATATTCTGGATGCAATTTAGCTATTATAGATGTGTTTAGCCAGGATAGGAGGATCAATTTTCTGCCTCTAGAGTCGCTCCAATCAGATACATATACTCTCAAGCGTGTGGTAGATAAGGAATACTGTTTTGAATTACCTAGTGGCGATTATTGCAACGAGAACGCCGATGATCTGAGAGGCCGTTTGTGGGTAGACAAGAAGACGGGAGAGTTCGTTGTAGTGTGGTTCTTTAACCCTTATACCTATTTATTCTATTGCAAGAAGGGGGATACTCATAACACTGTCATTCCCTTGTCTGACCAGGTCCCCAAGGTTGTAAATGGCTTAACTGATCTAGTACTCTGGGGTTACCGTCTTTACATCGCAACCAAACGTCGTTTCGCTCGAGTTATTGATTTGTCTGGATATCAAAGGTTTCGAGGATGTCACCGGGAGTAACCCAAAGCAAATGTTTTCCCCTCTCGGAGAACATAATTCTTTTAGCATTGCGGATATAATATCAGGAGAGGTTTTGTTGGTTGAGGGCATAACCTTTGAAAACTAGAGGATCTTTTGTCTCTTCAAAGGATCCTAACAACTTAGACGACCCACATGTCTACCACCACCCCCCCCCAAGCTTCTTGAGGTAGATTCTCTTGGTGATGAAGCCCTTCTTCTTGACTTGGGTATTACCATGCCTGCTAACCATACCCTAGGTATCAAGCCAAACTCTATCTATTTTACTCGTCATGACCGTGCCCGTTTTAAAATCCCTTTTGATCTGGACATATATGTGTTCAATCTTGCAACCAAGACCCTCAAACGCTTCCCTCAACTCGCCAACATGAATCTCAAGGATGCTCAATGGTTTCACCCCATGACTTGAACGCCACAATACATGCTTTCTCTTTTTAATTGGCATTGTATTTTCTCTCTTTTTATTTCTGTCTTTGTATTAAATTATATGACATTGCCACTTGCTGGACACCTTACTTGGCACTTTCTTTGTTAAACCCTAACCGTCATGTAAATTTGTTTGATATAAATCTTGATTCAGGAAAAAGTCTCCACATCTCAATTCGTTTCAACGCTTTGTTTGATGTATGTATGGTCAGACTTAGTTTGATGTATGTTGGAAAGTTTGTCTAGTCTTGAAGACCAAGGACTTAACTACTGTCAGCAACTTCAGTTTGAATCTTCGCTTTGTCCTGACATTGTATTAAAATTAAATTTACAATGCTTGTAAGACGATGCATCATGTGGTCGCCAATTTGGTGTCTTACCATATCCTTTTGAAGGTATAGAAAGATCTAGGTCTCTTCGCAAATTGTACTCTTTGTTGAAATATATGTATCAGTTGGCAAAGGATTTAGAGTCACACATATCATTACCAAACGACGAATTTGTTTTATAATGTAACTTTGTTTTATGAGATTCTCCAGCACTTACTTTGGGAGAGAAAACGCCGGAGGAGTAGACGAATCAGAATATTTTATTAGATAGTGTTGTTTTTTGTTGATTTTTGAGTCTATAAATCTATGCATTATTATTTTTTATTTTATTTTTTATTTGAGCATTTTATTTATAACAAGATAAGTTTGTATGTTTGAGAAAGTATCAATATAATTTGTATCTTAGTCGGTAGTGTATAGGTGTGGGTTAATCAAAGGAGTCGGGTTCGAGTCTCAATTTTGTTAAAAAAATTTAAAGCCAAAACGACGACGTTTTATAATCTAAAAGAACTTCTAACTGGATATTTAACCCTGTTAATTTTTCCATCAGTTGACTTCACGTTACGTGTAAAACGGCCGAGTCAACAAACTTTCATAATTGACTTTGAAGTCAACCAAAACTTCATGATTTTAATGGCGATTCTAAAGTCCAAGCTTTTTACATCCCATTTTTGAAAGTTCAAGCTTTTTTTGACATTTTTCCTTAAGTTAGTAGAGAAAAAAAAAAAAAGTAGGAGATTTTCATTTATATTGTTTTTATCACATAATGGTAGGCATAAAACTAAAAAATTAAAATCTTCTAGAGCTAGGGTCATAGATTCAGGAGCTAGTCATCATGTTACTCATGAAAGAAACCTTTACAAAGATTACAAATCCTTAGAAAGAACTTATGTTAGATTACCCAATAGTCAAACAGTTAAGATAGATGGGATATGTAACATTCAACTTACTGATGCTTTACTTTTATAAAATGTGTTTCATTTCTCTGAATTTAAGTTCAATCTATTGGGTGTCAGTGTAATAACTAAATCTTTAAATTCTAAAGTGAGTTTTACTTCTGATGATTGCGTGATATAGGCTCTTACTCATGACCTATTGATTGGCAAAGGTAGTTAAGTCGCAAATTTGTATGTCTTGAGTTTGGATAAGTATCTTATTCATGTCTCTGATCATACTTTTCAAGGTAAGTCTATTTGTTCTATCACTGTTGATACTTTAGATGTTTGGCATAAGAGATTAGGGATCCATCTGTTGCTAAGATTGAATCTCTCTCTGAAAAACTGTTATTACCAAAGTCAAAGATAAATAATTGGTTAGCACCTAAACAATTTCATCTTCAGGCCATTCACAAGATTCTGAAATTTGTGAAGGGAACAATTGGTCAGGGATTGTTTTATGGAAGTGGTGATGTTTTCTCCATTAGTGGTTTCTGTGATGATGATTGGAGAGCTTGTCAAGATTCTAGACGATTAGTCAAAGGATTTGCTATCTTGATTGGTCAATCTCTTATCTCATGGAGGTCCAAGAAACAGAGTATGGTTTCAATGAGTTCAGCATAATCTGAATACAGGGCTATGAGCAAGACCACTAAAGAACTGATCTGGTTTACTTACATTCTCAAAGCTTTGCGAATTCCTTTCACTCTTCCTTGTTATCTGTACTGTGATAACAAAGCTGCTCTTCACATAGCTCAGAACTCTGTTTATCACGAGAGAACTAAACACATTGAGTTCGATTGCCACCAAGTTCGTGAAGCTACTGATAATGGTGTTATGAAGACCATGTTTGTAAGGATAGACAATCAACTTGCAGATGTCCTTACCAAAGCTCTTCATCCAGCTCCATGTAGAGAGAACATGCGCAAGATGGGAGTCCTCAATATCTACTCGTCTCCATCTTGAAGGAGGGTATTAGGATTGAAATGTGTTGAGCTGGTTCAGCTGGTTAAGTTAATTCACTACAAGAAATTTGCTCATTGTTAGCGCTAAAAATTTGCTATCTTACGTTATCGATAGCGAATTCACAAACGCTATGTTCTCGGTAGCTATGGTAGGTGTCACTCCTACGATAGCGGTTTTGGACATGCTATTATAGTTAATGATATAATAGCAAAATTGGAACGCTGTTTTAAATAGTAATATAGCACTTTAATGTTTTGTTAAAAAATAACGACGATTTTAATTTCGTGCCATAATAGGTTATTCTATGTTAGCAATTAGTTCGTGCCATAATAGATTTTTTTTTAGCATTACTTTTTATGCTATGATATATGATTCTTCTACCATAATAGTAAATAATTGTTAAGTTTTGTTTATTTATGCGGTTTAGTTATGCTGTAATACAATCTTTCACAACTTGTTTGTTTTTGCTATTATATGAATTTCCAGAACCCAACATAGAGAAAAAAAGTCTGAATAGAAATTTCATCTAAAGTCAGAATCAAAAACAACATAGAGGAAAAATCCATACAAATCATTCAACATAACATAAGTCTAAATCATAAGTCTAAATCCAAAGTAGACAACAAGTGTTATTCTGAATTACATAATACAGGTTGATTAGTCTAGTCTAAGACTACTTTAAACTAGCTACCCTGGACCAAAGTTTCTTCATTCCCTGCAATAATCAACAATGTCTCATTTCAGTTTCGTATATAAAACCAAAGTACAAGGATCACTGTAATCTAGAAACTTACCCAGTTTATTCTTAAACTCAATAGATGACAAACTTATCCATTGGCCATGCAATAGATGAACCAAGTGAATCTCTCATATAATCGATTTCATCTGATGCCCTCCAAACTGTTGCATCATCTATTTTCACTATATCCACCCAAACTCTAGCTACATTAGCTCCCAAGCGAACATTGTGTACCTTTTGGTCTGGGTCGACTGGATGCACACGTCCTTTAGCAACCACCTGCTTCCTTCCACTGATATCCATTAACTTACACTTCTGATTGGCCTTGATAACTTCAGCTACACCTTTACGCTGCCATGTTACAATATAAACCAGTTTTAATGTATGTAGAAAAATAATCAGATTCAATACGTAATAACAACAAACAAAATACCGGAGATCTTCTCAGAGGGAGTTGTGAATCCAGCAGTTGAATTTTCTTGACAAGAGACTTTGAACCTGTAGCTGTGGACTTCTTAGCTATGCCCTTTGAAACTGTTGCAACGGATTTTGTACTTTTTGCTGTAGATATCTCAGGGGATGGCTTATAACCTACTGTTGCAGTTTGTGAACCTGATGCTGCTGCTTTCCTGGACGCTGCTGCTTTCTCTGATCCTGCTGACTTGCCTACTGATGCTGCTGACTTGCCTACTGATGCTGCCGACTTGCCTACCGATGCTACTGCTTCCAATGGTGATTTTCCTCTTGCCGCAGAATTGTGAAGTGGAGATATGTGGCATGTTGCATCTGCAGGGTTTTCAAAGATAACTTTGTTGACAGGCCATGGAAAGGTAAGTCATTAAACAGTCCTCAAGGTAAGTCACATCCATCGTTGACCTCCATATAAATGTCTCTGGTTGAAGAATTGCATCGACATATATCTTCACTATTGGAGGTCCGAGAGGATTCCCATTGACTAATGCATTTTGTTCTTGTGTCTGCCAACGTCCTTCTGCAACAACAACATCATTTGAAGACAAATCAAAAAGCTGGCATTTGTTATTTGGTCCCTGTCAAAAATATTGAAACCCGGAAATACATTATGTTAATAGAAGATCATTACTCTATATATGAGAATGAGACTGAATAATAAACTTTACCTGGCCTACAATGTCTTCTTATTGGAGATCCTCTTCTAGGCTAACACACATAGCAGCAGGCCATGCAATCATATGTTCAACGGCTTTCTCAATGGTGAACATGTTAGCCGCAGGTCTCCAAAGGAATGCTTCTGGTTCAATATCAGTGTCAATCAAGACTTTAACATCGGTAGGACCTAAGCGACAGTCATTCACTAATTCACCCAGATCATAAGGAATAATACATCCCTCAGCAATTTTTGCATACGAACCAGCCCAATCAAGTAAGACACATTTTGGTTGTGTCCTTTTGTTCACACTCTGTAAAAGAAAAAGATAGACAAAGTATTAAGTGAGTGTATCTGTTAGAGCAAATCAAAGCATATGATATGAGTGACTTACTCTTGAAGCTGAGTTTTCACCTACTTCAGGTGATTGTATCTGTTACAAAAAGAGAAAAACAAAGTCAAATCTTATGTACTAATTGAGCTGTAAGTCTTTATATATAAATAGATAAGTGCACTAACCTGGTTCTTCATTTTCTCAATTATTTCTTGTAGCTCATTGACCTTCTTTTGTAGACGAAGCTGATTCTCTAGCATTTCAGTCATACACTTGTGCTTCACTTGGAAACAAGCTAACTTGGTCTTATTCATATTGCGACCCATTGCTCTCATTCTACCTACCAGGATTGTCAGGCCCTAACAGTTACCGTAGTGAATCTTGTGCTTCATTTGTTGATGGATTATCATTGTTAACAATCTCTTCTGCCTTTTTCTGAAACTCATAAGATACATTTTAAAATATCAAGTGTGATTCAAAATGCCAAAATGCAAATCAAACAAAACAAAATAACTCACAATCTTTTCAGCAGCATTCGTATTCACTTGTGTACCATCTTTCTTAGTACGTGACTTAACCCAAACCTTTAGCCTTGTCACTTCAGATGGGTCTGCACTACCAGTTTTCTAAACCAAAAAAATGATCTCAGTTAATACATAAGTGTTTGGACTTTGGAAAAAGGCTGAGCAATATGAACAATATAAGTGTGTACAAGTTTTACCATGTCTTCGGCAAGTCTAACCATTCCCCTGCGACTACAAGTGTGTGAAATCTGATTGCGCCTTCTTTCCTTGTGGCTATCGCTTACAACCTAACAGATGAATGTTAATTTCTATTGTATATAGATAAATTTACAAATTCCAAATGCATAGCTTAAATTCTTGGCTAGTTTTGAGCTTCACAAATTTACGCCAATCAAAAGGAGAAATGTTTTTAGGTCGCATGTTCATCCTCTCTTGGTTAGTCTTAGCTTCTCTAATGTTTGTAACTGGCCTTGATTTCCAGGAGCTCCACAAACATCCCATCCGCCTAAGCAATGTAACCTTTTGGTACTCTTCATCTAGTTCAAACCTTGTTTGCAATCAAAAACAAAGCAGTTAAGTACTCACCAATATCTAATAAACTTGTAAATTTTACACAAAGCTTACCTGAACAGATTTCCAGAGAACAGTCCTGAGTTCTTCACCAATTTTAGTCCAACGTTCAATTGTGATTGGAACGTGTTCTCTTACTAATGCCCCTACAAATGCTGCCAGCTTAACTGAGCCTTTATCAATAGACTCTCCCATGTTACTGAACTCTACTCTTACTCTCGCATTTGGATCCTTGGCAATATCCTTCAGCCTAGTTGGTCCTCGATGTCTCTTACGCTTTGGCTCAACATATTCATGACCCTCAGATAAAACAAGCTCTCCTTAAGGTTCTTCCTCATTGACCTTATCCGGATCTCCATCAACCACCTGATCTGGATCTGCTACTTGATCTGGTTCCAAATGATCTTCACCATTCACCTTATTTGCATCTGATACTTGAACTTCAGCTGGTTCTACATGTTCCTCATCATTGACTTGTGGTTCAATTGTACCAATATACTCGACCTCATCATTGACATTCTTTGCATTGACCTTTTTTTGTTACTTCTACCTCGCCTTTTCTTCTGTTGTCCCATCTTAAATCACCTGAGAAAAATGAAAGAGTAAAGGGTTAAGTACACCGGATGCAGATAAGACATTGAACACACTGTGGGAAACAGACATAAAACATAGAGAAGACAACAAGGAATGAAAATGAAACAAAAAAAAACTACATTTCACAAACATATATTCCTTCACAATCAGTCCTCTCATTCTCAGCGTCATCCAAGTCAGCGTCTATGTCAACATTTGGTGGGAATGTGCCAATGGCTGCAATTGAATATACAAACTCTTTCTGACAGAATCTTCTTGAAGATCCTCTCAATGCAACATACCAAGGTGTTGAGTCATCTTCTCTTAGGTTAAAAACTTGTTTTGCTTGAGAGGCTAGTATGTACGGATCCCATAAAAATGAGACTTGACTATGATTCAGGTTTATAAGTGTCTTTTGCATTAGACCTACAGATAGCAGTTGCCTCATAGTACACACCACTGTTCTGAGTTTTTTTTATCCACTGTTCTTGTATGAAATCGCTGCCCATTCACTATATAACCAGTATATGTCCTTGCACAACTACGTGGACCATAAGCTAACCATTTAAGTGTTTCTTCATGTCTGTTTGAATCAAGAGGTATCTAACAAATTTAAAAAGAAAATGTCAGACACCTATATGCTTACTGATAAAGTATAGTGTTCAAGTGTCATGTGTGAGAGATAAACATGCCTGTTTTTTAAGCCATGAAGCAAAATTCTGAGTGTGCATACTCCATAACAGTGATGCATCACGTCTGCATCTTACATTTGAGTCTTGTAGATGTTCCAGGTGCTCACTAATACAAGGAGAAATAAGAAGTAGTTAAAGACAGCCATATGGATAAGTAAAATATATATAGCTAAGTAAAATGAACATGCTGACTGGAACTTACTCAACATAAGATTCAAAGACTGCCATATTTTGGATGACAACCATATGGGCTATTTTTGTCTCTATTTCTGTAAGATTAATATAAGAGCCTGCTGAGATTGGAGGCCCGTCAAGTATAAAGTTGCTCTCATACTAAGTAATTCTATCAACATTTTCCTGAACATTTGTTGTCTTCTTCAAAAATTCACTAAAAACTGTATGCATTCTTCAGCTAGATAACAAAATCCTTTAGAACTTTCATATATCTTTCAAACGGATACATCCATCTGAAATGAACTGGTCCACCTAACCGAACTTCTCTGCCTAAATGTACTGTCAAATCCTCCATTATATCAAAGAAGCTTGGTGGGAAAAACCTTTCAAACAGGCAAAGGGTTTCAACGATCTCAGTTTCTAGTTCCAAAAGTTGCTCCATATCAATTACTCGTCGACACAAGTGGTTGAAGAACGTACATATGCCCCTGATTGCAACCCTAGGACCTTTAGGTAGCAACCCTCTAAGAGCAATATGCAGAAGTAGTTGCATTAACACGTGATAATCCTGTGACTTAAGTCCCGTGACCTTACACTCATCTAATGAGACGCCTCTTGATATGTCTGAGCAGTACCCATCTGGACCTTTGAAGTCATACAACTGTTTGAAGTCATACAACCATAAGATGGTCCCTTCTGGCAGTCGACCCTGCGATCGAGTATATCAGTCATTTCTATCACTTTTTACTGTTTTCTGCATCAACATTAGGACTGTTAGAAAACCAACCAAATTCTGCCTGGCTTGACTTAGAAACTTCTGATCATATCTCATCTGTCTGCATCACACCCATTTGGATTGACACCAAAAATACTACAACGACAGGATTAGTGTTTTAGGATAATTGAGCAAAAACCTATTATCAATTTGGCGCCGTTGTCAACTGGGTGCTTGTTTGCTATATTTGAGATTTCAAAATTGTTAAGATCAAGTTCGTTTTTGTTGTAAGAGATACTAACATTGTGTCTTTTCAGACTTTGTATTTCAGGTACTTAGCAACCAACTTTATTTGTCAGTTATAGCCAGGTTGTACCTGTTGCATGCATACACGGTCACAAGGGAATCAGAACTTCCTATTCAACGATAACATCGACCGTATTGCTTGCCAACTGAGAGAACTGAAAGCAACAGACACCATGGCTGACATTGTAGATGAGCAAAAGCAACCTAACAACATTGGTGTTGGTGACTTCCCTCACAACCACAACCAGTGTCATGGCATTGTTCCACCTCCAATACAGAACAACAACTTTGAGATCAAAAGCAGCCTCATTGCAATGGTGCAGGAGAACAAGTTTCATGGCTTGCCAATGGAGGATCCGCTCGATCATCTAGACGAGTTTGAAAGGCTTTGTAGCCTTACTAAAATCAATGGAGTTAGTGAAGATGGTTTCAAGCTTCGCTTGTTTCCATTCTCACTTGGAGACAAAGCACATATGTGGGAAAAGACGCTACCCTAGGGATCAATCACGTCCTAGGATGACTGCAAAAAGGCTTTCTTGGCAAAATTCTTCTCCAACTCTAGAATTGCAAGACTCCAGAATGATATATCCGGATTCACTCAGAAGCAAAATGAAACCTTCTGTGAAGCTTGGGAACGCTTTAAGGGTTATCAAACCAAATGCCCTCATCACGGATTTAAGCAAGCTTCTCTTCTCAGCACACTCTATAGAGGCGTCTTACCTAAGATAAGGATGCTGCTTGACACCACTTCAAATGGGAATTTCCTGAAGAAGGATGTTGAAGAAGGGTGGGAGCTAGTTGAAAACTTCGCTTAGTCGGATGGTAATTATAATGAAGATTATGACAGAAGCATCCGCACCAGTTCTGACTCTGATGACAAGAACCGTAGAGACATGAAAGCTCTCAATGACAAACTAGACAAAATCCTCCAAGTACAGCAGAAACATGTTCAACTCATCTCTTAAGATGAACCATTCCAAGTACAAGAGGGGGAGAATGATCAGTGTCCTGACAGCTATGTTCAGAATCAAGGTGGCTACAACAAGGGGTACAACAATTACAGACCCAACCCAAATCTGTCATACAGAAGCACCAATACCGCCAACCCTCAGGATCAAGTCTACCCTCAGCAGCAGCAGAACCAACCCAAACCGTTTGTTCCATACAACTAAAGCCAAGGGTTTGTTCCAAAGCAGCAGTTTCAAGGAGGATATCAACAACATCAGCCACCACCTGGTTTCACACCACATCAACAACAAGCACCTGCGCATCAGAATTCAGACATAATGAAAATGCTCCAGCAGCTCATTCAAGGACAAGCCATAGGAGCAATGGAAATCGCTAAGAAGCTTGCTGAATTAAACAACAAAGTCGACCGACAAGGCGTTGAACTTAACAGCAAGTTTGAATCACTGAGCACTAGGATGAGATATGTGGAAGGCATCCTCGCTTCACCATCTGTTAATAACAACCTAGGCCAGCTTCCAGGGAAAGCAATCCAGAACCCTAAGGAGTACGCCACTGCTCACGCCATCACTATTTGCCATGATCGAGAGCTGCCAACTCGACATGCCTCAACCTCTATCACTAGGGACAGTGAAGTTCAAGAAGGGGAGGATTTAGTTCAGAATGAAATTCCAGCTGAAATAGCAATAGAGGAGCCCATACTCGATCGCAG
>Ga0041059_1002783_pt1 | contig 12705 bp, 15 predicted proteins | sample AraColnosormetaG_FD_56232 | JGI IMG/M metagenome (GOLD analysis project Ga0041059, IMG submission 56232) | Arabidopsis roots microbial communities from North Carolina, USA - Col MF nosort | ecosystem: Host-associated > Plants > Roots > Unclassified | place: USA: North Carolina | collected... | reverse complement strand
GGTGGGTTTTGCTCATTTTAAGGGATTGCAATTATATTTTTGTTTGTCAAACATTTTTTGTTTTAAATAGTTGCTGAATATATTTAGAATATTTTTAGTTTGTTAATCAATTTATCGCTGGAAAAAAATCAATAATTAATAGTTAATGGCAACCATTGTAAATAACTCCCAACTCTAGGATTTATTTTACAAAATGACTGCAAAAATGTATATATAGATAACAATTAATATATCTGTCTTAATTAAAATATTAATATTTTTTTTTTTTGAGAAACTTTACTCACTTATACTGATGATGGAGATGGTCTTACAAAAAGTAAAACTCCGACATTCCAAGTTTCCACCTTTGTTCTCTCCAAACATATATTATACTAATAGATTAGAGAAGAACTCTATAAAGTTTTTAACTTTCTCCCCAAACGAGGAATCTCAAAGTCAATTGCTGTTCTGTGATTCCAGAGTGTTTGTTTCTCTGTCATAATCTCTTCTAGTTGCGGTTTGTTGGGCTCTCACTTTCTCTTTCAGCCGATTTGATCTTTCGTTTCTTGTGGTTTGACTTCACTTGAAGCAAGCTCTTTTATTGATCTTATTGTCTCCTTTATGTTCTGATGATTCCGCATTGTGAAATCACTAGAGATTTTGGGGTTGTGATATGAATAATCTGGGGAATTTTGGGGTTTGGGGATTCGGGTTCTTCTCCTTATCTATTTGGTTTGCGGTTCTGCAACAAGCTAATGGACTCAGACCCATAAGGGAGACTGCTCGGTCCTGGGGCGATGAGGTTTGTGTTGTTTTGATATGATCGTTTCAAATTGTTTTCAATGTTCCTTGATTTTGTGTATCAGCTAAGTCTTTGATTAGTTTGCTGTTCATGTGTTCGTTGACTTGATTAAGTTGCAATAGTAGAATTTCTGATAGCTCAGAATCTAGGATGGGAATTAGATTATGCAGTTTTCGTCTCTCTATTTGCCGCCGAGTTTTCGATAGAATGGGAAGGCTGAGACTGTTTTGTGATCTTGCAGTGGCTCTTTGGCAAAAAAGAAAAAGGTGGAGCAGGACCGTTTTCTGCGTGGAATATAACAGGAACATATAGAGGTTTCGTGGCATTGTATTGTTGATTTTCTTTCTGCTTCAATATCATAACCTTGAAGCTCATTTCCGTGATGTATTTATGTTACAGGCACATGGAAGTTTCTAGATACTGTAAATAGCTCTTCAAAGTTTCCAGATTTCAGAAAAGAAAGTGGTAACTCTGTCATTGAGTTAGTGACAAGTCCAACAAAAATTACTGGTGTGCATTATGTTCAGGTGAATAGTCGCTCTTCATAGTCTTTTGCATCATGGAGATCGTGCTTTTTGATCTTAGTAAAAACTTTGCAAAATCAGAACTTGTGTTAACTTTGAATGTGAACAGGGTGCAGTTGTTTTCCATGACGTATTTGACAATGAACACAATGTGGGTGGTGCCCAAATTAAAGTTGAAGGTGTATATATTTGGCCCTTTAGACAGCTCCGTCTTGTTGCTAACAGGTATAACTACATTTTTTTTTAAAATCTATTTAACTGCTTTCAAGATCCAGTATTGGTAGTGTTCTCTAATGTCTGTACGTTTAATGATTGATCAGCGGAAAGAAGAGTGATTCAGGACTAGAAGACGATTATCTTCTCTCCAACCCCTATCATCTGGTAATGCCTGATGTGATCCACTTTGCCACAAGATGATGGATCATATTTCTGATTCTTCGTTATCTTTATTTGATGCGTTAAAATGTTTGGAGAGCTGATAAGTGTCAACTTTTCTGCTGTTGGACAGCTCGGTATTTTTTCCTCCCAAGTATTTCAAGAATCTCCAAGAGACAGAATATTGAAACAGAAAACTTGTGAGTAGGATCTGGATTTGTTTCCATATGTTTTACTCTTCTGCTACATCTGACCTTCATTTATGTTGCATTCCAGCTCCAATATATGAGATGGAGAAGCACTGCAATATCGAAATAGCTGCCCAAATATCCCAAAGCACTTCTAGTGAAAACAGTATGTATGCCTTCTAACACTTGGCGTTGAAATGATGATGCTGGCTCAGTTCTTGCCTTCTTAGCTAATTTTAGTCTGACTTTGAGAACGAGTTTTACTTATTTTGGTAGATGGGGACAAAGATCGTTATCAAATTGAAGGATTGATGGAAAGTCCTGCAGTAGATGATGAAGTAGATTGTTTTTCGCCATTGTCGCTGAATGCAACCTCCATAAACGTCGAAGTCTACTATAACAAGGCTGTGAACTATACATTGATGGTCACTTTTGTATCCTTTGTTCCAATCTCTTTTCCATTCCATCAGAAAATGACAAACACATGGCAGTTTTAGCGGATTCCTTAACTTGTTATTGTACCTAGGTCTCGTTCCTCCAGGTTCTTTTATTGATCCGGCAAATGGAGCACAGTAACACACAATCCGTAAGATTCTCATTGTTTGTTTATCTGATCTTTCTAAGAGAAGAGACTGGATGCTAACTTTTGGATGACTCTTCTTGTATACAAGGGTGCCGCAAAGGTCTCTATAGTAATGATCGGGCAACAAGCCATCATGGATTCTTATTTATGCCTTTTACATCTCACAGCTGGGATTTTAGTTGGTATGTATTTTAAATATAATCTCGCTATTCTTCACAATGTGCCCTCTTTGTTTTGATAATTATCTTCATAGCTTTTCATACTCTGTCTAAGAACATTTCTCAATGATTGTGATGGAAATTCTCATAACTGTCTATTTCTTACCATGTCATGCTTTTCTCAATCATTCTATTTTATTCTCATGCAGAATCCCTGTTTAACGCTTTTGCAACAGCTGCGTTCTTCAAATTTGTAGTGTTTTCGATATTTGAGATGAGATATCTTCTGTCCATATGGAAAGCGACCAGGCCTTCAACCAGCGGTGAGGGCTGGGAAACAATGAGGCGTGAGCTCTCCTTTTTGTACAGCCGTTTCTGTGAGTACTTGATTTCTTTTGTGTTTGTTCATCATCAAGTAAATGCTTAGAAATTCTCACAGATGTTTAAAGTTTCTCTCATTGTAATGATTTTCAACAGATGGAATCCTTCTTGGAGGCATATTATTAATGTACGAGTTCCACAACTACATGCGGCCGATCCTCCTACTCATGTACTCATTTTGGATTCCCCAGATAGTTGCAAACGTTGTTCGTGATTCTCGAAAGCCTCTGCACCCATATTATATACTAGGGATGACTGTTACACGACTTGCTATACCGTTGTATGTTTTTGGTTGCCCGAAGAACTTCATGCGTGTAGAGCCCAGCAAGGCCTGGTGTGTAAGCCTGTGTGCATTCATGGGGTTTCAAGCTGGTGTTCTTCTTCTTCAGCATTATTTCGGGTCTCGTTGCTTTGTCCCTCGAAAGGTTCGTTGGTCTGATGACTTTGTAGATTGATAGTAAATTGCTTAGTTGTCTTTAGTTCATGTGTTTGCTTCTGATTTGGCAGTTGCTACCTGAGAAATACAGCTACTACAGAAGACTCGATCATAATGTAAACCGAAGCAGGGACTGCGTAATCTGCATGACCACGATTGATCTCAGACACCGTATTAATGATTGCATGGTAACGCCGTGTGAGCATATATTCCACTCGGGATGCTTACAGAGATGGATGGATATAAAGATGGAGTGCCCAACATGTCGTCGCCCACTTCCTCCAGCTTAACCTTTGGTTCCTTAGGAATCGTCTATTAACTGCACTCACATTTTATTGTAGGTAACAGCTTCTTGAATCATGCTCTAGGTTCTGGCTATTAAACTGATCTTTACACTGAAACATCTTTGGGTTCTTCTTTGGTTTCAGGTCTTGGAAAGATATTAGATGAAAACAGAGCATAGATAGAATTTGTCGGAGGAGTAGACATTAGATTAACTGTGTAATAAGTCAATCTCTTTACTGCATATTCATTGCCCATTCTTTCAATAAAATCCTCCAACATATAAACAATCATTTACATACACTAAAATTACTTTTGGGTCAAACCTTTTAACAATACCAAACCTACACATATTTTTGTTCCTTCGTCCTTGATGATATGAGAGATTGCTCTCTTATACTTACCATGTGATACGAAATACAAAGTAGGAACCAGAGATGTGTTAGATACATTCAATAATAAATCATCGTAGACCACAAATTACGCGTTACTTGAGAGGCAATCATTGTCTCCCAAGTGTCTCTTTCTTTTTTCCTCACAAACACTATACAGAGACTTTTTAATTACTGCGTGAAGATTACGAAGAGCATAACGAGATGCGTTGTTTGGCGAGTAACTCGTTAAGCTTCTTCATGAGCTTAGGATCAGAGCATATATACTCTTCCATTGACTTTCTCAGATTCCTCAGTGTCTCTGTGTCATCTTCACACGTTTCTCTGTTGAGCAGCTTCGTGAACAGTTCTTTCCACAGATCCACCTTCCAGTATCTGAGCAAATAACTTAGTGATTCAATATCCAAACAATAATTTTTTTTTGTTTGAGAGACAAAACAAGCAAATGAAGTTGAATTATTCTTTTGAGACCTTTTAAATGAAGTTCTCGGCATATTAATGTAGCCACCGTCCAGAGATTGCTTCTTCTCGATCTCCATGTAGACGTTGTGCAGCATCATGTGGACGATTACACATAGTCCATAAGTGTCCACCTATATATAACACATGTTACAATGGACTCGAATGGTTAAAAGTCTAATCATGCAAAGAAAAATTCTTGCTGAAGCAGTGTGATTTTAAAGACTTGCCTGAAACTTCCAAGGTTTATCCTCCTTCATCTCCACGCAACGGAAGCCTGAGGTACGACAATCTCCTGTAAACTCGGTGGTTCTAGGAAACAAGCTCAAGTCTATTCCTCTACCCCAGTCAACAAGACAGAGACCCTGAGGTAGAAATGAAAAGTTGCATCAGATTGTGGACACACACAAATCAGAGTACTAGTAGTTGTATAAGGGATTTACCTTCTTGCTCCAAGAACCTGTTTTCTCATGAAAGCCTGTCTCAGTTAGGTTTTCTCTGCAAGTAATCCGTGAGGTATGTCAGTCTCTGCCACGATCGTTAACATACAAGTACATGGCTTCATGACCAAAAAGTCTTTATCTACAATCTAATCAGCAATATTGGAGCGGAATAAACTTACGGAGGGTATCGGATCAGCAGATTGTCTGGCTTGAAATCACCATGAATGATTCCAACACTGTGCAAAGTCTCCAGCATGTTCAGCATTTCTATTGTGTAATACATGCACAAAACTTCTTCCATGGACTTTCCAACAACGACATACGAGTTTATGACGTCCTTAAATCACAAAAAGAAGGCAAATGAAGCAAAGAACTATGTTTGCATTTTGTATATTCAGTCCGTGAGAGTCCTAAGATACCACCTACCTGGAGTGTCCCGTGTGATAAATAATCGCAGACAAGTATACTGTAGTCTGAATACACGTGCACTCTCTGAGCCAATCCAAAACTTGATCTCTAACATAGCATGAGAGTAATTAGTACGGTGTGAAACACCTGTGAACTGGTAATATTAATGGAAAAGGGCATACTTGGCTATCTGGGATCCTGCAATCAAGTTGGCGATACATGTGGAATTCCCAAGGAAAAGGTGGTTTTTGTACCTGTGAAGAGATTTGTATATGCAATATGAGCATTTAGCATCATACTGTATTTGAAAAAACTTTAAGGGTCTATCTACCTTTAGAGCAACTACTTCATCAGGATTGCTGTCAATGAATGCTTTGAACACTTGAGCAAAACCACCTTGGCCAGCACAGCCCTTCATCTGGTACTTTCTTCCACCTAGCAAATAGACAGAGCCAATGGATCCAGGTCACTTTTTTTATTTTAGTCTCAGAGAAGACATATTGTCCCAGGTGAGAACAAAGCGGGAATCAATTTCTTTTACACAAATGAATACATGCCCAGCCACTTTTAATTTGAAAAATGCATCTTATAATAAAAAGAAGGATTCTTTATCCTGTAGCGGTGACAGACTAGATTGGTATGAAAAAAGTATACCTATCTCAATGATCTTATTTCTGGAATAATTCTGCAAAGATGACAGGTTGGCCTTTCCAGGGAAAACTTTGTTGCTTACATGGTACCCCTGATGCAAACATAAAGAAAGAAACTCAGTGGACAAGCCTCCCTATATAAGTTAAATCATGTAAAATATCATGATTTTCCATCAGCCTTACATCATATTTCACAAGCTGTGGTTTTATCTTGTGAATTAAGCCGTTCACAGTGGATGTTTCCCATGGATTCACAAAACCCGTCTCCAAGTCAGTGGCCTGAGCATCATCACCAACCTGCCAGAAAGAAAACGTTCAATCCTCAACTAAAGCTATCAAAGTGCATTAGAATAACCATATGCTACTCATTAAAATTAAAAAATAAACCTTTTCAAGGGAAGATGCTTTGGTCCTCTTAGAGATTCTTTGTAAGAACAATGAGTGAGCCTCTTTTAACCTGTCAAATGGTTCAGCTTTCCTACAATTCTCCAATGAGAAACAAATAAGAAATGAAACCACAAACTAGAGGAAAAAGATAAGGAAGGAGCCACAGAACAAGGAGAAAGATAAGAGACCTTGAAAGACCAGTCTGATAAACAGAATTTGCTCTTCGCCACAATCCTTTGACCTCAAGAAAAATAGCATACCATTCATAGAGCAACGAATGCCCTTTACATATCTCAGTCTCTTCAATTTCTCTATAAACCCTCTCAAAATCTTCCCTGCCTTCAAGCTAAGAAGAGATTCAACAATTTAACCCCCAAACTGTAACATCTACATCAGTTGATTCGCAATATAACAATCCCAAACCCTAAGAATGCTAATCAAACAAACAATCGAGGAAAGAAAAGCACAATTTAAGCTCAAACAAGTTGGGAGAGAGGGTTTTAGTAAAGTTACATAGAGAAACCAGATCTTGAGGAATCTGAGGTCATTTCGGTACCGAGAATCTTTCTTATAAGTTGAGATACAATCAAATAGAAGCTTATCGAGATCGTATCCGGAATTTTTACCAGCGTATAGATCCTCCATCGAATTTTTAATCTCCCTGTGAAAACCCCAAAATACAACATCGGAAAATTAGAATCCATTTTGACACATATAGCACAATTAGTTAGATGAGAAGGAAGGATAAAGCATGAGTTACATAAGCCACGGGAAGAGCGGGTCTCCGGCGGCGTCTCTGTAACCGATTGTCATTTTCGCAGCCGTAGGAAGAGAGAGAGAGAGAGAGAGAGTGGGAAGTGAAGCTTTTCAAAAAAAATTAACTTTCGAAATTCAAAATTTGTTGGACCAGAGCAAATATTCTATATAACCCAAAAGTGTAAATGGGCCTATTTTGTTAATTATGTGGCCCATTGTTTCAGTTAAGACAAATGAAAATCCCGGCCCACGCGCTTCAGGTCCACGGATTCTAGTCTTACGCGCTAAACGCGCCTTTGTTGCGTGTGGTTTGTCTTTTACACGCGTATTTCTTTTTGTCGACGTCATTTTGTTCGAATTTGTTTGAAAATATTTTTAAGATAAAGTTTCCTTTCTTTGTTGCACATGTTGTCATGACAGAGTAACTAGAAAAACTGATAAAATAATGTCTTGTTATTTTAAGTAATAACAAAAAAATATTTTTCCGATCAATAATGTAATGAATGAGATGATGTGCACGAAATAACAGTTTTTTATTTTAAAAGTAATGTTTTATTTTGTCGGCAATGTGAAAGAATGTAGCAAATAATAATAGAGAGAATTTGTTTAGGGAATACTTTTGCCTTGAGAAAAATATAAAGAAGAAAAGTCGTCGGCGGAGGAAGTCAGTAGCCAATAATGATAAGAATCACCGGCTGTTCACATGTGGATTGATTACCTCACATTCATATTTATTACATAAACTCATCTCTCTGTTTTTCTTTCTTAGAATCATTCATATTTCAGACACAAAGGCAGAGAAACAAATTCTTGTAACAATGGCAGGCAGAGAGATTCTCCATAAGATGAAGGTATGCTTAGCTCAACGCTAGTCTTTTTCTTTTTTCTTTAGTAGCGTTTCAAGGGCTCTAAAGAATCTTGATTTTGTGATCTGATCCTTGTATGTCTTGTTCTGTTTCTCATTAAGCTATATTTGTTTCTTTGTGATAACTTGTACGTAGAGCCGTTTTAAGGAAGTTAGCATCTCGCATGTTAAACGATGATATTGATTCTTCTAGAGCTTGTGTTACTGAATTTGTTTCAGTAATTTGTGCATTTTCTATATTCTCTTTTTGGTTAGAGATTTGGTGATAATGAAATGTATGTATGTTGCTCTTGATGAAGAAATTACAGAACTTGGATTAATGTGATTGTGTTTTGGTGTGAATTGGTAAAGGTTGGATTATGTAGATCTTTTTTGTTTGTTTTGTTCTGCAAGCTGAATTTTATTCATGAAATTGAGTCTTTACAAAGGGTTATGTGGATCTAATAATCATTTGTTTTTCTTTAAATGTCTAAACTTTGAATTTCTTTTTGTTTATCAAACCAAACTTGATTTTATAATTTATCTTTCTCATTTATTTTCATATTTGCTTTTTTTTTTCTTCTTATATTTTGCTGTTATTTGTCAACTTATGTTTTTAGCTTAAGAATAAAATGATTATAATGTATTGAGTAGTAAAAAAGTTTTTTTTAAAAATGAAACTAATAGTATAATTTCTTGTTGTTTGGGTGTGAATATTTGAAGGTTGGATTATGCGGATCTGACACAGGCAGAGGTAAAACCAAGGTGTGGAAGAACATCGCACACGGTTATGACTTTGTGAAAGGCAAAGCGGGCCATCCGATGGAGGACTATGTTGTGTCTGAGTTCAAGAAAGTAGACGGCCATGATTTGGGTTTGTTTGCTATCTTTGATGGTCACTTAGGGCATGATGTAGCCAAGTACTTGCAAACCAATCTCTTTGATAACATACTCAAAGAGGTAACTCATGTTTAAAGCATGCATGAATCTGTTTTTATGGATTTCTATAATGTCTCTGATAAGACTTAAAATGTTTTTGTTGTTTCACTTATTTCAGAAGGATTTTTGGACTGATACGAAAAACGCTATAAGGAATGCATACATATCAACCGATGCTGTGATATTAGAGCAGTCACTTAAACTTGGCAAAGGTGGATCAACGGCTGTAACAGGCATTCTGATAGATGGGAAAACGCTAGTGATTGCTAACGTTGGAGACTCACGTGCAGTGATGTCAAAGAACGGTGTTGCTTCTCAACTCTCTGTTGATCATGAACCAAGCAAGGAACAAAAGGAAATAGAAAGCCGTGGTGGCTTTGTATCAAATATTCCAGGTAAGTTTTGTAGATGGAGACACTTACTTGCTCATCACATATAAAACATGAGAAGAGGAATTTATAGACGATTCTTGAATGGTTTCAGGGGATGTTCCAAGAGTTGATGGACAACTAGCGGTTGCTAGGGCGTTTGGAGATAAGAGCTTAAAGATACATCTGAGCTCAGATCCAGACATAAGAGACGAGAATATCGATCATGAGACTGAGTTTATCCTTTTCGCAAGTGATGGAGTTTGGAAGGTATTTGAGATCTCGTCCCATGTTATCATCAGAGTGATGAAATCTTTAACAATGTCTTGACGAGTGTTGCATTAATTATCAGGTGATGTCGAACCAAGAAGCGGTGGATTTGATCAAAAGCATAAAAGATCCACAAGCGGCAGCCAAGGAGTTGATAGAAGAAGCAGTCTCTAAGCAAAGCACAGACGACATTTCTTGTATAGTTGTAAGGTTCCAGTGATAGATAAACTTTTGTTGTCTATAAACTTTACCATTCCGGTGTGTGTGAGAGGGAGAAACAAAAGACGTATAAAACGCCTAAGCTGTGTGATCAAAGTCATGTCTTGCTTAAACAATTCCATTGACAATAAATGTTCTGGCCACAATGTAAAATCCATGGTTGTTGATCCAATACTCTAAATGGTTTCTTTTATCTACAAAGCTAGAATAGAGAGAGATTTCCTCAGACAGACGACAAGTCAAAAGACATAAGTTGGCTCACTTGGGCCTATAGGCCTATCAACACTGCAACACTGCAGAACTTGAATCTCTGTTGTTTACTGTGTTGGTCTGATATATATATTCTCTAGCCAGTTATGAATGTATGACATCAACTCAGCTGATTCTAGTTGACTGGGTTAAGTTATTAAGTTTCATTCATTTTCGTTTGTTTGATTGATGCAGCCGTGCTTCTTGCGACGAGAGGCTCTCTCAGAAAGGTATTGTAGATGATTTGGATGATGAAGCTGATTCTGTTGACAAAGACGTGTCAGTGCCAATGGTAGAGAAACAGACACAAACTCAAAATGGAAGTTCAAAAGCAAAAAAAAAGGCGTAAAGAGAAAGATATGGTTGTTGAAGCTTATGTAAAGCAGACTGAAGCTCTTGAGAAGAAGAATAGAATAGTGGAACTGATGTTGGAGCGGGAGCATGCATCTAGCGTTAAGAGTGTACTAGAGACGCTTAATGGATTGCCTGGAGTTAGGATGTGGTCTCCATTTCACAAGACATCAATTGACCATCTTATAGCTGATGAAGCGAGTCGGCAGGGTTTTATAGCGTTTCCTAGGGCTGAACATAAGAGTAGATTTTTGGAGTTTATGACTAGAAGGAACCTTGATGATTGTAGTGTTGCTTGATGATATTTCCACTACTTTGTAGTGTTGCACTTGATGAACCGTATATTGTTCTGTCTTTCCTTAGCACTTGATGAAATGTGAAACATATTTTCAACACTTCGGATCTTAAAACAAACTTCCCACTGTTTAGTTTACAAGGAACAAGGAACCGTATATGGTTCTGTTTTGAATATATGGTTTTGAATTAGTATATTAGTGTTGAACTGTTGGGTATATATCTCGATTCTTTGGAATTACGACCAATCCATTCAGAAATGTTATAGGAACTGGAGAAGAAGATTTGATATGGGATCCAAATGCTGTTGATGACTTTTGTAGAGGTGATATGCATAAGTGGCTTGAGGGTGATGCATTAATAGGAACCAACAGTTCTATGAGGTGAATTTTTAGTTTTAACAGATTTTCAGTACACGGTTCTGTTTTCAGAAATGCCAAACTATTGTTATTACAATTGCGCAGGTGAAGGAATCGGGTTTGCGAGACAAAGAATGGCTTTATTTATATATGCTCTCCAAGTGGGACTTTGACCTGGTGAGGATAATTTGAATAGTATAGCTAGAGATGCGTTGTGTTTGGGCTATCAACTAATTGGATTGTATTTTGCAGAGAGCTTATTTACCATTTGAGATGAAGAAAGTAGTAGTGCAAACAAGGGAAGATATAGAGTCGAGTATGAAACTGAAGGCCAGCAATGCAATCTTCTACATGAATTTCAAGGCATATGGAGGTCCACAATGCAGAGGAATAGTAAGGAAACAAGTGATTGAAGACTAGGACATATGTGATCGATCGATAGATAGAGAGCTGATGGTTTTTGTGTCTGGATAATACTTTTTGCATGTAAAAAACCATTGAGACAAGTCAATCTTTTACATTGTAATTGATTTAACACAATATACTTACTACATCTTAATTAGTATTAATGAGAGTTTTAGTACTAGATATAAGTCGACCAAATTAAAGGAAGCCAAATGTTGGCGTTAGAAGCATATTGTGGTTTAAAAGAAAAAATAAAAAATAAAAAAGAAAAAAGAAACTTGTGAGTCAAGTAAAGAAAAACAAAACCCCAATTTCAGATTTATGTTTGGTTCCGATTTAAAAGGGTCTTTTTTTTTTCTTACTTTGAATATTTTACAACATTGACAAGGTTACTCTCTCTCCCGTACGCCACTACTCTGAATTGTGTTTGTTTTGGTACTTTGAATTTGTCCGTCCGTATGATGAATATTATTCTCTCCTTTCTATGCAGGGAAGCTGTGGATCCGGTCGACAAGGAAATGAGGAAATTGGTCTATTCTATTTACGGAGAGGTAAAACCGAAAAGTAGAAAAAAATAGAAAGGGAAAAAAATGTAGAGTTGCGATTACAAAACTTTTAAAATATATAGAAAGTAGATAAAATTAAAGATTTTAAATTATTACATTAGAGAGTTTTGTATATTTTGATTTATAATTTTTCCAAAATGATAACATATCTCCAAAATATTGTGTAATATATTCCCCTCTTCTATAAAAATCATCTCTACCAAAGTGAAAATCACACGTATAAACACAATAATTATGGTATTTGTGAAGTAAGCTATGAACATGGAACCATCCATGAAAAACTTGAAGTTTGGTTGGATATTTACTTTTCATGTGTTGGATTAATGCTTTGTTTTAAAAATTGTTTGTGTGGTGAATTTTCACAGAAATTAGAAATTATAGAGAAGCAAAGAGTATAATTTGTGAAGAAAAAAATATAAAATCATAATCCAATAACATCTAATTATACTAAATCAGCAGTCACTTTTCCAATAACTGATGCATTCAGTGATTGACACATCACCTTAGTACTATTTTTTTATTCTTTCATTTTCACGCAGGATTTTTATGTGTCGTTTTTATTTAACTTTGTTTCTTTCTCAAACGATTTTCTCTTTCATCCCCACGATCTCCACATCTCCACTTTCTCTCTTCCAAAA
>Ga0041059_1002782_pt1 | contig 12707 bp, 13 predicted proteins | sample AraColnosormetaG_FD_56232 | JGI IMG/M metagenome (GOLD analysis project Ga0041059, IMG submission 56232) | Arabidopsis roots microbial communities from North Carolina, USA - Col MF nosort | ecosystem: Host-associated > Plants > Roots > Unclassified | place: USA: North Carolina | collected... | reverse complement strand
GAATTACGTTACTTAAGTTTGGATTACCCCTTATCTTTAAATTTGGTTTCAATTCTCTAATGATTATTAAAAAAAAAAATTAAGCCTTTTATAAAAAAAAAAGGTTTCAGTTATTTGTAGAAGTTTAATTGTTATTTCTTGTCGAAACGCGCTGATGTGAGCATTATTCAAAATTAGGGTTCCGAATGTTGAATATCATTTATGCTTTGCAATTACAACACTGTAAACTACACGTGTCGTTTTCTAAATAAGAAAATAAGATTGTCATGTACCCAAAATATAAAATCGTCACGGAACAAGAAGCTCCTGACTAAGGCATGGATCAGACAAGCTTTGTTGATGCTTTTGCATGTGGGCAAGTACCAGGGCTGTCTCTATCATCATCATCATCATCATCTCTATTTTCTTATTCCATACAATAATTTAATAAATAACCACAAAAATTCAATGAACGCACATAAAATATCTTATAATCTATCTATAAAAACCAATCTCTGTGTACAATCCTTTATCTTTTTCTTTGTTCATCACCTGCAAGCATAAAAATTCTCCTGAATATCATCGGTATATACTTTTTTTCATTTAATAGTTTATTTAATTATTCTAAGGGGGTTTCCCCTTCAAATTCTAGTAGTTAATTTATTCATGTTTTTTTTGTACGATGATTTGTTTAATAATTTTCCAGAAATGGAAGTCAATTATTGTCCGGAAACACCGTTGCTTTCGTCAAACGATCATGAGGCTATTGATCACAAACCAAAGTTAACCGGTATGGTTTCTTCTATGAAATCGAATTTCTTCGCGGATTTGCCTCAAAAACTTCGATCAAAAATCGATCCCGAGAACCCTTTGCACCTTGATGTCTCCAAAGCTGCAGGCCTCAAAGAAGGTATCTATGTTTTACATAATAATTTAGATAATAACTGTCACAACTACTAAACCAAATATGCTTTTTCTTCTTTTTTTGAAGATGAAAAGGAGTACTACGAAAGACAATTGGCAACACTAAAATCCTTTGAAGAAGTAGAAAGTTTCTTAGCTCGATCAGATGAGTATACCATCGATGAAAAAGAAGAAGAAGAAGATCGAGCTGAGAGAGCTGCACAAGAGCTTGCCATGCAAATCTCAAATTGGGCTAACATCTTTTTACTTGCTCTCAAGGTGTGACTTGATCTATTGAAACATTTATAACATTGTTTTGGTGACGTCGTCTATATATCAAATGTCTACAATGTGTAGATATATGCTACGGTAAAGAGTGGATCCATTGCGATTGCAGCATCTACACTCGACTCATTGCTTGACCTTATGGCGGGAGGAATACTTTGGTTCACACATTTGTCTATGAAGAACGTAAATATCTACAAATATCCTATAGGAAAGCTTAGGGTGCAACCTGTTGGAATCATCATTTTCGCCGCTGTTATGGCTACCCTTGGTATACATATATTCCTTTTTCATGATTTTCTTATATAACTCTAAACTATATATTATAATTGCTTTAATGAAAATGTAATGCTATAAACTAACCATTCATACACAAATGCGTAGGGTTCCAAGTGCTGCTTGTGGCAGCTGAGCAATTGATTTCAAATGAACCTTCAGAGAAAATGAATCATGTCCAATTGATTTGGTTGTATTCAATCATGCTAAGCGCAACCGCTATTAAACTCGTCTTATGGATCTACTGCAAAAGCTCGAGAAACCATATAGTCCGTGCATATGCAAAGGTAAATATGTGCATATATATTCTTATAATTTCATGCAAAAATGGAGACTGACTGATTATGCATGTTCGTTATAGGATCATCACTTTGATGTGGTAACAAATGTTCTTGGATTGGTTGCGGCCGTTCTTGCTAATGCTTTTTACTGGTGGCTCGATCCAACTGGTGCTATTCTCTTAGCCATCTACACTATTGTCAATTGGTCTGGGACTGTTATGGAAAATGCAGGTAAATTTGTATTTCGATGTTGTCGTATTGTTCGACATATCTACTCACAAGATATTCATCATATTTATTTTCATATAGTTTCATTGATCGGACAATCAGCTCCTCCAGAAGTACTACAAAAGTTGACATACCTAGTGATGCGACAAGGCGGCGATAATATCAAACATGTGGATACCGTCCGTGCATATACCTTCGGTGTTCTTTATTTTGTCGAGGTTCGTCTATATGTGCACACATACTAATTAATGTTTCAATCATATAGTTAAAAGAAAACAAAAATTAAAAATCATATAGTTACAAACTTAAATATATCATAGAAGTTGGAAATCAGTTCCTACTTACACTTGACTATTGTATAATTCATCGCAAAATATTTGCTGATCAGTATATAAATAAGATTTATTTAACTAACTATATAGCTTTGGGTTGAATTATTGTTCTATGCGATTGGCAGGTGGATATAGAACTGCCAGAGGATTTGCCATTGAAAGAAGCTCATGCGATTGGTGAATCATTGCAAATAAAGCTTGAAGAACTTCCTGAGGTGGAAAGAGCTTTTGTTCATCTAGATTTTGAGTGTCATCACAAGCCTGAACATTCCGTCCTTTCTACAATCCCCAACGATTTATGAAGATTATATATGTATGTGTAACTGTTTGTCTTGTTTTTGTTGCTTCGTTAATATATTGTACTATGTGACCTCTGCAGCTAGATACATTGCAGTATGAGTTTTTTTGTTTTTTGAATTTTGCTTTAATCAATATGTTATGTTTACCTTTCTTTTTCTTCAACTCATAAAATATTTACATATCTAAAATGACATTTTAATTAGCTGTGCTATCAGTTTTTTTTGTAAAACGAAAATTATGTTTGAATTTGCGTTTACACAATATAGAACATTTTAGTTTTCTTATAAAATCTTTTTAGAAAATTTTCCTTTTACATAGAATTTCGCATTTAATTCACAAATGAAATTGTGAGAAACTAAAAATATTAAGTTCAATAATGAACAGTTATTCTAACATGTAAATCATTTCAACATTACAGAAATTATCATTTATCATAAAAGACTCATGTTGAATATATTGAATAATACCAAATATTCAGTGAAAAAACACTTCAAATCGGGCAGATCTTAACATTGCTCTACATCAAATAAAACATTGAAGCAAGAATATAAAAATAAGTAAAATGAACAGAGAGTATAAATCCAAAACGTGAGAGAAAAGTGTAAATTGTAAGGAAAAAAAAAGCTAAAAAAAAAAGGTTTAAAATTGAAAGATTTTTTGTTTTGTTTTCCAGACGAATAAATAACGTTGCGGATGATACAAAGTCATAAAACACCTCACACTCCACAGTTTAAATCAACAACAAACCCAAAACCGTTACTTTAGAATAACGAAAACCTCAGGCCATTGCCAGTTGCAAATAAGTTATACTCTTCAACCTCTTTGCTCTCTTTCGCTTTCGTATAGATATTTCCAACAACGTCGCGCAAAATCCCGTCTTTGGAATGAGCAGGCTTCGACTTACTTCCAGTGGAAAGACCTACAGGTCCACTGAAATGGAATAAGGAGAAGCTGTCTTCATTTACGGTCTGTGTTTCCGGTGGAGCCAAACAGTTTAGTTCCAGTGGCGGCTCAAGATTCTGAGCTTGGTCCTCGGTGTTGGTTTTGGAAAATGGATGGAACACTGGAACTGGCCCAGGGTTGAAGAAGGGAGTTGCCGCATGATTCAATGGGCTACCGTACTGCAAGCACAGCGGGGGATCTCCGTTCATACTATATCCGAGCGGACCTGTGTATAGATAAGGATTAGGGTGAGGGAATGGAATCAATCCATTGGCTGGACCCGTGGGCCAAGAGACTGGTGGTGCTTGATGGAAGTAGCCCATTGGTGAAGCAGTCTGGAAAACGGGATACTGTAGATTCTGGGTTAGCAAATGAGGGAACATGCCTCCTTGTGGTTGCACATCAACAAGACCATGTACCATATTATTGTTACTGTTATTATCCATGTTGTTCCCAGTTACTACTATAGGAGTTTCCGGAATTTTACTCTTCCCAGTAGTATCTGGTATGAGGATATCGTTCTGTGTACCAACAACTATACTCTCTCTTCCTTCAGATTGCTGACTGGCGTCTTCAGAATCAGATGTGGAGGAGGATTCAGTGTTTCCGTTGTTTGACGAAACCGTATTGCTCTCTCCCTCGCTCAGGCATGACGAGCAATTGTCTGAACTCGATGTACTACTCATCATAGGATCTTTCAAATGCCACCCATTCTTTGTTTCCCCGGACTCCATGCTGTTTTCATCTTTAAGCTTGATATTATCCAACTTCTCTGTAACCTTACATTGAGACAAAAGGTCAGATGAATTCTCAGCAACGATAGCGTCTTCTATCTCTTCAGCCTTAAATGTTGAACATCTAACTGTTACTTCAGAGTACGAGTTGCTTCGTGGGTACTTCTTTGGCTCCATGGGCTCCCAAACTTGTTTTGAATGTAGTGAATCTCTAGTAGTAGAAGGATTTGGACCAACTCCAACCTTGCTTTTAAGTCTTAACTCACGAGTATAGTCTGGTTGAGTATACCTGTTGCCTTGGAACACTGGCTTGGAGGCATCAAGAGCAGAGTCCGAATTGGATATGGTTTTTGGTTCTCGCGTGCTTCTGGATCCAGCGGTTTTAGGTTCTACTTTTGCCCGATATTCACAACTTGGTTTGCAACTGCAAGAACTGAAGTCAAACCTCTCACTGATTCTGTTGTCGCAACATTGAAACTTCTCATGAGACTTGATACCATTCAGGCCACCAGTCTTTGAAGCATTCACTCTTAACTGTCTGTTTGACCCATTGAATCCCCTTGAAGGCACTTCTAATCTATCATTACGGTATCTTGCCTCTGACCTACTGACAAAAGAAGCATTATCTGAATATCTGCGTTTATCTGACCACCTCAAAGCATTATCAGACTGCACTTCTTTCCAATATCTTGCGTTCTGGTGAACAGGTTTTTGATGATCATTTGTAAAGTACACATTCTCATCTTCAAGATCTTTAATATCTCTGTCAGGTCTGTCACAGTAGTGGTTTTCCGCTCTTGGAGAAGGGCAACCATCCAAACACTGTCTTTCTTGAACATCAGGAGAACCAGGTGGAGACAAATCTGCATACCCCGTTTCAATTTCTGACTCCTCGCTGTTTATGGTATTGTTCGTCTCATCATAAAGGTTTGGAAGATCTTCTTCTTCCCTTGATGAATTCAGCAGCATGTCTTTATCGCTACATTCAGGGTTTTTCTTCTCCTTGCCTTTGTCTTTTTCCTTCAATCTCTCCTTTTTGCGAAGTTTTTTCTCCCTCTCTTTGGATCTTTTCTTCTCCTTCCGCTCCTCTTCTTCACGCTTTTCTTTCTCTTCTTCCTCAAGAAGTTTCACCTGCCGGAGTGAAGACAACGGAAACTGTTGGACATAATCTTGATCAAATTGTTTTCAGAACCTTAAGACAGGATACCTACCTGTTTCTCCAAGGTAATAATTTCCTTGCAGGCAACATGTAAATGTTGTTCTAATAGTTTCAATGTAAGACATACAAAGATACTATGTGCATTTTGCCGAGCGGTTCCCTCCCTGAATGCTTTTTCAACCTAAGATATAATCAATAACTGACAGAAATAAGTACCGAATATAGCACAAAATAACAATAATAAAATGTGATTTGAGGGAACCTATATCTAACAAACCTGTTCTTTAAAAATAACTGTTGCAGCATCTAATAGAAACTCTCGAGCAAGTTCTGGACTTTTTGCATGCTTTTGTGGACGAGAGCATTCCCCATCGAGCTCATTCCCATCTTTGTCCATCATGTCTTCATCCTTTTATAACATAGGAAGCACAGCGGTATCGTTTATAAAGTGGAAAGAATAATATTCATGTAGTCTGAAACATTTGAGAAGTTTAAGTTAAAAAGTGTATGAATCCGGAATCTACCTCTTCTTCCTCAGCCTCTTCAGCATGCTCAAAAAACCTTCGGATGCTTTCACCTCTCTTGATTGAAACAAAGCCATCCCCAACTACTAGCCTGCCGTGAACACAGTTTTGACCTTTTAATGCATGGGCTTTGGCGGATACTTCAGACCAGCGGCCATCTAATTTATAAGCTCTAAGGGTAATGTAGCATGAATTTAAACCACGAAGGTTTAGGCCATTGACTTGAACTCTCCCATTCATGCCAACATTTTCAAACTTGAGGATATCACATTTTCCTTCTCCGGATCCAATTGCCCACTCAAAGTGATGGTACTTTCCAGCATTCTCAGAAAAAGTTTCCCGCCAGTCTGCTTTCACCGAATCAATGGATACCTTTAATATTGCAATTATATTTGTAGTCCCATCTCGCAATTAGTCCTCATAAGAGAAATAGTAATATACTTTTCGAAAAGCATAACGCTAGACTATAGGAACCCACAAAGATGAAAAGGTTAACATAGATAAATCACCTCATATTGGAATGTTGTATTGGCAACACAAAACCATGTGGTACACCGAGGTTCTCTCCGCATTCGTTTCAGTTCCTTAAGCTCTTTGAACTCACGAATAACGTTTCGTCTGCAGTCTCTACAAAATCTCTTGCTGTCGAATCTGTAATTTGAAAGATCCATTTGTTATTAAGCCGAGCGAAAAAAGTCTCGACATGACCAGACAAAGAAGAGTCTTGTATTGCATGACTTGGTAAGAACATCTTGAATAGTCCAGACAACGAAATGCCTATTCATCTTGCAATTCAAAATGTGATAACTTGAGTGGTAACATATCCTGTTACCCATGACCCAGATCATGTCCAAAAACTTTCCGACTCAATTTGTGATTGAACAACAAGGAATTAAATCAATTAGCGACATACCTGTACCTCAGTCTCTCCATAAAATCCTCTTCTTTCATCCTCAAAAGAGATTGTCGAGTATCCTCACTGAGTGCGGACCAGAAATCCACCAGTGTATCACAAGAAAGCCTTGCAGTATGTAGAGCACACGTTTCTCTTGTTCCATGCCCTCTACCAAAGCTAGCGATTCCTTGACTTATCCATCCCCGGCCTCCACCACCACAAGCATCAGGATATAGCAACTCACGTTCCCTTTCTCGAGCAGGGGCACTGTCAAACACCTGCTAGAACCAATAGATTAACTAGTTGAACTGGAGTTGATTGCAAATAGGTAAACCTTGCATTGAACTTACATTTTGAAGTCCTTTGAGAGACTTTGCATACAAATAGCAATCAAGAAGCGTAAGCGACCCATCACGTGTTGTGGTGAGACCTCCCCACGGATGAACAGACGGATCTTGCATCTCATCCGCACATCCGTTACTAACAACTGCGTTACAGTCATATTGATATTTGGATCCCCCTGATTTGTTGCAAGGAGAATTCCCTAATGATCCCTCCGGATGCAAGGACTTCCCATGCATAACAATCTGCAAGAAACCTTCGAGAAGCAGACCATTGCATCTGGAACAATACATGTTCTTACGAGCTTGCTCAAACAAAGTCTGTTTGTCAATCTTAAGGAGTTCCTGCCTAGCTTTCGGTGACAGCTCACTCCAGAACTGCACACAAGTTCAGAACAATGTGCTTTGAGTTAATGATTCATCGTCATTTAGCTACATATATGTGAATAAGATCTGAACTAGAACTTGGATTGATACAATGAAAGCAAAAACATCTCTAAACAGCAATTAAAGAATGAATCAGAGGCAAGAGAACCAATGTGGGATAAGGTACCTTTTGGAGCTGATTATAGCTGACACCATCGATTTCCTTTGACCAGAAGCCAAAAGAGTATTGGTCATTATTCCTCTGCGCTAAACCCGGCATCATTTACAGTCTCTTGTATTCATCAACCAATGTTTTCATTATCAACAACAAACAAAACAATCCTATCGGATTCAAGTCCGTGAAATCGGACTACAAAAACACCAAATCCAATCGGAGAAATACAGCAATCAACAATCGATCGCGATGAATCGGGATTTCTGGAAATAAAATGAAGATAAAAAGAGAAGAGTCTGATTATGAAATTTCCCGGGAAAATCTGGATGGTCAGATCCTTCAACAGAAAGAAAACGAATCGAATTGAGATTGAAAGGAAGAAAAGCCGCAAATCAGGGTTCCTCTTGGTCGATGACGATGACGATGAGATTCGCGGCTGCGTCAATATATTCTAGAAAGAAAGAGAGAGAGAGAGAGAGAGAGAGAGAGAGAGAGAGAGATATGTAAAAGATGTGTAACTTATAAAAAGGAGGTAAATATTAGAGGGAGCGGTTAAAATGACCAAACGATAACAAATTTATGTATCAGGTTCAAATCCAGGTTTCACTTGCGCTGAACAATATGTACTCCGTCTCCGTGTGCTCTGTATTATTCTGCAGGGAAAGAGATATCTAGCTTTGTATGGCGACATACAAGAAACACAATGTGAAAAAGAAACTATTCGTACGAGTTTTAGTAACTATATATACACCAGACAAAATCATACACAAAGTCAAAAACATTAAGAAGAAGAACACAAAGTCTAAATTCTCTCTGCAACAAGATATGATGAGACCACTTACTATGATTGCACAACTACGACTAACTACAAACTCTGAGAGCCAAGAGATCGTGCACCAAAAAGAGAATGAACAGGTGAATAACAAATGGAGAATCAAAATATCAAACTTTGCAATAGAAAAAAGAGTTGATTCAACAAAAACGAAAAACAAAAGGAAAAGATATTTACGTTGTAGATATAGAAAATTTTGCTTGGTTTTCATATTTGTTAGTTACCTTTCCTCAAATGAGTAAAAGTGTGTCTATGTGGGTAAGGTGTTGTCGTGTTGTCATCATGCTGTAATGCCTAAACATCGAGCTTGCTATATCAAGTCTAAACTGAATGAAAATCACCATTGTGAAAAGATAAAAAGTGCACCAATCTGTTTTGAACTTGGTTTTACAACAAGAACATAGCCAAAACCATGTCTTACTTTTTCCTACATTCTCTGAAACCACAAAAGAAATCCCAACAAAAAAAACAAAAAATACAGAGATAATATAGTTCTTGCAGCCACAAAATAGTAACAATGGCTCCTCCAAACTGATTCATCATAGAAGATTTGTCATTATCATCATCTCATCTTCATTCCCATTGGAGAAGAATCCATTATACCACACTAAAACCAGACAACAAACTTCAAATCTTCCATATGATCATTAGCTCTTCCACGAGGCTTCTTCTTATGTACAACATTTTTCAATCGATTCCTTCTTTTCTTCGTTTTTCGTTTTTCGTTTACTCCTCTTTCCAGATTCGTCCAGTCACTCTCAACTTGAGTTCTTGCCTATCACCTCCAGAGAAGTAGAGTGCGAGGTTCCTTGGGATGATGAGTCCGTCTTGACTGTCCCGGACTTTCCTGTGACTGTCACGGATGCTTCTAGGGATCCCTTGCCATGTTAATTTCCGTCCATGAGCTCCTACTTCCAAGCTGTAACTGAACTTCTTCGCCTCGTTCTCATCTCCCATAAAACGAAGGAATGCCATGTACACTGGAGCCATTCCCAGCTGGAACGCCTCGAAGTGTAAACAGAACTGTCTCCCAAAACAGTTGAACACCTGGAAACAAAATTTTAGTAACTGAGATTCAAGTTTAAGTGTGAGGATTAAAGTGGGACTAAGAGACCCTATGGTAGGTACTTAAGGAGACCGTAAAATTGGACTAACAAAGAAGAGCAAAGCGGGAACCGGAATAGCAGCTAGTAAGGGAGTTTGGCACCGGATTGTTCAAGGTCAAAATTTAATAGGCAAAATAGAAATCCAAAAATAGCATAAAAGAGCAGAGCCAGAGATTCCTATAGTTCCTTCTAAAGAATCCAATCTGTATTTTGTAGAAAAGAGCTAAAGCCAGGAATATTTCATGGTTGAGGATAACAGCGAAAGAAGGTGAATGTAAAAGCTTAGTCATATGATGATATAAAATCACAACCTGCATAAAAATTTCATCTGAAGAAATAACCTGAATCAGACTTTAAATTAGAAACCTTTGATAAAAAGAAGAAAACATATCGAAAGAAAGTTTTACCGTAAGCATCCATGTAGCATTTTCGACCTCATGTGGATTTGACTTTACATAACGGTGGTTGAAGGTGCATCCGTCATGCATATCGACTTTATGATCATCTTTGAGATGAACGACAAGTGTAGGGATATCACCTGTAACCGAACACTCAGAACCAGCATAAGGGCAAGTGTAAGGCCTAAACCTGCAATGCTGCTCGTGCTTAAGCTTGCTGTAGTAAGGGAAAATGTCATGACACCCCAAATTTTGGTACCGGCATGGAACTTCCAAAGACTCTGCAACTTTCTCAAGAGCTAAGCATCTTATGTTACCAAGCTCGTAGCGACATGTAGGGCATGTGTTCTGCACTCTCAGTTTGCAGTTTGAACATAATGTGTGGCCATTCGGACACTGTAGAATTAAATAACATTTAGAACATGAAACATTGCAATTAGTCAATTACAAATCTGTTCAAGCTCATATACTACTGACCTGATGAATTGGAGGGTACATTAAATTTGTACAGACGGGACATTCAAGAAGCTCGTAAACACCATTGTTCGAATGGATCCCATATTTTCCAATCCCTGCACTCCCTGGCTTTGTAGGTTTGTTATTATTAACTTCCACTTTTGCCGTTTTAACCTCGTAATCCATTCCCGTTGAATTAGATTCCATGACTTCTTTCAAAGCACTGCCTCCAGGAGCCATGACGAGCCCAAATCCCTAATTCAACTAAAATGAAATTGCCCTTTGTATTCTCTTGTCAGATAATTTACTCCTAATGGATCTCTTTATTATCCTGCAGGAAAAAAGGAATCATTAGCAATACAAGCTTATATTGAGAAGGCTAATACATATAGTTGATATATTGAGAAGGAAAAAAGTAGATTAAGGGGCAGATACTTGGTTCAGCTGATCAAGTCTTTTACTTTTTATAGCTTCTTAAGCAACAAAGAATAAAATAAAATAATCAAACATTTGAAGCAAAACAATAAATGCACTTTCAGATAGGTAAACAAAGCAATAGGCCTAAAGCTATGAACAAAGCTAGACCTTTGCACATTCCAATGACTTCAACAGTTAAACAGTAATCAATCACAGGACTATCAAACATCAAAAGAGAAAAATTCCAAGAGAACAAACAAAAACCTATTCTCTTTTCAATCTAACTAAACAGAGATAAACATGAAAATAGATCTAACTAGAGAACAAGAACCAACGCATCTAACCTGTGAAAGCTAAACAAAGATCGTGCAAGCAAAGTTTCACAATTTTGCAATTAAAAGGATCAGGTTAAAGCAGAAATCTATAGAGAAACGGTGTTCAAAAATACAAATCCCAATATCATAAATCTCAACAATATCTTTGTCTCTTTGACCTATGAAACAATTTCAAAACAATCCATTCATAAACCAAAAGATTCAAAGACAACAAAATGAAGCAAAAAAAAAAATTGACCTTCCGAGAATTATATTTCCCCCCCCAAAAAGCAAGCTAGATTCGTCGTCACACGATAATCCAACCCGATAATAAATTTCGGAATTAGGTAATTCTGGATCTTTTGTTCCCGATTTCAAAATAAAAAACCCCAAATTGAAAAGAAAGAGAAGAAGTTTTCTCTTACCCGGAAGAAATTTTCCAGACTTTGTTATGGATTATGCGTTGCTTCGGATTCAGATTAAGAGGAGAAAAGGAGGGATTAATTGAAAAAATTGGGGGATTAAACGAAAAGGGAATAAGGGAGAAGACGGAGGAGGAGGAGGCTGGGATTGAGTTTGTTGTGTCCTGTCTTGTTCGTATCGGTGAAGAAAGCCATTAATGGTGGTGGTCTCTGTTTTGTCTTTATTCCCCACTTTTTAAAAACACCGAATCACAATTCACGAAGGTGGTTTTACTTTTTTTTTAGAAATTGATTTTATCTCATTTAATTACAATTATTTACTATATTTTCATCTGAGATTTTGTACTATCTTCATAATTGTATTACTATTTTCTCCATTATGGTGCGTTACAACGCTCGATTACTTTCTTTTTTCTAGTATTGTTTTCAGATGTAATTACATTTTTGTAACAGAGAAGAAAAACAAAAACTGTAAAAGGACAAATATTTTCTCATTTTTAATTGCTTCAGATATACATACGCTTGTGAGTGAATCTTTGTGATCTTTATGAGTAAAAACAAAAAGAAGTAGTAAAATAGTTTAAAAGTTACATCTCCGGCAAAAGTCAATTTAAATTGTGGAAAAATACAAAAGTAATGACGAATCTAATAGCCATTTTTAGATTTAAAAACATCTTATTGGCTCGAGTTCGTGCATCGAATAACGCGACGTCGCTCGTTTCCCGCACACATCATTTGAGTTTTTATTTTTATTTTATTTTCACTTTTCAAATTTTCATTTTTCCTCATAATTTTTTTGAATTTTGTCAATCACTTTCCAATGAGATTTAAGGTTAAATTCAATTAAAACAGGACCATTATAAGTGTAAGCTGATATATATTTGGCAGCTTATATTTAAGTTAACAAGAATCCAAGAAACTTTATAATTTAATAAATGATGAAAGCCTGAAAATGGTGGAAGATGTCTGTTTTTGTGGGGGTTCTTATTTATTTTTTGTCTCCCCTCGTGTGAATGTATTTTTGCGGTGTTTTTTTTTTTTT
>Ga0041059_1002781_pt1 | contig 12710 bp, 5 predicted proteins | sample AraColnosormetaG_FD_56232 | JGI IMG/M metagenome (GOLD analysis project Ga0041059, IMG submission 56232) | Arabidopsis roots microbial communities from North Carolina, USA - Col MF nosort | ecosystem: Host-associated > Plants > Roots > Unclassified | place: USA: North Carolina | collected 2013-09-02 | reverse complement strand
TCCTTGGGCTAAAAGCCTAAAACCCAAAGATTTTTAACTCAAATTGAGGAACTGCTATAGTAGGATCCACATGTGCCCATATTGATTTCGGCATCGAAGAAAAACAAAAAATTGGGCTTTAAAAGTGGATCTTCATCATCCATGAAGGTGGTATATCAATTCATCTACCGACATTTGTATTACAAAATATTATTGAGATAGTAGTAACCAATATGTTAAAATTCAACCATAGCACTGTTTTCCATCTAGTTAACAATTAGCTAAAGCCTTTGAGGAAAGAGGAAGGTGAGCGAGCGCGTGGACCTCGTGATCCTGAATAGCTCACGTATTGTTTGTGGCCTGAATTCTGGTTATGTACATAAATAATGTTGTATGAAGATAAGTACAGGCCTGACGCAAGCCCGACAATACAAGAAAAATGATAAAAGAGAAAGATGATAAAAATGCTAATGTACCATATATATGATCCATTGCACCAAACCCACAAAGATAAAAAGGTGCTTTCGGCTTTTTGGCTTATGTTTTGAGACTCTAGAAATAAATATATTCTACTAATAAGTGTGGTAATGTATTGTTCAACATATATCTTTCAACGCTGCCGAATTTGAATTCGAATTATGTTTATTTATAGTCTTATAGAAACTATTTGATTCAATCAATTAGAATACAAATAATTGGTTTTTAAAAAGAAGTTACATAAAGTATGTGAAGAAAGGGATGGAGGGAATAATAATATAGAAATATGGAAAGCAGTGTAACTTGGTAAACGTACGAGGAACGTAAAGAGATCAGTTCCACTTCTCCGTGTCTCACGCTTGTCTCTTCCCTCTCTACCTTTTCTCTATTTCGTTTCACACCTTTTATTTCATCTTAAAACTTGCTCACTAGTAAAAGAAATTCTGACGATTTTCAGCAAACCATTACTGATGATTAGTGTTTGATCTTTAAATTCGCTGACTAAATAGTTGGAAATTTATTTGACGGTATAACTAAAAATTATCTAACCAAATCAAATATTTAAAATCCACCATATAGAGTAACGAACTTCGACAAACTTAATACATTTCGATGGATTCTTTAGCATGAGTGATCTGGTAATTTGATATCATAGTTGATGGCTTGAACACAAGATAAAACGATTTATACAGTCTTTTGTAGACTAACAAATATCTATATATGGGTACGGTTATGGCAAATGATATGGTTTGAATTGAATATGGATGACAAAATTGGCCTCTATTAGACGTTTGTACTTTGTACTAATGACCTGAGTATCTGAGATCTCAGTTAACGTATTTTTAATTTGTTAATTATATATATTTTATGCACATCATTGGAGAAAACACCAAATAGGCTCTTCTTTATCGCTTCATATATATAAAAGTCTACATCTATCTCTTTCTAGGTCACTAGCTAGACTCTAGATTAAGGATTGAAATTAGGGTTTCATGTTTCCAGCAAAATGGTGCCGTCTTGAGTCTTGAAAAGATCCAAGACAAAACCAAATCACTACATACATCCCTATCATCAACCAGCTACTGTTCGCTGTTGGAGCATCATCAAGATTCACAAATCATCAAGTATTCGTGTAAATAAACCCATTTATGATTAGATTTTTGATGTATGTATGAGAATCTTGATGATGCTGCAGCTGCAATCAGTGGCTTACACATAGAAACAGGTTTGTGTTGATTGGAAATTTCATAGTCCAATCTTTTTGTAGGAATTCACAGATCGGAGGTATTTCTTGGATATAGCTCGAGAACTTTTTGGTATGTTCATTTTCTCTCTATCTTGAATTCTTGTAGATGTTTTGAACCTCTCAAATGATCTTAGCTTTCCGAAAAAAGAATCCAAATTATTTCATATGATCCTAATTTTTTTCTGGTTCATATATAAGTAAGTATCTCTAGATCATACTGATCCATTATTTTAGGATTTTTACTTCTCTCAGCTTTCATCATAATTTTTGTTTTCTGATGACTTCAGTATATATGTTTGAGTAGATTTAACGACTATATGTTATAGTGATGCATTCTTGCTGTGTATTTTGATTCAGATCTACCAACAGATTTTTCACATTGAATTTTATTGTTTATAATTCCATCTTCCCAAAATGCCAATCTCTGACTAGGCTCCAAATGGTAAAATTAGTGGGTATTGCAAGAACTTAATTTTACAGATAATCGTTTGACAATCTGATATATTAAACTTTAACAGAACTATGATTTTGTTTAATTTGGAAGAACATTTGTGTGCCTGTTACTGAAAATGCATACGAGTAAGGTATGTCGATAATGGTTGTGGCCGTTCTTTATATCACACGGATCTCACATTTCTTTCTTTGCAACATCTTGTACACTAAAACCTGCAAAATGAGCTATAACTATAAGGTTCAGTTTACCGCATGTGAAACAGATGGAGCTAATGTATTCGAAGCTATTTTTACCACTTATTTCCATTTAGTGCTTCTGTATTCTGTAACTTAATATATTTTGCTCTGTTAGCTAGGATCCCATATAAAAAGCACGCCAATCATGTCTCCAATGTTCTCCACAGCATTTTCGCCTTATCTTTTATTTGAACTCTTCTCTTTGGCAATCAATTTCTGACATTTGTCATTTGGTAACAAAGTTATTTAAATACCTACTCCTGCAAACCGCTAAAATAGTTAACCGAAATCAAAGATCAATTCCCATTACATAAATACGCTTAGTTGATGTCAGAACTTAAAGATATATTTACCACTCGTAACCCTAAATGTTTTGAAATTAGTAGGATAACACACTCGGACTCGGGACTTTTATTTTTCAGAATACAATTTTACTCCTTACAACAAAAGATATATATATAGGTTTAGGAGAAATAACAAACATATATAATTGGATGCTTTATCAATTGCCATCTACAGTATAATTTTCGTACACTTATGCGGAATAAATTCATATAAATACCCAAATACATACTCTATATTTTTATAACCCAAAGTATTTCATCATAATGAAAGCAAAAAGAGGTTTATGAAAGATGGCGTGGAACTGGCGAGGTAGGCCAACTGGAACGAGAAAAGTGATCCAGTGGCAGCGAAAGTCTTCTGGTCAACGAGTTTGTCTATTTCTTATCTGCCCACCAAATTTGAATATGTTTGGCTACTAATCCAACAAATTCATAAATTTTGTTAGAATTTGATTTCTTTATTTTTCCTTCCTCTAATAGTTTCAACGTGTTACAAAATGTAAATACAATGCAATTATTATATTTTTAATTTATTATAGGTGTTTGATGTATGTAAACGAAAATGTGGCCATTAGTGGGTTGGATATTTGAATATAATAAGAAGTTAAGAACCTAATTAAAAGAACGTTTTAAGTGAACCAACGTTGATAACAGTTAATTATACTGTACAGTATATGGTTTCGACATTCAAAATAAATAATTTGATCGACAAAAATATTTTTGAAGCAAATGAATTGCTGGAATTTTTTTAACAGCAATTCATAATATAATGACCAGCAAAATATTTATCCCTTCATATATATTATTCATCAACATTGGTTATGGGGAGTTACATACATATTTGAAAAAGAATAACATTTAAACAAGAATTCAACACTTGACCATATAAAAAAATCATCTCAAACTTTTATCACAAACAAAACTAAAATCGAAAGAAAGAAACTGCAAACAGGTTTAATTTGAAACTACTGATCTAATATATTAAAACAGAGAGAAAATCATCGGATGATCTATACTTCTAGTATTTTCAATGGAGACAAGGCTCGAAAGTGCTAACCACCTTCTTCAATTGGTCTAGCAACGACAAGTACGACACCGTTCCATCGTTTCCAGCGAGAACCCTATACTTATCTTTTCTTGTGAAGTTGGTGCACTCAAACCCTAACGTAGCCGCCAAGATTCTCTGAACATAGTTCGCCACGTCATGCGGGCTCTTCCCGGACGAACATGTTGCCTCCATAGGAAGCTGGTTCAAGAACGTAATCTCGTAAACCGGTCTTGGGTTCATGAAGAAGAAAATTGGGTCCAAACCCTTCCAGCCTCTCGCTGTAGTCGCGTGGAAGAATCCGACTCTGTAGTTCATCGCAACCGGAACAATCCTATCCGTTAACTCAGCGAAAAGCGCGCTGAATCTTAACAAAAACGGTTCACGACAAGTGGTTCCCTCAGGACAAACCACTAGATCTCCTTTTGACAGTTGTTGTTTGATCTTAGCCGCATCCACATCTCGGATTCTTGTCAATCGGACGGTTGGAATGGGAGATAAGATCTCTGATAAGCGCGAGATTGAGTAAGTAACGGCTGGGATGCTACGTCCGAGGACATAAGATAATACCACAGGGTCCATTAGGGTTCTGTGAGTACACACAAAGAGCACGCCGGATTTTCCAGCCGCCGGTGGCTGAGGAGGCTTTCCTTTGACGATGATATGGCCACCGAATATCTGAGAGACGTAAGGTGTGGCCCACAATGGGAGGACGGCTCCAAGAAAGATCCGGATCACGGCGAGAATGATTCCAAATGGGATCCAAAGGAGGATGATGAGAGCGGTGGCCGGCGTTGGCCGCTTCACTAGTCTTCCGTCGTGAAATATCACCGGAAGTGGACGTAGCTGAAGTTGTTGGTCACCGTGGTTGTAGTTCTCCGGGATTGGTGCATGAATATGCTCCTATATAGAAAGACAAAAAAAAATTCAGAATGATATTTATGATTTAGTGAAATATTAAGAAATACTATATTTTGGTTGAAAATACAAAGATCCGTTATATTTTGGTTAGATTTATAGATATACTATATTTTGGTTACTATATGCTCCTATTTTGGTTAGATTTAAAAAATTGTGCTAGTTGATTTTTTCTTTCTCATAAGTGTAACAATTATATTTTAGTATTCGCTTCATGCAATGGTATATAATTTAGAATGTTTACCTCACATAACGATAAGAAATTTGTAGAGGCGGTCAAAGCCGGTTTTCCAAGACCTAGTTGAGGCCTCCGACCAACAAACAAATTAGCGACACGGTTCAAAGCAGACTGATCAACATCCGTTTCGCGAATCAAACCGGTGACAAAACCGAACCGGTTTACAATCAGTTCCGTACCGATGACCTCATCTGCTCTAAGATGCTCCTTAGCAAACCTCTCCACCATAACTCGAGGCATTCTCGTGACCACGACCCTCTTCTTACACGAGCTGAAAACCCTCCACGTGTCCATGCTTACGTCGTCCATGTAGAATTTTGGCAGAACGGCTCTAGCCACTGATTCGATCTCCGGTTCACGTAGACCAACAGTGGCTACAAAAATCTTGAGCTTGAGAGCTGCGTTTTTGTAGCTGAAAACGTCAAGGAGTGTGATTACGGGCCATAGAAACAACAAGATAGCGAAACGAATTAGACCAGCTGCTTCGAAGGCTACGAGCATGAAGTAAGAGAATGAATCTGCGTTCTTCAGTATTGTTCCTTCAAACTCTGACACGACCGAATACGATGTCGTTCCAGCTTGCTCCATAACCATTTCTTTTGTTTTTTGCTCGAATATTATTTTGACTCGATTGGATATGAAAGAAATGGACTATAACTTTTTATGTTATAAGGTTTGGATTGACTAGCGTCTAATGCAATGGGAATGGCAGTTTATCAGTATTGCACCTACCGTATTTGTATACATGATTTTTCTATGTTGAAAAATGTACATGGCTGTATATATTATATATAGATTATGTGAAGAAAATACGTTTATGCACGTCACTATTTTTCTTTGATGTAATAGTGCACGTAATGTATGTATAACAAAGAAATTCATGGTTTGAAATTCACCATTTGTCCGAATTTTTGGCGGGATGCACCAAAATTAGGCTATCCTTATTATGCCCAACTAAATATATGGATGTAATTAGGCTACTGACCTTATTATGTATAGTTTATAAATTATAATTTCTGGCTTTGTAATTTGTATCATGTGCCTATATTTGGAATGTTGTCACACGTATCTGCAAATGGAAAAATAGCCAAATAAGAGTAGAGAACATATATATGTTTATTATGGGTGTTCTACAACGGTTTATTTTCGGTTTGGTTTAGCTTAATTCAGTTTGAGAGAAACGACTTACCATAGATTAGCTCAAATCGAATTATCCACAGTATTTCATAGAGAAGTGCTACGTAATTGCGTGAACATTTTTGTTTGGTTCAGTTTCTATTAGTTTGGTTAGACTTTCTAATTTTTAATTGTGAAAAAACTTGCCAAAGTGGAGCCTAATTTCATTTGTGACTAATCTGGCCCGGTTTGGTTGCCTACCTGATCGACAAATCGAAGCACGGAAACATATGTTGTAATAGTAATTTTCTTGCCGATATGATGATAACATGACTATAGATTAAGGAAATAAAAGGACTATATTCATAAACATATATTGATTAACATTTTACACAATTCCTATATACGAGTTTATATGTGTCAAGTTGACGTAAACTTGCGTGTTTACAAAGCCTCTCCCTTTATGCAATTTCTTATCCGTCTCCCTAACTATATTAGCTGAGGTTTGGTTGGAAACAAATCGGCAACTTCATCAGAAAAGTAACCCTTTTTCCAACAAACAAAAAAAATTAGAACTTCATCAGAGAAAATAAACTAATAACGTTGGATTTAACAGTAGAATTAATAAAAGTTTCTAAATGGAAGAAGAACGAAAATAATAAAAGAAAAGTGTATACTTCTATGTGGTGCTTAACATTCGAGGAAACAATTATAACACTAGCACAAAAAAACACAGATTAGACAATTACGTAACAAACTTGAGGGTGAATATTTCAGATTTCGCTTGTAACAAAACTATGATTAACTGAAATCTTTTTGGTTCGGTTTAAATTTGTTAAAAATTTACCCTCGTGTATAAATAGTTACGTTCATGTTGTAACTATTTATTTGATATAGACTAATTATACAAAGTAATGTTTACATGTTGAAAAACGAAGAGTGCCAGTATTACTAGAGAAAATCGTCATTCTCTTGGTACTAGGAATTGAGGAATTTAGAAACAAATAACTAATGATCGAATCTAAATCTGTATGTGCAAAAATCTCTCTAATTAAAACGCTTTTTTTATATCTTCTCCAAAGATCTGCATTTTCTAATCCTTAACAACATTTCTTTCTCTTTTCTTTTTCCTACTTTTCCTTCCATCACCTCACAACACTGTCTCCTCGGTGCCTATCAACAAAAGCAAAAAATAAAAAAAAAGATGTAACCTAAACTCACCCAAAATGTTAAATTCAATATGAGAAATATACAAACACTAAGTACCTTGTTCCAATACTCAGGATCCGTCTTCATTGAAGTCACCAATATCCTCTTCACTTTAGTTAATCGAGTATGCTCAATCTTTCCGCAATGACCATAGTTCTTATCCCCTATGCTATACCAAGTTTTCGTCCCACTATCCCGTACATCCTCGGCACCATCCATGAAATAAGTGACCGGACGCTCACAGGGGTCAGGTTTCAAGGGCCGAGTGTTAAACACGAAAGGTCCATCGCTGGAAGACCGCCAAGTTTTGAAGGTCTGCAACGGCGTAGTCAGCTCCGTAGCAGTCAAGAAGTAAGTGTATATCTGAATGGTGTATCCCCAAGAGATGGATATAGACCATTGACGTTTGCGATCATGACAATTAATCTGTTGGAGTATTCGATTCGGGTCTAAGGTATAAGGTTTCATTAGGGTCTGTAACGACTCGATCGGGTTTTTGTTAGGGAACATTGGGTCTAAGTAAACAAGGTGATGCAACGATACAAGCGGTGCCAATGGATGCGCCGCTAGAAACCCGTATGGATCTCCTCTTATGTCAAGCTGCAATATAATTATTCCATCACAGAACACAAAACAAAGAATGAATGTGAGTCCAAACACGACTGTACTACCATGTTATAATGAATATCAAATTATCAATAGACATATAAATTGGAATTTCCCTTTAGACACTACACGTGATCTTAGTGATAATGACACGCACATAGAGATAAAACAATAAACATAAATATCTTAAGAACCACAGATATGATTAACAAATATCAAATAGTATAAGATTTTAGCGGACACTAAAGATTAAAACAAGCACATTGCAGAAAGCTGATCAGTAGCTAGACATGATTAAAAGCTATGTATCTGAACATGACAGTATCATGTGCTCCACCAATAAATTAAACCCACGAATTTAGAAACAATTTTCTGCCACATTCATGGACCACAACAAACAAGAACCACTCACTAAAACTAAATAAACTTATAAAATTTGGGAAAACGGTCGGAGAGCATTTATATCAAGCAATGAACTAAGAGTACTTAACGTAAAAACTGTAACTGCAATCAACTAAGAGTACTTAACATATATAAGTCGAATAGAGGGAAAAAGGTACTAATGTCCATAATTGAATGACTAATATTTTCCTTTTTGGTCAACAATTTTGTGACTTTATTCAATAAATCCACTCCAACATGCTTTTTCTAGCAGACTAACACTAAGCAAGTGGATTAGTGATAATTAATTTTTGACCCCATAAGTTTATGAGAATCCACGTGGCAAGAATCCACTTAAATCACCGAGAAATTCAGCATCTAATAAAACCCTTTTGAATTTGTCGGGCTCCAAAATTCTAGCTCAAAACGGTTCGACACGTGTATAAACATTAACCAATTAGATAACGGACACGTGCATAACAACAGACGTACCTGATGAAAACCGCGTTCTTCGGTGAACGGAACGCCGATCTCGCTGATGCAAGACGCGATTCTCTGATCAGAACCGTAAAAATAGAAATAACGTTGGAGACAATCATCCATCGCGGCGGCCAAACGCGCCGCTAATGGACGGCTCAGAGCGAAACCACCGCCGCCAAACGCCATATCGTACGCGTGCATCACGTCTTGCTCGACGCTCTCTGAGTTTCCTCCGATGTACCACATCTGCTCGTGGTCGTACTTTGAGAGAACCTTGACGAGATTCTCGGTGAAGAAGACGGTATCGTCATCTCCCATGACGAACCACCGGACATTTGGTAGATTTAACCGATAACTATCCCAGATTATACGAGCGATTCGAACCGCGGCTCTTGAGCTGGAGAATTTGAATCGAGTCCAGCCTGGATCAGAAACTCGAGTCGGGATCGAGAATCTGACATCGGAGTGATTTTCAGGGATTTTCACCGGTTCATCGAGCCAGACGAAGCCACGTGTCGTGTTTCGCCACCATAAGGAGATGTACTGGCTCCGATCGATCCATGTCTCAGCTGCTCCGGCGATAGAGAAGAAGATATGGGAGATATTGGTTGGTCCGACGGATGCGGACGGAGGGAGAGCTATGGCTTTTTGAGGTACGGCGGTTAATTTGAGACCGTAGGTGGTGGAATAGTCTCGAGCGGAAGGGGATAAAAAAGTGGCGCGGAGAACAAGAGATACGGAGACGATGAGGCACGTGAGGACGGAGAAACGTGTGAAAAGCACGAGGTAATCACGTGGCCGCTCCGGCATGAAGAAGAAACTGGAAAGCTTTAGAGCCTCGTGTTGGCCGTGCTCTCCGCCGCCGCGATTTGCTTTCATATCTTATTTTTTGTGGAAAATCACTCCGGCGTGAAGGAATTGATATTATTCATCACCGGAGATGGGTTAAGTTTACGGGATTGCCCTCTGCATACGCCGCGGGAATGGAGTTTCTGTTACAAATTTACGGAATTACCCCTACGGTGGCTGGATTATTGTTTTGTTTTTTATTTTTAGAAGCTGTTTTTTTTTTGTTTTGCCTTTTTTGGAGTGACAAGCTCTGTGGGATTACACATAAAATGAGAGACGAAGAAGAAGAGGTAGCCACGTGAATAAGATAAAAATGACAGAGTTGTCCTCAGCTTTAGTCAACGATGTGACGACTTTCGAATACTTGTTAATAGATTGTTTTGAAACTCTTTCGAATATATTTGTTAATAGATCGTTTTTCAAGTATAACAGAAGATTATTGCAACCAAATTGCTATCGACTAATAAATAAATTGCCAAGGAGAATATGGTTAAAATGTGTGTTTGAGCTAAAATTAAATATGTAGCAGAATAATAAAATACACTGAAAATTGGATATAGACGAACATACGTGGAAACAACAACAATAGATCAACTCACATCTTTTGGATCATGATTGAAACAAAGATATAATTAAGAATGCTAATATACATGCTTTGATGAATCATGCCTTCTTTTGAAAATCAGTTTATATAATATAAACGCGCACGTCGATGCAAGTCGCCAAATTGTTTTTTTTCCATAAAGTTAAAGTGAATCACGAACGCGTTTTCTTGTTTACGTACAAAATGGGGAGGGGCCGAGTCACAAAATGAATGGGTGCAGTACTGCAGTGCAATCTTAGCTTTTCTATGTCCCTCAAGGCCCAGTACTACATTCAAAATGTGAAATCAACAGTAAATCGATCTTGTGCTGCTGCTTTACAATTTATTTTCTCTCCACAAAGAGTAAATAAAGTTTTCACATGTAGATTTATGAGATAATGTACATAAAGAAAGGCTAATTAAAGACTGAACTAGCTCATGTAACTAACTCTGTCTCTCGTAATAACTCAAAAGAGTATACCTTGCCATCGTTTACTAGATAAACCATTTAAGAAGAAATTAAAGAAGCAGCAAAGAGTAAAGTATTTAATATACATGGCAAAGAATAGCATTTGTTATACCCAATAGACTACAGTTGCCTAAATTGAAAAAAGGCACGTCTCTTAGAGTCCATTGCTTAATAAGAGCCCATTGTAGGCATTTCACTATTGAGTGGACTCTCTCCGAATTGGGTTTATCTTTAACAAACTTGATCCAAATCGATGTTTGTTACTTCATCCTTGTGGGTCTGTATCGTCTCATATCTCTTATGTCGCTTGACTTAGGTGCATATTTGTTAGGGGCTTCTTTTATGGCCCAACGAAAAGTTAAAATATCTGTCTGCTTCTTTTGTGTGCACGCATTTTAAACTTTGCTTTGAGCTTATAGGACCTCAAAGCCGGCACTATATATCCAAATATTATCGATCAATGCAAGAATTGTCGCTAATTAGATGGTTTAAGCAATTGATCTATTCCTAAGAGATTCACATTATTGATCATGGAATAGAATTTACAGAGAATGGGGTAGGTCCTACACCGTCCCAAGTTCTTAAGTAGAAAACAAATCGAATAATTATTTTTAAAAAATTGTGTCGTTTGCTTGCATGTTAGGAAAATGTCATCGTGCATGCCGAATCCACGGAAATATAAAAATATTTTACGCACGCAAATGTCAAAAAGCAGACGCAATTAAATAGGTAACAGTTTTATTTATTTATTTATTATTAATTTATCTTCAAAATATCAAAATCGTCGTTAACTATTCACAAGTGATCTATTGGTTCAATGTTTTGTTATCTTAATTGAGTCATTCCATTGAGATTTCAATAACAATAATTTTGAATATTGAAAATTTAGTTTACAATATTACCCGGTAGAATCCTACTAAGCCGAGAATTAATAATATATATGTGGAATCTCCAATTATAAAAATGAGAACCTTTTTTTTGGGTAAGAGAACGCATAGAAAGAAGTTTTCCTTGTCATGACTCATATGGAAAGAAGTTTCGAAGACATCTAATGTAAGGTTACGTGTACAAAATAGTACAAATATTTTAGTCTCCCCTAATCGAATATTTAATGTAATCAACCTAACTGGCCAACTCTTATAATTATTGACTAATACAAAAACGAAAGTGAAGAGTCGTCATTCATTAAACGAACAAAAAACATGCATAACGTGTCTAGCGAGACCGGTCGAATTTGCGATGTGTTAGGTTCGTGCCGGTGATCTCTTCTTACAAGTTTCGTTTCTTTGGGTATGACCGTCACGTGGCGGTACTAGTGGTAGGTCTGTTTCATGACAGCTTCAAACTGCAACGTGTCGTAGTATAGTTCGATTGTCGTGCTTTATAGCTGTTCCAAGCTTGGTGAGATTAGAACTGCTCTCTTTAACCAAAGAGGACGTGTGTAAACATCCTATAGCTTATCAAAAAATATCAAGATGAAATTCAATATTCTATTTTTGAAAAGAAAAGAAGAAATTCAATATTCTATTAGTATCATATTATATATTTATATTATATGCTACCATAGAATCTATAAACAGAGAGAAATTTGTTTTCAATCTTTGCATATTGTCACCACATTTATAGGATGTTATCAATTCTTCCAGATTCAAAATTTATTGAGACAAAATAATAACAGCTAATGTACATGTTTTCGATTCGAACATTTATACATGTTTGATATTTACAATATGGAACTAATGTTAGGATCTCAAACATGTAAAACGTTTAGCAAAGTAAATATTTATAACCTTGTAAAACTACTGAACCATAAAAATCTGTCAAAAACATTCGATAAGAAACTTTTCATCGAATGATCAAATGGGTATAAATTAAGATTCCAAAAGATAGAGGCTATAATTGATGATTAGAAAATATTTCGAGGATTCAAAGAACAAATAGGGAAACAAAAAAAGAAAATATGATGGAAACGTGGAGAAGCGCCGAATTCGAGTCATGGAGAAGTCACCGAGGAAGCATCTTACAGTATCCACGTCAGACTAAACACGTGTCGATCAAGCCTCGCCTTGGAGGCTTAAAC
>Ga0041059_1002780_pt1 | contig 12711 bp, 7 predicted proteins | sample AraColnosormetaG_FD_56232 | JGI IMG/M metagenome (GOLD analysis project Ga0041059, IMG submission 56232) | Arabidopsis roots microbial communities from North Carolina, USA - Col MF nosort | ecosystem: Host-associated > Plants > Roots > Unclassified | place: USA: North Carolina | collected 2013-09-02 | reverse complement strand
AGAAAAAGAAAGACAAAATGTTCTAAAAGAAAAAGAAACGAAAGACTCGAATTTAGAGCATAACAAAACTCCACAAGAGCTTGATTATTCACTTGAGAGGGATAAATCTGGAGGAATTGGTAGCACCAACACCAGGCCTACCATGCTTAACAGGCTTATATGAGATTGAAAACTCAGCCAAGTAATGTCCAATCATCTCTGGTTTGATCTCGACCTGGTTAAAAGTCTTTCCATTGTAAACACCGATGACGCTTCCAATCATTTCAGGCACAATGATCATGTTCCTTAGGTGGGTTCTCACTGCTGCTGGCTTCTCTCCAGCTGGTGCTTCAATTTTCTGCTCATACAGAGAGAGTCACAACCTTTAGCGTTTTAAAGCCATTTGCTTGCAAAAATCATATATAGAGAGGCATGAATCTGAGAAGACACAATCTAAGAAGACACGTTCCAGGGCAAAGATCTAGTTAGAACAAAGAATTATTGATGGAGAAGTTTGAGTTTTGTACCGCTTTCCGCAGTTTCTTGATCAAAGCCATAGGCTTCCTCGTCAATCCTCTAGAGAACCTATTTACATAACAAAACTGATCAGTCTAAAAAACAAGAGACGATCTACGAAATTGAGACAAAGCTCTCTGGTTCAAAGAGTCCTCTAACCTTCTACGGATACGGGAAGGGAAAAGCTTGACAAGATCATCAGTAGACATGTCGAGAAGAGCATCAAGATCGACTCCTCTGAAGGAAAACTTTTTGAACGTTCTCTTTTTTACGATTCCAGCCGCAGCAACCTCTGGATCCGCCTACGTATTTTCCCAATACGAGAAATTACAAACGTAACGACGGAAATTTTGATAAATGATCTACACTATTAAGAGACAAAGATTAAGAAACTAACCATTGTTTGTTTGGAATTGCTGAAAACCTAAAAAACACCACAGAGCCTCAAACAGTGACTGCGCAAACGACAAACAACTTAACTTAAGCAACAAATATATACTTGGGCTAAACCTAGTAACATTTATTTACTATTAGGTACATGTATTTTGGATTTTATTTTCTTTGAGGCCCATATATTTGGAAAATAAGACGTGCACAAACTTTATCTCAAGGGATTTGGTCATTGGTGAGTGAATCTCGGGATTTGCCGTTGAGTATTAGATAGAGAAACCTCATAATCCAGATTTAATTGCCTGGTAAACAACAACACACCTAAACTCCTGCGAGTCGATAGTTTTCTTATCAATTTGTAACAAACAAACATTCTCTACTACTGTAATCCTCAAAGTGTGTCTAATTGTGTTAAAGGTTGTTTGCAACTCTGCATCATACAAAAACATATTATTTTCTATGTATGGTTCTTGCTCCAGGCTCTGATCTCCCTCGGGGACAACAGGTTTCCAGATGACACAGATCGAATTGTAACCGGAACAGCCGAATTTCGATTATCCAACCTCTGCCCACCAGTAGTAAACTTGATCTCCTTCAACGCATGAACGGATAAAAATCTATATATGAGTATGAACTAGCCATTGCTGATAGTAGATTTTCCAAAAAGTTTTGAGTCTTCTTTAAACGAATGGAACAAGAGTTTAGACTCATCTAAAGAAGAGAGAATCGCAGCAGAGTAGCCAAACAGAGAAGTACAGACAGACAAAATGGTCCCAAAACTGACAAAGAAGGAGGACCCTATAATTGCATAATGAGATCTAACAAAACAAGAGCACAACACAGACTCTGTATGGTCTTCACTTGAGAGGGATGAACCTGGAGGAGTGGGTAGCACCAACGCCAGGCCTACCGTGCTTAACTGGCTTGTACGAGATGGAGAACTCTGCAAGGTAATGTCCAATCATCTCAGGCTTGATCTCCACTTGGTTGAAAGTCTTTCCATTGTACACACCAATGATGCTTCCAATCATTTCAGGCACAATGATCATGTTCCTCAAGTGGGTTCTCACTGGTTCTGGCTTCTCACCAGCTGGTGCCTCTCTTTTCTGGTCACGCATAACAAAGCAGTAATCTTTAGAAGTTGAACCAATTTGGTTGCATAGAACAAACACAAAACTTCTCACGCATTTCTAAGTAAAGCACACAGATGCAATGAGAGGAAAACACATAGCTCACAACGTAGAATCAGATTCAACAAACATAGAACAGTACCAATTCAAAACAGTTCTAATTAGTAACGAGAGAAATTAGGGATCTTACCGCCTTGCGGAGTTTCTTAATCAAAGCCATAGGCTTTCTCGTCAATCCTCTAGAGAACCTATACAAAGAGAATTCAAATTAGTCAAAACACATGAGATGATTCTACAAAGGACGAAACTTTTACTGAGTTCAAAAAGCCTAACCTTCTGCGAATACGGGAAGAGAAGAGCTTGACAAGATCATCGGTAGACATGTCGAGAAGAGCATCGAGATCGACTCCTTTGAAGGCGAATTTCTTGAACGTTCTCTTCTTTGGAACTCCTGCTGCTGCAACCTCTGGTTCCACATCAGCCTAGAGAGTCCCATTGGAGCCGAATTACAAACCCACAAATTTCGGAAATGTGATAGCAGTAGTAGAATTAGAGAGATGTATGTAGATAGAGGAACTTACCATTGTTGGATCTCGGCGAAAGATAAGGTGGATAAACTCTAAATCTGTGGTAGCTTGCGTTTTCCAAATGAGCAGCGAAGAAGATGCCTTGTTCGGCGGATCCAAATATATACGAGGACCTTGGCTAAACCCTAGAAGTGAAATTATTTTAAAGATATTTATTGTTAGTGAATTTGACTTGACTTTTATAAATCCAAGTTAAATTATGTATTTTCAGATTAAAAACTTTGTTGTCAAATTAGTTTATAATAGACTGAAAAATGTTTTTAAGTTGTTAGTACTTATCTCTCAATTGTATTAATCCAAACCAGTAGATTATAGATTTTGGTGATAAGTACATTGTTTCTAAAGTTTGTATTTGTTATTTGCGTATAAATTTTCAATGTCCACACTAATAGATTGCTTCTTGAGATCAATGAGTTGGGACACCAATGTTATGTTTTCCTCTGTGATATTTAAGTCACTCATATGAAGTGCTTTATGATACGAGTACGAGATTATGAACTCATATCACTAAAAAGTATATTAAGATTCAACGAGATGTGTATCAAACATACCAACAAGCAGTGGCGGATCTAAGAATTATTTTAATCCCGCGCACAATATAATTAAAAATAAAATTAAATAAAAAATATTAATATAAAAATAGTTTCTTAAAAAAAAGTCTATAAAATTATCCTACGTTCTTCCATACTCTGAAATCTTTTGATCACTATCTCATTTGTCACTTTATCAAATAATTCCCTTTCAACAAAACAAACTAGACAATCGTTTAGAAACTGATCACCTATACGGTTGCGCAATGTAGTCTTCACAATCTTCATTGCAGAAAAGCATCTTTCAACAGTAGCAGTGACTATAAGTAAAGTCAAAACTAGCTTCAAAAGTCGATAAACCAGAGGATGCGAAAGATATTTCCTTGTCTCGATCATAACGCGTGCAAGATCTCCTAGACTCTTCAAATTAGCAAACATTTCATCTTCTCGAATATTGTCAATGTAAAGACCAAGTTGATGCTCGAGTGATCTCTGATCGACATGAGTAAAATCTTGTGGATAAAACTCAGACAATCTCAGAACTTTCAACTGATCAAACTCATGAAACGAATCAATACGGCTTAAAGAAGCAACACAACTAAGTAATTCAGTGTTTACCTTATCGAAACGATCATTAAACTCTTGAATTTGCATATCTAATACAGTGTAAAAACACTCCACTTGATAATGATGGAAGTTGGTCATGTTGCTTCTTTTTCTTGGCTTTTTTGGATTAACAAATTCTCCATCCATAATAACCAACTCAATGTCATGCTTCTTACAAAAAGAAAAAACTTCATTAACCAAAGAATCTCATCCATCATCTCTGAGCTTGCATAATTGTTGCTTGGTAGATTTCACTAGTGACATAGCATTCAAAATGTTTTGGTCTTTCCTTTGTAGAGCCACTGATAAACTATTTGTGAGTCCAAGAAAAAGCAACATCAACTATAAGAATTTTTATGGGTTTTTTTGTTTAATTATTTTGGGCTAAAATATTATATTTGTTTTAATTGAATTGAGTTGAACATTAGAGTAGGGCACTTGACGTTAGGCCCAACAGATATTCCAGCAAATGAATTAATTATATAAAAGAATATATATATATTTTTTAAAGAGCGTAGGGCACGTGCCCAACCCTCTCTTGCTGTGGGTCCGCCCCTGCCAACAAGGCAACAAAGGCAACAATGGAATCAAAGTACAAGTATGAGTGTAATAACAATGACGAGACAAATAAGGTACAAGGATCAAGGATGAGATGGGATACAAAAAGCACATCTCTGTAAAATAGACAAACAATACAAGGGGTGATACGACAATTTCAGTAAATTAGAATGGGCTCCAAAGTAGATGGGCCTTCTTCTGGTGTAATGGGCTTAAGGAGATCCAGGAAACTTTGGCATTGTAAACGCCGGCACTTTGGTTTCTTCTGGTTTTGGCAATTCCGGCAACTTTGGAAAATCGAACTTGGGAAATTCCGGCATCTTCGGTAACTCTGGAAACGTCGGCAATTCAGGCTTCTGAATCTCCGGTAACTTAGGCATCTCTGGTTTTGGAATCTCAGGTAACTTAGGCAACTCTAGCTTCGGAAATTCGGGTAACTTTGGCATCTCTGGTTTAGGTAGCTCCGGAAATGTCGGTATCTCTGGTTTAGGTTCCTCCAATAACCGGCGAGCTCCAACGGATACCGGAACAGAAAGCAATGCAATAAGACATATGATCAGAAATGGTGAAAGTAGAGAAGCAGAGAAACTCTTCTTCAATGTCATTGTTTCCTTGCAAGCTTTTTATCTTTCTTTCTTTCTTTGCTTTGTGGTGTTGTTCTTTGTTTTTGTGATGAGCTTTGATCTTTGATTGAAATGTCTATTTAAATGTGTCTTGTGGAAGAAGAGAGATGGAGTTTGGTGAGAATAACATATTTAGAGTTTAGAATATAAAAAGTTCGTTTAACTTCTCTATCTGTATATCTATATTGTCACTTTCAATCTAGCTGAAGTTTAGGTTTAAGTGTTGACGTGTTCATGTGTTTGGTTTATACGTATTATAGAACATATATAATCCTCGTATGAGAAAGCACGTTATTATACGTTTAGCTTTTGTAAAAACTTTGGTTAATCTTAAACTAAAAAGTAAATTTTAGAGATGGAAAGACAGAGTATTACAGAGCATAACAGAGCATTAGGGCAGAGTAACAAACTAACAATTAACAAAGCAATCAAACAGAGCATTAGAGAAAAATAAAAAAGGAACCGCATTTGATGTTTGAGGCGGTGAGTAATCTTTGAAACCAAGTATACATGTTTGATTCAGCTGCTGATAAAGAAGATGTCTCTCGAGAGAGTAGACGAAGTCTTGCACGAATAATACGAGTGATTCCTTCTAACACAATCAATTCCATACAACACAATTACACTAACAGAAACGATAACCAAATTTGTAAATAATATGAAACACAATCAATTACATTAGGTTATGATATTCAAATCCATTACATAATGTTTACTTATATGAATTTGATTAGTAATTTTGTAGAGCAACAAAAAGGTTATAATTCCGTCCAAAAGATGACAAACATTTGATGCTAGCGTAGTAGCATTAACAAACAAGAAGAAGATAGCCGTCGAAAGTATCAGAACAGCTAAACTGATATAATTGAGGGATTAGACCTCATTGTATAGCTTTTGAACAGAAACATGTCTTAAATAAGTAACATAATCAATTAAAAAGTATATCAAATACAACGAAATCTGTATGGAAACAAACAATACAAAATATAACAGGATACAATTATACAAGTATAAGTGTATAGTCTTTACCCAAAAAAAAACAAGAACTATGACTATGAGACCAACCATACGACATGGTTTTTACTAAGGAAACAATGATGTAGACAGACATAAGTGCATCTCTGCAAATAGACAAATGGTATAACGGTAAAACGGTACTTTAAGATTGTGGGATGGGCTTCAAAGTAGCTGGGCCTTCTCTTCGCTTAAGGAGTTCCGGGAACTTTTGGGAATTCCGGCAACTTGGGAAGTTGAGGCATCGTCGGTAGCTCTGGCTTTGGAATCTCTGGAACTGCAGGTTTTGTAATTTCTGGAACCTTGGGCAGTTCAGGTTTTGGAACTTCTGGAATCTTCGGCAGTTCAGGCTTTGGAATCTCTGGAAACTTAGGAGCCTCAGACTTTGGAACCTCTGGAACCGTTGGCAATTCGGGCTTTGGAACCTCTGGCACCTTCGGCAACTCAGGCTTCTGAATCTCCGGCATCTTGGGCAACTCGGGTTTCTGAATCTCCGGCATCTTAGGTAACTCCGGCATTTTGGGCAACTCCGGCTTCTGGATCTCCGGTACCTTAGGAGCCTCAAGCTTGGGAACTTCTGGCAACTTTGGCAACTCAGGTTTCTGAATCTCCGGCATCTTAGGTAACTCCGGCATTTTGGGCAACTCCGGCTTCTGGATCTCTGGTACCTTAGGAGCCTCAAGCTTGGGAACTTCTGGCAACTTTGGCAACTCAGGCTTTGGAATCTCTGGCACCTTAGGAGCCTCAGGCTTTTCAGTCTCCATTAGCTTAGGCACCTCAGGCTTTGAATTCTCTGGAAACTTTGGCAAATCAGGCTTTGGAATCTCTGGAAACTTTGGTAATTCAGGCTTTGGAATCTCCGGCATTTTTGGTAACTCGGGCTTCTGAATCTCCGGTACCTTTGGTAACTCAGGTTTTGGAATCTCTGGCATCTTTGGGAGCTCAGGTTTTGGAATTTCCGGAAACTTGGGCAATTCAAGCTTGGGAATATCTGGCAGTTTAGTTTCCTCAGGCTTTGGAATCTCCGGTACCTTTGGTAACTCTGGCTTTGGAATCTCCGGGATCTTTGGCAACTCAGGCTTTGGAAATTCGGGTAACTTGGGCAACTCTGGTTTAGGGAACTCCGGCAACTTGGGAACTTCGAATTTAGGTAGCTCAGGCAATTTTGGTATCTCCGGTTTAGGATCCTCCAATAACCGGCGAGCACCGACTGAAAACGGATCAGCGAGCAATGCGATAAGACATATGATCAGAAGTGGTGATGAGAGAAGAGCAGCAGAGAGACTCTTCTTCATTAGTGCCATGTTTGAGCTTGCTTGAGAACTCTTGCGTTTGTTTCTTCTTTTGCTTTTGTGGTGTTTGTTGTTGCTTTGTGTTTGTGATGAGATTATGATCTTTGATTCGAATGGGTATTTAAAGGTGTTTTGAGGAAGAAGAAAGATGGAGTTTGGTGGGAAAATCTGTGCAGAGTTTTGAATAATAAAAAAGGTTCGTTTAACTTCTCTATCTGTATATCTATATTGTCACTTTCAATCTAGTTGAATTTTCGGTTTTAGTGTTTACGTGTTCATGTTTAAGCTACACGTAAAAAGGCTTAAACTTTGTAAACTAGAGAATAGCATTTTGCAAATACTATGACACAAATATCAATTATATAATTTATAAACTGTATACAAAAAAGCTAATGAAAATCAAGATGGGACTTGGATCAAATTATGTAAGTCTTAAAAACTCTAGTCATTTCGATATTGATTTTGAGATAAAAACACTAACTAATCAAAACTTGTTTTAAGGTGAAACGTTTGCACATGAATTAGATATTTGCAAGTATGAAAGGGCGATAAAAATATGATGTTTAGGTTTTGGCCGGTAATCTACACAACGACTTGGATTGTTTTATGGTTGTGTGTATGTTTGTTCTTTCTCATCAAAGTCATGTACAATGTATTATTTGATTCTCCGTCTTCAAAAATTCTTCACAAAAGAAAAATTACAGATTTGGGTAAAACTCAAGTCGGTAACAAAACACAGTTCTTCAATATAGCTTAATTGATCCCTTTTCTAAACAAAACTTCTTCTGCAGCCAAAATAAGACTGAGCCTATTTCCACCTGAAAATGAACATTCTGCTAGTTCTGATACTAACTCTAATCTGAGAATAATGCCTTACTTAGACGTCCCTCACAAGTTTTACATATAGCATTCCTTCATGTACTCAAACTAGGCATGATTCGCAACCAAAACATGCCACATAAAACCAGTTTATGGTTATGAACTTATATGATACAAAAGATTATATACCGAAAGCGTAATATGCACCAAAATACATAAACGGATTCCATCTAACATTGATTCCACAAACGAATCAAAATTAGGTCAGTTTCCACTAGGCATAAACATTAGCTAGCAATACATACAACATAAAGGACTAAGGGAACCACAAAACAAAAGATACAAAGCTTTACTTTTCACCAAGTAGCCTTGAGTTTATAATATACAACATTTGTCTACTTGCTTCTCTTCGCATCATATCTTTAATCATCATCAGAAATTGCAATATATATGTCAACATCATCGTTTCTTGGAGTAGCCTTCAAATTTGATTGCTGATCAGATGAACTTTGCCCTGTGCAGACGGAAAGATGTGAGATTGGCGACCAATTAGAGGTGTTAGGATGACTTGTTAATCCTACAGGGAACATAGCCCAAGAACCAAAGTAAACGCCTTCACCATTACTCTCCACAGGTGGCGTTTGCGTTTTAACCGCTTCAAACGCTTTCCTACACTGCTGACACCTCAATGTGCATTCCTCGTAACCCTTTGGGTACTCAAAAAGTGAAAAGCAGTAAGGACAAGCGGTCCAAAAGCTTGTAGCTGTAGGATTCTCCAAGGTCTCAGCTTGGCTCTGCAATGGCGAATCTTGAAATTTCTCCGATTGACCAGTTTGACTCAGCTGCAACTCTCGATCGTAAATTGATTTCCTTGGAGGATCAGAGAGGACATACCAAGCATCGGAGACGAGTTTAAGCGCTTGATCGGCGAAAGGAAGACGATTGATATTGAGTTTGAGGAGAAGAGTGAGTCTACGGTACTGAGTCGCGACGTGTTCAGGGCTTTGGGTTAGGCGGCTGATTCGAAGTACCGCGTACCAGTCTGGTACTTTGGAATCTCCGATTGTAGTTTCTCCGGCGAGGAGAGTGTCGGCGATGGCGAGGATATAGTCAGCTGCGTCTGTTCGGGATGGGTCAGCTTCGCATGCACGGATCGCAAATGTCTTTGCTCCATGAAAGTCACTTGAAGCCAAGAGCTTCTCCGATGTAGCAAGCAACTGATCTGCCTCCGCTCTGTTATTCTCGCCGCCGCCGTCGCTTACCATATCTCCGTTACTCTTTTTGCTCCTTTTTTATTTGTTTGCGTTAAATACAGAGCTTCTTTGCCAGTGGACCAAAAGGACCTCGTATATACATAACATTTTCATTATTAATCGTATAAGAAGAATGCAACACTAAGGGTATTTTTGTCATTAAAAAGTTTGCATGCGTTTCTCGATACGTATATACGAGTTTATACTTTATACGGTCGCTAAATACTTACATGGTATACAATCCTATTTAACTTTTTTTTTTTGGTTCAGGTCAAAACGATTGTCATTGTAATTAGGACATTTTTACCACCTGTTCGTCTAATTATAGTAAGTTTTTGTAACCATTTTTATACATAGGAACCATATATATTCGAATAACTCTCCCCTAACAATACGGTTTTAATATTTAACGTGAAAAATTGTCATGGGGTTAAACGGTAAGATCGGAGGTGGTGGTAAGACTGTGTTAACAGCCACACATCATCCTCTATTTCTTTTTCCTCCCTCACACTTGTGATCTCTCCAAAGAAAAAGTCTATTAGAGATCGATGAAGGATTAAAGACGATCAATAACGGAGATAGAGATCGATTACAATAATGGATGAAGAGTATGATGTGATTGTCCTTGGGACTGGTCTTAAGGAGTGTATCCTTAGTGGCCTCCTCTCTGTCGATGGCCTCAAGGTTTTCTCCTTGATTCATAATTTTCTTTTACCATTAAATTGTTTTTGTGCATCACATCCAGATAAAGCTTTAGGTTTATGTTTAGTTTTCGCTTTTGTTTTATTATAGTTATGAATATAGTATGCAAAATTGTTGCATAGTATGTCATCAATATATAGTTATGAAATATAATAATCCAATTTATAACATTTGATCTTTTGAATGAGTTTTTGTTGTTGCAAAACAAAAAGCGAAATTTTGTTTCATAGATCATAGGTAATTTAAATGTGGCATAGGAAACATATACAAGTTAGTAGATTTATTTTCAAATATGTGCAATCATTAACGAAATATAGTTTTTTAAATTTAATCTTGGGATCTAAATAGGTACTACATATGGATAGAAACGACTACTATGGAGGAGAATCATCCTCTCTTAACCTCACTCAGCTATGGAAGCGTTTTAGGGGAAGTGACACTCCTGAAGAAAATCTTGGAGCAAGCAGAGAATACAATGTCGATATGATCCCAAAGGTACATATTTGTGTACTGTTTATTGATGGTGAATATGTGTGAATTCATATATATATATATATATGTATTGTTTATTGATGGTGAATATGGTTTCTTGATCTGCAGTTTATAATGGCTAATGGACTCCTTGTTCAAACCCTAATCCACACCGATGTTACCAAGTATCTTAACTTTAAGGCCGTTGATGGTAGCTTTGTCTACAAGAAAGGCAAGGTAGTACTTTTCTTATCCTGATTTTTTGTTTTGGTAAGGTTACTTACTCTGAGATTTTGATCATCCGTACCACACGTGTGTCAGATCTACAAAGTCCCAGCCACTGATGTGGAAGCCCTGAAATCGCCATTGATGGGTCTTTTCGAGAAGCGACGTGCGAGAAAGTTCTTTATCTATGTGCAAGACTATGATGAGAAGGATCCTAAGTCTCACGAAGGACTTGACCTAAGCAAAGTCACTGCTAGAGAGATCATCTCGTACGTACAACGATTTTTGCTCCATCTCAAGTCACTTCACTATAGTTTCTTGCTTTACACGCTTTGTCTCTGTTTATTCCCAACAGAAAGTATGGACTTGAAGATGACACAATCGACTTCATAGGGCATGCCTTAGCGCTTCACAACGATGATGACTACTTGGATCAACCCGCCATTGATTTTGTTAAGAGAATCAAGGTAAAGTGTTTTCTTTTCTTCTTCAATAAGCATATGTTCCAATCTTAATCTCATTTTCTTTTCTGTTTTCTGGTGAAGCTCTATGCGGAGTCTCTGGCTCGATTCCAAGGAGGATCCCCTTACATCTATCCGTTGTACGGTCTAGGAGAGCTGCCACAGGTTCGTGTTCACTCTATTCTCATGTTTCTTCTTATTTTTACGACTTTTTCCTCTGTCTCAAACCTCTGTTTCTGTTTCAGGCTTTTGCACGTTTGAGTGCTGTGTACGGTGGGACTTACATGCTCAACAAGCCCGAATGCAAGGTTATGAACAACCTATAATCTCTTCTTTCTCTGTTTATAAATGATATAACTTAACTCTTTTAAAGATAGAAACTCATGAACCTTCAATATCATCCCTAACAGGTAGAGTTTGATGGTTCTGGAAAAGCTATTGGTGTCACTTCTGCAGGAGAAACTGCTAAATGCAAGAAAGTTGTATGTGATCCTTCTTACCTGTCTGAAAAGGTAACCCTAAACCCATTTCAACTGCAGTAACTGCTAAGTTTTTATACTGTCTAGTTACCTTCTAAGACGGTTTCCTTGTCTTTCAGGTTAAGAAAGTTGGAAAAGTAACTCGAGCGGTGTGTATAATGAGCCATCCTATTCCAGACACAAATGATGCTCACTCGGTTCAAATCATTCTTCCTCAGAAGCAACTCGGTCGCAAATCAGACATGTAAGATCATAGTCAAGAACACATTCAAATTACAGAAACATGCATGTATCTGATTTGTTTCTACTTTGAAACAGTTGAAGATAAATCTCTTGAGTTTTTGGATTTTGTAGGTACTTGTTCTGTTGCTCATACGCTCACAATGTGGCACCAAAGGGCAAATACATAGCTTTTGTCTCTGCAGAAGCTGAAACTGACAATCCAGAAGAGGAGCTTAAACCCGGAATCGAATTGCTTGGACCTACTGATGAGATCTTCTATCATTCTTATGACACATACGTTCCAACCAATATTCAAGAAGAAGATAACTGTTTCATCTCTGCTGTAAGAGAATATCACATCACAACAATTTGTTGCTTACGTATCTTATTACCTTTTTCTGATGTTTGTTGTTTTTGTTTTGTGTTGTCAGACTTACGATGCAACAACACATTTCGAGAGTACAGTTGTAGATGTACTTGACATGTACACCAAGATCACTGGAAAGGTATAAACCTCATCACTGGCTGTTTCTTGACTCACAAGCAAACGCAACATTTTGAATCCTAATAAGTTTTTTATACTGTCTTTTCTTTTGCAGACTCTTGATTTGTCTGTGGACTTGAGTGCTGCAAGTGCTGCTGCAGAGAATTGATAACTTGCGTTTTTCCTTCCGCTGAGTGGTTTTAAATTGCAAGTGATTGTTTATTTTTCTATTGGATAAAGACATAAAGTTCAAAGTAACACAAGTTTGCGTTTTTGTTCATCTTACTTAAAACACTGGTTGATTTTGCTTTCATTTGTATTTTTTTTTTTTGAGAAATACTTACCTTTCTAAGTTTATTTACATTTTTTC
>Ga0041059_1002779_pt1 | contig 12715 bp, 9 predicted proteins | sample AraColnosormetaG_FD_56232 | JGI IMG/M metagenome (GOLD analysis project Ga0041059, IMG submission 56232) | Arabidopsis roots microbial communities from North Carolina, USA - Col MF nosort | ecosystem: Host-associated > Plants > Roots > Unclassified | place: USA: North Carolina | collected 2013-09-02 | reverse complement strand
AACATCAAGATATCTTTATTAGTAAGATGAAATGTGATCCTCATGGAGGATTTGTACAAGAAATCGGGGAACATAAAAATGATTTACAAAAGCTGAATTGAGAGGAATAGGCGCTTTGGCTAAACAGTCAGCTGCTTTGTTACTTGTTCTTGGTGTCCATTTGATAGTTGCCCTTGTGAAGCGTTTTTCCCAAACTTGAATTTCTCTGATCAGGTTATGAACTTGGAAGTTACGTGATTTGCCTGTGCTTAATGAGACGGCTTGTTGATTGTCTCCTTCAAAGATTACATGAGTGTATCCTTTTCCCCAAACATGTTGCATTGCCATCAATAAGGCTTGTAGTTCCGCTTCTAACGTGTTGACACAGTTATGGCCTGTACTTTGAGATGCTTCTTTGTAGTATCCATTGCAGTCTCTGAGAATCCAGCCTGCTTTGACAATGTTACCATTTTGACTGTAGCTGCAGTCGTAGTTGCATTTGATGTAGCCCGCATCCGGTTTTGTCCAGCCGCAGTTGGGGTCGTAAGTTGAGCGGTTGGTTGTTAGGTTTGCAGTAGTTCCTTGGTCCGCCCATTCATATGCATCCGTTACAGCTTGCTGGGCCTCTTTTCTCCATTCGCAACTTCTTTGTTGATAGACAAGGAGATTACGGCTTTTCCATATTCTCCATAGAGTCCACAAGGGAATTTGTCTTGTTAAAGGATCTTATCTTTTGTTGTTGCAGCTTTGCAGGATCACCTTGATTTTATCTTCTAAAGTAATGTTGGAGTCAAAGAAAGCAGAATGGAATATCTGTGTACCTCTCCAAATAGCTTGAGCATGGTGACAGCCAAAAAAGAGGTGATCCGGTGTCTCCTCTGCCATACAACATCGCTTGCACGTCGGATCATCTATTATTCGCCTTGTCACAAGAGTTGAACCTATCGCCAGTGTCTTCGTAAGCATTCTCCAAAGGAAGTGTTTAAGTTTAGGTGCTGTGTGTAGTTTCCAGATTGCCTTCTTCATTTCAAGTTGACCTGGTGGTGGTTGCAAGTGTTTTTTTTTGTTTTCTTTTAAAGTAAAATCAATTAATTAGCATTATGTTTTTTCAATTCTATTGATAATGGACTTTCCTCCAGGTTCGGCCCATTAGCACTCTAAATATTTTAACAGGCCCTTCTACACTATTTCTAGGGGACCGTGGTATCCGACATTTCCATTTCTTTCATGTCCAAGCACAAAATTTCAGTGACCACCGACGAGAATAACTTTGTGGCTGACGGCAACATTTGGGAGTTCGTCATCAAATTCATTCCTTCGTTTGAACTTTTCAATTCTTTTTTGCCAAGAATCACACATACAAGAAGAAATTCCAAGCTCGTTTTGTTTTAATACAGAGTTCTACCCACTTTGCATACAAGTTCACATGCATAGTACATCAATTACAAGGAATCATAAATGGAGATAACCAACTTCTCCAAAGCTCTCCCCAACATGAATATGCAAGAACATTATGACAGAAGCACATAAAAGAGAAGCTAAATCAAGCTTGTTTAGTTTTAAAAGCTCGCAGATAACACATACGAAACTCCAAAAACACCTCGTCAACTCAAAGTTGCAAGAAAACTAAACAAGGAAATGAGCTAGTTGCAATACCTTGAAACTTAGCAGCTTCAGTTCACCATAGAGTTTTAGTATTCAATATCATCCATATCACCCATGTACTCAGCAACTTGGTCAAGCCTAACATCAAGCATCTTGTGGTTGTCTAAATCACGAACCACACCAGTTTCTTTATCCAAATCTTTCTCAACCAGATTTCCATAGACACCCTTATGCTTCCCCGATAAAACCAAAACCGGCCCTCCTCGTCTAGGCAATGCCGTCTCAAGCAACTCCTGATCCACCCCTTGAACCAACTCTTGCGTCTCATCCATCGTGATATCACAAGTTGTTGGTCCAACAACATCAACAACCTTCCCTTTCTTAAGATACAATCTCCCACCCTTCCAATCTTTGCTTACTATTCGCACCTTTATATGACTCCTAAGCCATGAAGGCTTCACTTTCCTCTCTCTTGTTTGACCTCTATCTTGCTTCTCACTGGCTCTAACTTCACTTCGACTCCCTCTCTCTGCTCCTCTACCTCTTCCACTCGTTTTCTTATCCTTCTCCCTATCATTTAACTGCAAATCTTTCAACTTCTTCAAACACTTTTCCTCTTCCTTAGAACCCAAATCAGCAACCTCATTCACACCCACTTTCACTTCCTCTTCACTTCCAGAGATCTTTATAACAAAAAAATCACTACCAGGTTTCTCCACAATCTTACCCTTCAATCCTACATCTCTCCCTGCAATAATCCTCACTTCTTTCCCAACAAAAAACACATCCCCACCATTAATACCTACTCCCTTCTTATCAAGTTTCACACTTTCCTTCACTTTAGCCTTCACATCAACAACCTTAGATCTATCAGGATCAAAACCTAACCCTTCCTTAGCAGTCCACTTTTTATACTCCTTAATCTCAACATCTTCTTTAGCATTCTTACCTATTCCCTTACCTGGCTTCCATCCATATCCAGCCATCAACGCAGCACCGAAACCATCCACAGGAACACTCTCAAAATCCTCCAAAGTCGGATCATCAGCAAGTGACATCAGATCTCTCCTCAAACTCTGTAACATAAGCTGCTCCCCCATAGATACTTTCCGCTCTTCAACCGCATCACCACCAATTGAATCATCCTTCACTTTCTGACGCAGATTTAAACCGTAACTGATATTATCAGGTTTCTCAGTACCAGGTAAAGGAACCTCAGGCTCGAATTCGAGTCCGGAACCTGCGTTACCAGATTGAAGAGGTAGATCGAGATTCTTCATCTTCTTGTGAGGTCTCCATGTATTCTCAATCGGAGGAATAACGTATTTGGGGATGGAATTAGCTAGGGTTTTCGATGGATCGAATTCGGTGACGAACTCTTTACTAGTTCCATCATCGACGGCGTTGTTACCGTCGGCGGTGGTTGCTGTGACTTTGGGCTTAGATTTAGAAGGGAGAGAGAAAGAGAGCTTCATGATGAATCCTTCTCTTCTCTTCTCTCTCACACGAACAATAGCCGAAACGTCACGGAGACGGTGAGAATCGCAAGGTTAAACTCGCCGGAGATTCGGTGCCTGTAGTAGATAAATGTAAAGCAGATGGGCCTTTTAAATTATTAGTGAGGAATGTTAACAAGTATATGGGCCGACCTATATAACACAGTTAGGCCCATATTCAGAAATGGAGTTGGGTCACAAGAATATAAAATGGATTATCCAAACCGGGTCCAAAATAATCCGTCTGTTTTGTCTATTTTCTCCGAGTTTTTCATTACTATTTAAACTTTTGTTAAATTTGCTGAAATTATTCAACTTTTTTATTTTCAAAATCTAGTTCAAATTTATTAGTTTTAAGCGTTGGAAAGTGAATGAATATGATCATAATTGACTGTGCTCTTCAGTAAAACCTTCAATCCAAAAGAGGGTTTAAAGGTCATTAAGAAATATTAAAGGCCCTAAATGTACGTATATATGAACTATCAATATTCACTATATCACGGTTTTTCTAAGTTTGATGAAAAATGTCAATATATAAAAAATCGTTTAGGCAGTTAAGTTTTCCAAATTTGTAAAACCTAAGCCAAAGTTTTACACGTATAGAATAAGGAGCATCTGTTCCCATAAACTTGTGTTTGTTTGATCCCTATTGTTTAGTCTCTATTACTCGACGTTATTTACAAACCATCGTTAGTTGAATGTTACTTCTTTTTTACTCTCTAGTCTTAACTTGAATTAAGCCGAGCCAAAGCTTTCTAAAATCAAATGTAAAACCAAATCATGAAAACTGCACATAGAATATGCAATGGCCTTAATAACGATCGGACGAATCTCCGAAATAAGAAAAAAAAAATCAAATGAGGAAAGAACTTTCCTTTAAATGAAGACAAATTTCTTTTATATTCTGTCAAATATTTATAACCATATATTTTTTCGTGTCTTTGTAATATTCTGCTCTAGTTGTTATTGCAAACTTCATCAAAACAATGACTTTTTCAATTGAGAAACTGGTGGACTTGAAGAGAAAGAAGTGGCAGTCGAAGCTCCAAAATACAAAGAAACAGGTTTTAGGCCGATGTTTAACAAATTTTAGCAGACTTTTGAGTTTTCGTAAGAAACAAGAAACAAACGGAAAAAGCCCTAGATGTAGCAAAGCCACGCTTGCTGTTGTTGTTCATCCAACAGCCAGTACTACACATGATGATTTTTTACGTAAGAAACAAGAAAGGAGCGGAAAAAGCCCTAGCTGTAGCGAAACAACGCTTGCTGTGGAGTTACCGGATGTTCTAGTAGAAGAGATTCTTCAACGCCTTCCGGTGAAATATTTGGTAAGATTGAAATCAATATCAAAAGGATGGAAATCTTTGATTGAATCTGACCATCTAGCAGAGAAACATCTCCGTCTGCTTGAAAAAAAGTATGGACTCAAAGAGATAAAAATCACAGTTGAGCGGTCCACATCGAAAAGCATTTGTATCAAGTTTTTCTCAAGACGCAGTGGAATGAACGCAATCAATAGTGATTCCGATGATCTTCTTCGAGTTCCTGGTTCTTGTAATGGTTTGGTATGCGTCTACGAGTTGGATTCGGTCTACATTTACCTACTCAACCCTATGACAGGTGTGACCCGGACACTTACTCCTCCTCGAGGTACCAAACTTTCAGTTGGATTTGGGATAGATGTTGTGACAGGAACTTACAAAGTGATGGTTTTGTATGGCTTCGACAGAGTAGGAACTGTGGTGTTCGATCTCGACACTAATAAGTGGAGGCAGAGATACAAAACTGCTGGTCCAATGCCACTTTCTTGCATTCCAACCCCTGAAAGAAACCCAGTCTTTGTAAACGGCTCACTCTTTTGGCTATTGGCAAGTGACTTTTCGGAGATACTAGTCATGGATCTTCACACGGAAAAGTTCCGCACTTTGTCACAACCCAATGACATGGATGATGTTGATGTGTCCTCAGGTTACATTTACATGTGGAGTCTCGAGGACCGTCTCTGTGTATCTAATGTTAGACAAGGTTTGCATTCCTACGTGTGGGTTCTTGTGCAGGACGAGCTTAGTGAGAAGTGGGAGAGAACTAGATTTAATCTCCTAGGTCATGTCTTTCCTCCATTAAGCTTGAATTCTGCTTGGTTTTCACAGACCTTGGTTTCTCCTTACCAGTTGTCGTCTTCAACATGTATCGGTTCTAGACAAAGACAGAATAGTACCTCTGCGCTATGTTAGTAATTAACTTCTTTCTCTTTCTCATATAGATTGCTTTTCAAAGAAATAAACAACATTCTTTGAAGATTTCGCTTCATTAAAGTATTTGTCTTCTTCATAGTTTCGAGAAATGGAGATACGGGAGCCATGGACGCGCCGATCGAGCTGCATATATCTGTTTCTACACCAATGATGCCTCTCTAGATTAGTGGTCCTTTGTTTTAACTTGTGGTTTCAAACAAATGTTTTCTTGATTTATTTCTGTATCATCAGCTTTTTCATATCCCACAAATGAACTATGTTGAATTTAATTATACCGGAACTATACTCACGTGTAAGAACCCTAATTAAACACGGATTATATTTAACACCTTGATTTTAAATTCTATGCAAAATTATGCATAAGTCTTTACACCATTAAAAAACCGTTAATTTCAACATGAACTTCTTGAATGTCCACCTATCTTAGCAAATCCGGTGAGTTTTTGCTCCACTAAGGGGCGCTGAGAGATTCTAGGGTTCTGCCGTCAATATACGCCATTAGAATCGATACTTTACCGACGACATGTTCTCGAAGATTCTGTGAAACTTAACAACGTACGGTGAATCTGAACGGCAGAGTATCTCCATCTTTCAATGTCGTTGTACTATGAATTGCATGTACTATTATTTCTATATTCTTGTTCATTTACAGTTACTTTTCTCTCAAGGTAATGAACTTTTTATTTTATTTTGGTGTTCTTTATGTATATAGGCACACCTAAATTTCTTTATACAACTTTTTTTTTTGTTAAGAAATTCTTTTAGAAGTGTTTTATATATCACACACATAAATTAGTATATATATATACCTTAATATTGTTAATCCCATTTAATTTCTTAGAATCACACACATAAAATTTTGAGGAAATTACATATGTAATTTAGTGTACGTACGCGTTGAGGACTTATATAAGAAAGGAAATAAACTAGTTAAAACAAAATCTTCAACTACCATAAGACGAAGAATGAGTTACAGAGTTGCTAAACCGCCGTAGTATCTAGCGATAACCGGTGGTGGGATCAAAGATATCAAGCTTGCGAATTGAGTTACATTATTTGTAAATGAATTATAAAATACATGATTATTGAACTGGTAATTTGAAAGATACATTCCAACCTAGTGATAATGAATGTATTTTAGGCATTGCTTTTCAATGATTTTTGTTGGTACTAATTAACACCTCTCCGGTTAGATGCTAGAGAGGTCGGCCACTTATCCACCTTTGGAACATCATGAAGCTTTCCTCTGGTTTATACTCTGCGGTGTGCCCTCCTCCCTACAAAATTAAATCAAGGAAAAACATTTTTCAAAAAATGTAACGACGAAAAACACCAAATATGTTTAGCAAGAACCCTAAAAGAAAAAGAAACTTGCTTTGATAGTGGCAAATGTCATATTATTGGCGTAAGTCCTTGTATATCCAATAACTTGATTGTTAACAAACCAAGGTCTCCAATCGTCAGTTATTGAGTAGTTTAGAGATTTGATCCAAGCTTCAGTTCCAATATAAGGCACCATCATGTCGTGATCACTGCTATAAACCAATGACCGATAATCCCCTATGATGCTATTGTTTCGATGGTACGGCACACTGCTCTTTATGTCTTTCTCATAAGGCAAATCCCAATTGCATCTCATCCATTTCCCTATACTTCCCTGCAATATTCACTTTCTTTTATTCTTAGTTTACTTCATTGGCACGTAACAAATGATGGCATGTTATGTAATAGTATGACATACTTTCACCACATGAAGTTCTCTGCGTACATCTTCATCATTAGCCCAATGTGAAGCTAGCAAATACCGGTACATCTGCATTTCATATCTATCATTGAATACATGATTTCCATTTATAGGCAAAGCAAGATTAATGTTTATTCTTTTTTTTACTTACATAGCAATCAGGAGTGGGAAGAGAAAGATCTGATTGAACAAGTGTCTGAAGATAGCTTCTTCCACCGTGTTCTCCTGAATAAGGATTTGGTGATGCCAAATCACACAATGCTATCAAAATGAGTCCTTCATTTATCCTTGAAACACACTTTCATCATCATTAACCAAAAATTCTCAAAATTAGTCTTTTGTTAGTCTCCTTATAACTATTCACAATGTGAAAGTAAACTTTGTTTTACCTTTCCGTAGTCCTCCATCAATTTCAAGCATTTTGTATTAGTAGGATCCACTTTTACATAATTTCCTTGGCAGGTTCTCTTAAGCGACTACAAACAAGAGTATAAAAATTGACTTCATTAAAAAATATACATTTTCGAGGATATATAAGAGGCTCAATAAGACCTCTATACATACCTCGTAGAGTTCATCAGAGATAAGTCCCATTCGATGAGCATACGGAATCTTGGAGTTATGATCACTATCAAGATCTGTTGAAGGGTTCCCAAGAATATAACCCTGTTGATAGAAATGATTGTTTCAAACAAGATATATCCATTTTATATATAAAGTCTCATGATGAACAAATGAGTGAAGATATTGATGAACCTTAAGATTTATTTGAGGTTTATAGCCATGTTCATTTCCTGCATAAAGGTAATGTTTAGGACTATAATAAAGTGGCTAAGTAAAACCAAATCCAGAGAAAATGGATTTTGACAAATAACAAACCTATTGAGATCTGTTGTACAATAGCTGGAACAACTATACCGGCGTAAGAATCTCCGCCGACATAGATAGGGTTTGAGACAAACTGTGGATTCTCCACTAGCCACTGCAAGTAATTCAAAAAGATTATATGCTACATACATATACTTAGATTCTCAACGAAAACTCTGAAAAATGCTTTCAAAAAAGCAAGACCTTTTGGAGAAACTCATAGGTCTGTTTTGCTTCTCCTGTGTCACTAGGCTTATAAGAAAGAGGAGTTGTTGAGTAGGAGTAGCCAGTCCCAACAGGCTGATCCAAGAATATTATGCTAGCTACCTGACAAAATCATCAAATCTTGAAAAAATCGATAAACCCTAAAGAAAAAACAACAAAAGCCTAACTCTGTTTTGTGATGGTCAACGTTTAAAAGAGTCCACCTTTGTCCAAGAATATGAAGTGGAGACAAGAGAAGGCAAACCTCCATTGTAACCCTCAGTCTTAAAAGTCAACGGCCCTGCAAAAAAAACAAGAATCCATTTAGACACTAAATTAAAAAGTTCCTCAAATCTTTTCTTGAAAATCACCGATCTCGAAAGCAAGTGCGGAGAGAGCAGTGCAAGCTGGTCCTCCAGTTAACCAGATAATAAGAGGGTCTTCTTCAGGATTGTTCTCTGATTTGATAAAGTAGTAGAAAAGCTGCACTTTCTCTCCCTCACCAACACCAATGTAGCTTTCCATAATGAAGAAGATACATTCAAAAGATTGTTGTTACTAATAGTTACGAAAATCGAAAAGCAGAGGAAACAAACCCAGTTTCAAGGTGGAATGGAAGAAGACCTTCGAAACCAGGAAGATAGCTAATCACAGAAGCTGAATCAACATCATGTTGACTCAAAAGTAGCAGTTGAAGTAGAAGAAGCAACTTAAGTTTCCATGCTTTAGACATTTTTTTAAATTAACGACTGGATTTCATTTCAGACAATTATTATAGAGACTTTAAGGAAAAAAAAATCATTTCCAAGTTGACCAAAGGAAAAAAAAATCAGGTTTAAGATTCTGAATGTCTCTGTGTAGCATTTCTTTAGTACTTTCTCATTGTGTATTGATTCTTTAGGTATCCACAACCACAAGGACTTAATTACACTAGCATATAATAAACCATTCCTATTGTCAGAATTCCACAAGATACTAATGTATTTTTCTAGTATTTATAATTTCAACCAAGTTGCCTTGGCTAACTCCAAAGTGGGAGAGTCCTGGATTCGAGGCATCTTGGCCATTTAGTCGAGCTTTATATTTGGAATAATTTACTATGTTATCATAACCCCGGACGTACCCATCCTAGTTTATTTTTATTTAAGCAATAATACTAAAAACATAGCATAACAAACGATATTAAATTAAATATACTACTAACGAAAAAACTTTAAATCCATTTTATGCTCACGCATAGTGTGGGCTAGTTAATGACATCGTGTTTTTAAAAAATTCATACATGATTCATAGATATTCAGTGAATTCTTTTATCTAGTTACATTTTTTTAATATATATTCTTACCGCAAACCCCAAAGATAACATATATAGCTTCTATAACGAAATTAAAATCTAAAATATCTCAGCTCCATATTAAACCCCACCCCACCTAAAGGCACGTTCCGGTGGTGAAAAAGTATTGATCTTTACGTATATTCCATCGGGTCTGGCACTATAGACGCGTAACTTATCACATTTAGGCATAAAAATTGCAGTGTATGTCCTGAAACGAGAATGAGTAATCATTTTAGACCTAGACCATTGCTCAAAGTCCCAGTTCCAATGGAACCTTTTTACGGATGCACCCACAGCAAAACTAATACGTAAAACCTCGTGATGTTTCACATCTTTGACAACTCGACGGTTTTCGCTGGAAACGCAAGTGACTCTAAGAGTACGACCATTAACAAGCTCGTTTCTAAATATAAGACGGTTATCTTTGCAAGCTTCACTTAATCCAAAACAAAAAAAATAACAAGTAACAAAGGAGCTATCATATGATTCATTTTTTCTTAATATTCTAGATCGAAGTGATATGGATCAGTGTAGTTAAAAAAGAAAAGAATTAGACAATTAGTGTACTTATTTATAGTCCTTTTGGTAAAGATTGTTTTTAGTGTATCTATAAAAGGAATTTTAATGAAAAAAAAGCCACAAGTATTGGCCAATCTATTTTAACCCTCAACTAAAATTTTAATACTTTTCTTCTCTCAAATTAATCCCTTTATAAAATAGTAGAAAGTTTATGGCCATGCAAAAATTTGAACACAAAGGTGAACCAATCAAACTCGTGCCTTAGCTTAGAGCATTTAGTGCCATAAAGTTAGGTTAACCATTAAGGTTAAACCAAATTTATTATTACAACTCCAAGAAAAAAAAGCAAATTATAACCGTTAGAGCATTCAGTGCCTCAACTTTCACATTTCGTTGAAAACATGTCTCAACTTTGCCTTCGATAAAATATATAGCCAACTTTTATTGATTTTTAATTTTTTTTATTTTTTTTGAATAAAATAAAATTTAAAATTTATTCGAAAAAAACTTGTTTACATTGACTGCAACGTTTGCGTTTACAGTTTTTTTAGATACAGAAGATTAAAAAATAAGATCAAAATATAGTAGACCTCATTGTCTAAATCCAAACCAGCATGTCATGCAACCATCACATCTTCTATCCCCTTGGTTTTGAATGGATGAGATTCTATTTCTAACTTGCTTATCAAGAAAGCGAGTCAATTGAGCTGCGGGCTGTGGCACTTCTCCATGTCGACGGCCGTTTCACTCTTTCCGTATATAGTGTAGAGTGAGCTGAAAAGTGTATCTCGTCAAGAACAGGAGCTCATGTCCGAGCTATGGGCCGTGGTCTCCCTAGTAATGTGGACAATGATGCGCCGACGGATTAAATGCTGGTCAAGAAAGGCTGACGAGCCAGAATGCATGGAGTGTCTGAGCCACGAGGGCCAGCCTCCACTCATGAGGTTCTAGTCGTCACAAAGATGACTGGACCTAACGATATGTATGTATTTGCTATTATGGATAAGATGGTTATTATGAATGTGTTGTTAGAAGTTAAAGCATGTTAGGTTGGTTGCTTGTATCTAAGTTTATATGTTATGATGATGGTTGTATACCTTTAGAAAATGTTCTATGTTTCAGTGGGCAGAGCGTATTCCTCTCACCGAGTATTCTTTACTCACCCCCTTATTCATTTTTTCTTCAGATTAGTAAGAGTGAGGAAGTTATGTGTAATATTTTGTTCGTGTTTGACGTTTAAAGAAAACGTTTTGGTAAAATCAAATGAAAAACATGTCATCTTAATCTATATGACAGGTCGGGTGTTACAAATTAGGTTAACCATTTAAGGTTAGACCAAATTAAAACTAAGCATTTAATGCGTCAACCTTCAAATTTCGTTGAATACAAACCTCAACTTTCTTCGATGAAATATATACCCAACTTTTATTGACTTATCAATTTAATCGCTAACTTATGTTGACTTCACGAAATCGTTAAGTCGCGTACTACAAGAAAAAATAGACATTTTAACTCAAGATAAACGCTATTGTATGTGTTTAATAGCGTTTTCATAAACTTTGATGGATTAACGAGTTACTAGAATAATCTGAATATAAGAACCGAGTGCTTTTGGTTTTTTTTTTATTAGTTAGTTTTTTTTATGGTTTTTAATTGGTTTAGTCTATCCGAGTGGAATTGTTTTCTTTTTAATTAGGTTTTTGGTATGTCTTTATAAACACTATTTATGCAAACACTGGGAAAGTGTGCTTATTTCTAACCAACTCAGTTAAATGCGGAACTTGGAGGAAAAAATCCGAATTAGAACCAATCTGGCTGACATCATATCCATTGATGAGGTAAAGACAAGAAATAAAATTGATAAGACAAATTTGGGAACAATTAAGGGGAAGATGGATATCAATTTGAATCCTAATGACAAAGACATGATAGCTTTTACATGGACCCATGTTTCTGGATTGAGACATATTAATTTGGCAACAAATAATAAGGACAAAGACTTGAGATGATCAAAATGATAATGACAATATAATGATTGTCGCTAAGTAAAATTTAATTAAAAGGCTGTGACTGGTTAAACATATAGAATAAATGGAAAAATAGAATAATCACATCAGGAAGAAAAATAATTTTTATTTGCTTTGAAGATGGAAGAATTCATGTGATTTAGTTACTTTTTGATATTTTTCGAAGAAACAATTTTCTTCCAATTTCTTTTGTTGGACTAATACATGTAATTTTTTCCCTTTCTTTTTGTTTTCTTCTATTAAAGTCAACTAGTCACACGACTCACACCCTCAATGATATGACAAGTATGTGTCATGTGGATTAGTTAGTGTGGAAGCAAGTCTTTTAACATCCAATGTTTTCTCAATTCTTACCTAACACGGTAACACCTTTTTTTTTCCACAACACATGGTACTAACCGGTTGACTATTCCCTGGTACTGCGGTTGAGGCTGAGGCAATGGCTGTTGAACCATCATGCCTTCTCCAGCCACCGTATAGTACACATGCGGCTTCCCATCTGCGAATACGGTTCTTGTAACCCCATTGGAGCTGGACCAACACTAGTGTATATATACCATTAAGTAATTTGAAGAAATATATAAAATATTAATCAAAACGCGTAAAAAGAGTAAAGTGATCTTTGATGATTAGATCTACAAATCGACGTCAAAAGGAAAAAAAAAAAAAAANNNAAAAAAAAA
>Ga0041059_1002778_pt1 | contig 12716 bp, 8 predicted proteins | sample AraColnosormetaG_FD_56232 | JGI IMG/M metagenome (GOLD analysis project Ga0041059, IMG submission 56232) | Arabidopsis roots microbial communities from North Carolina, USA - Col MF nosort | ecosystem: Host-associated > Plants > Roots > Unclassified | place: USA: North Carolina | collected 2013-09-02 | reverse complement strand
AAAAANACCATTAAAAATCGTTTTACCAAAAAAAAAAAAAAATCAAACAAAAATCACAATCTGCTCCAAAAAACTATACAAAAGTTCAAAACCTCAACTAAAAATTCCTAGATTGGAAAATCAAAAATCCAATGGTGCATGTATAAGGAAGAGAACATATAAATTACATGAAGGTATATATGCAATTCTGACCATAAAAGTCATTTACAAAGAGTGCTTATCAAATAATACAAAAGAGTTTATTAATAAATCAAAGAATTTTATATATGTCAGACATATGTTCTTTTTACTAGTTACCACGTTTAGAAGATTTATGTTTATCTTCTTCGTCTTCTAGATCCATTCATTGTATATATGTTCAAACTTTAAAGATTTCCATTACACAAATTCTCATATAAGTATTTTAATAAAACAAAGAGAATTAACCTTTATTACATTTTGATAAGTTATCAACCAAATCTGCATTGGATGTAAAAATTGTGATTTTAGTAATTTAGATTGCTCAAATCTGGATTAAAAAAAGAAGAAGATGAAAGTAATAGATCTTCTGATTGTATTTTTGCAAGATCATAAGTGAAAGTAGAAATTTGTGAATCTCTAAGAACTTACAAATTGAGATTACTTCTTCCATCTACCATTTTTGTTGTTTCAAAATAAAAATATTAAAGAATGAACAAATGCTCGTGTTCAAAATAAAAATGAAAAAAAATAAAAAAGAAAACTCCACTTGATTCTAAACCCTAAACTCTAAACCCTCCGAAAATAGAAAATTATTGATTTCTAATCTTTTTTAGACTGAAAATAGTTTTTATAAATTTAAATTGCGAGAAAGTTGAGAAAAAACAACTTAATCATGAGAATATCGTATATTTCAAATATGATAATTTTTTACATTTTAGATATATACTAGAAAAATATTTTAAAAGGGAATCTTAACTTTAATAACTTATAAATTAATGTCTAAGTTTACGAAATCGAACTCTAAGTTTTGGCTCGTATCATTCTTCCCAAAAATGTCTCATGAATTTTTATCACAAAAAAAAAAGTTTAGGTCAAAATATATTATAGATAAAACAACGTTGCAAGGAGTACAAAATGTTGATATGGCCGAGTTGGTCTAAGGCGCCAGATTAAGGTTCTGGTCCGAAAGGGCGTGGGTTCAAATCCCACTGTCAACATTACTCTTTTTTAGTTTTTGACTACAACGAAGTAAATCTTACGCCGTCGATCTCATCACTCTTTTGCAAATCATCCAACGGTCTTTACCAATCCACGTATAAACCACTTGGTCCTTTATAAAAATCATCAATATACAATTTAAGAATCTAATTCTCACGAAAAAGCCCCATAACTTCCAAAATCAACTTTTCACCCCCAAAAAACTCATCTTCTTCGTTGAAACGATCGAAATCGATAATGGCGTCGTCGAAGCACGAAGACTATGGCATCCCTTACACACCTCTTCCATCATCACAACCATCTCAATCCGTAATCCTTCTAACTCCTTATCGCCGTCACCGTCGTCCTTCACTTCTCCGTAACCTCCGTTGTTCTCTCCTCTTCACCGCCGTAATCCTCCTCCTCTCCGCCGCCGTTTACTTACTCTACCCTTCAGATCCAGACATCACTGTCTCACGAATCAATCTCAACCACATAAGCGTCGTTGATTCTCATAAAATCGCTTTAGATCTCTCGTTTTCGCTCACAATCAAAGTTCGAAACCGAGATTTCTTCTCACTTGATTACGATTCGCTTGTTGTTTCGATTGGGTATAGAGGAAGAGAGTTAGGTCTTGTTAAGTCTAAAGGTGGACATCTTAAAGCTCGTGATAGCTCTTATATTGATGCTACGCTTGAGCTTGATGGTCTTGAGGTTGTTCATGATGTTATTTATTTGATTGGTGATTTGGCTAAAGGTGTTATTCCTTTTGATACTATTGCTCAAGTTCAAGGTGATCTTGGTGTTCTCTTGTTCAATATCCCAATTCAGGTATAGTGACTTTCCCATTGGAACATTTAGGGTTTAGTGAAGAGAAAGTTTGGAACTTTGATTTGGTTTTCACTAAGAAAGTTTGTTGATTGAATTTGTAGCACAGATTTTTACTTAGGGTTGTGGTAGTTTTAACAATGAACAAACATTGGTGTGTTTTTAGGAATTCGACTTTTCATGACTTCAATCAATAGTTCTCGTCTTATCGTTGTCGTCGTAGGGTCTCCATTTGATGGAAAGGTTTTGTTGTAGTGTCTTTCATCGTCTGGATTATGTTTGCTCTGTTGTGATTCACTTTGTTATGAGCTGATTGGGTTTTCTTGACCTTGTGAGATAAAAGACTTAGATTTGTAGGGGATATGTGTGTTGTTGTGTAGGGTGGTTCTTGGTGCTCTCTAAATGAAATTTTGATCATGAGCATTGTTTTGATATTTGTGTGACATGATCAATAGGTTGTTCTATGTCATAGTAATAGTAGTTTCCGAACATCTGTTGTTTTAATACTGAAACTATGTCAATATCATTCAAAAAATTGATGTTTTTATACATAAGTGAAATTGTTTTCTGCAGGGTAAAGTGTCGTGTGAGGTGTATGTTAATGTTAACAACCAGAAAATTTCACACCAAGATTGTCATCGTAAGGTAACGTGTTTCTTTTGAACCAATGTGATTATAGTGTCTATAAGAATATACTTAAGATTGGTAAACATGATCAAGTTGTAGAAAACTTAATTTGAGTAAGAAGTAGAACTTCTCTTAGTTGAATGCAATTTGTACGAAAAAAATAGGCCATATACAGCAAGGTTTAGAGAAGCAATTATAGTGGTAGATGATTCGACCCTAGCCATAACTCAGGACTGGAGTGGTGGTATTGTTTGACAATAGCATTATTGTCAAAACTGTGGAGCCGACACTTTAGACCATTGCATAGTTTTCTTACCTTTGCATTTGAGCAGAGGCCAAATGTTTTTAATAGTGATTAAAGTCACACTCATGACTCATGAGGTTATTGTGAAAGCTAATCAAATGTGGGTTTCAAATGTGCAGTGAAGTGCAATCCTGAGCTGGATGAGAGATGAAGAAACCAGATAACATACGTTGACATGTTTTGAGTTCTGGAGAAATGATTTGTGAGTTTTTGTATAGATAAAATACTCTTAATGTTAAAACTGAAAGATAGAATGAGAAAGATGAACCACTACTTTCTGTAATTAAAGTTCTTTCTTAATTCCTCAGATGTGTACAAGTGTTTGCTTTTATGTTGTAGACATGAATAAACCACTCAATAAACCATGTAATTCGAAGTCTTCAAAGACGTATGGGATCTATGAGCAGAGTTACTATATACTCCTTCAGTTTTCCTTCACTACAATTGTATATATCATCGGACTTGGTGTAGAGGAGTTCCAATAAGCGTCCAAAATTAAGTGCTTGCTTGAGTACTCGACCTGGTACGCTGGTTGTCTTCAGTAGCTCCTCATTTATGGTCTTATTGATGTCCACGATCATTCTTTGACACTCGAGAATAGCCTCTTCCTTGGTAACTACAAATTGCTTCATATAATAGTTGATCGCATTTGCAGCAAACCCATTACTCATGTCGCTCTGACAATACAAAAACACCTAAGATAAAGGAAAGATCAAACCAAATCAAAGTAAACAAAGAAAATATCATTTCGTCTTACGTCAAAATCAGTAATATCGTCCATTAGACGGCCCTTTGCAGCTAGAGATTTGATTAGTCTTGGTCTCGATCTTACCCACTCGTAAGCTTCCTTCCCGGCAGTCTCTCCCATTCCGACAAAAGAATACATTAACGTTGCATATGATGTAAGTGCTATTCCACCAACCTCTACATGTTCTTCAAAGCTAGGCACCTGAATTCCTCGTGCCCATTTGACAAGATCAAGATTTGCTCTCACGAGTGTATTGAGCTGTTTTACTCAAACATATAAGTATATATAAGAAAATATAAGTAGCTTTCCATGATAAAAGATATATAACCTTACAAGCTATATCTACTTAATTTGTTATATCAATACCGAAGTATTTTATATGAATTGTAAGAAAACTGGTTTATGTTAATCACCTCTTCTAACATCTCCTTCAAGTGGTAGGAGCTTCCTTCAGACCTCACTCCTTTTCCGATATCGTCGAAAACATCCAACATAAGTTTAAAGACACTTCGCGATATATCTTCAAGTGTGTCAATGCCATCAGGACTCCATCTACATATATTTCATTTTAACAAATCATTTATTTGTTTGTCAAGAAAATCCCACAAAACTGTTTTTCAAAAAATGAATTTGTGTACATATTTATGTGGATAAAATACTGATACAGCAAAATGATAATTCACCAAGCATCAAGAAACGAGTTCAAAAATAGTAGAGGTTAAAAGTTAGGTGATGTACCTTTCCACACAAGCTACGAGTCTTGTAAGCTCATGAATAGAGAAATAATGATCGCACGCGTCATCTAAAATGGTAAGGAGGTAGTTAAACTTAGCTGCAATAACCCTTCCACCCGAAAATTGTGGTTCGAAATACATCATCAATCCAGCTAGCCAAGCCTCCACGATCCTCTCTCTAAATTGACTAGGCCACTTAGATGTAAGGCCTAGCTCCATCCACCATCTTCAAAAAAAAAAAGAAAAAAAAACAAGAAATGAAAAGTACCATACAATATTAATAGAGTTATGAAATTTCATAAAAATCAACAATGAGTAGACCGTGACCCTACTTGATAAAAGATTTCAGTTCTTTAATGTAATGCAGCTGCAATAACTTGAAATTGAGCTTGGCTAATCTGAGTAGCATCTTATCGTGATCTTCTTCTTGTTCATAGAACGAAATGTATTCCCTTGCAATTACTGCTTCCATATTCCAACGTTGAGGTAAATAAAGTGTGTTTCTTATAAGCCTTAAGATATGAGGCCGGCACGTCCCTCCTGCCAATAAAGACTTCAAGTGGCTCGATGTAAACTTCAACGCTTCGTCCAATATATAATCTGTCGTTGTTCCCAAGTGTGCCGCTTCATACAAGCTAAGTATTCCTTTAGCATCTTCCGTAAGAGATTGCTGAAACTTCCCATCATCCCCTGTAAATCTCTTGAATACACCTTACACGAGAAAGAGATCTATGCATTACTATTAGAAGATGCGAAAGATTACAAATCAATTTTGGTAATTAATATTTTTGTTACAAAATTTTATTATATACATATAATTTGTAGCTACATCAGCTCATTAACTAGTTCGTAGTTTTAAAGTCTGCTTTTTCAAAATTTTAATATAGACCTAATTACAAAAGTTGAAATTTTAGTTTTCTCCTATTTGTGTTTTAATGAAACTTTCTATATATGTAAGAAAAATTCAAACAGCGAGTAAACTTTGTTTTCTTGTTATAATGAAATGTTGTACTTCATAATTTATATGTTTAAGGTTTTTTTTTCCTACATGGCGAGTAAACTGTCGGTGAAATAGTCGATAGTAATTGAGAAATTGCACTATGTATACATAGAAGATTACAAAATTAAGTATCAGAAAAAATTAATGTTGGACCTTCTCTCTATCATAAAAATACCCTTATACCCTATTTGCTCTTGACGTTAAATATTTTGTTACCTTTTAATAATAATGTTATCATCTTCCCATAATTATACAATCTTTGAAATCAAATCATTGGTTCAATAGCTGGTAATTTGTTTATATCGTAAATAAGTATGATAATATATAAGTTATCGGTAAAACAATAAATTATCGGAGTAAATAAAAAGGTTACTTTATAAGTTAGCTGATAACAGTTTTTTAACACGATAGATTTAAATATACATTGTATAAATTACACGTTAATATATATATTATCCATTTATCAAATATTTTACCATGTTAATACAAATATTATTCCGACTTTTGTAAACTTATCGCGATATTATATTGTTTAGGATGTGTAATCGGCATATTAACGTATCAAAATGAACAGTATTATCCGTATAATAACCATATTGTAGCTATGGCAATTTTGTAATTAATCCAAATATGAAGGATACTTTTGGTTTATATTTTCTTTCTCTTTCATACTTACCTAATTTTTAAATTATCTCTCCTACTTTCTTAATTTCTACTTCTTCTTAGTATATAAATTTAATTCACCCATAGTAATTAAGAAGGACGAATTATAATATTAAAAAAAACCTATGAACGTTACATAACAAGAAAAAAAAGTCCTTTAGTCGAAATCTATTGCTAATTGTGATGGTATTGCAGGTAATCTGTTACAAAATAAAATGATAAAAACATTCTTAGATTTGTTGCCACCGACTAAACAATTGTCTTACTTGATGGTAAATTGTGTCCGTATGTTCTAAAGACACGGAACATGATGGAGATTGTAGACAAGTCCTTTTCATCACCAGTTATATCATCTATCTTTCGAAAAGCATGTTCTAGTATATTTTTGATCTCATTTTCAAAATGAAATGCGAGACCAAGACTAAGAAGCAATTGAATCAAAAGCACTTTCCTCTTCGATGTCTCATCGTCACCCTGGGAAGATAGGAGCTCCATAACTTCCGGCTTGAGTATGTCAATCTCTCTTGTAATAACATCTAGTTCCTATTAGGTTTATACATATATAGTCAATGATTTGTTTCATGTAAAGTTCATCATTTATTGCTATTACCTTTTTGCCCGGAAACTTTATATATAAAGAAATACATAACAAATCTTTGTGTATATATTCATGTCAATATCCTATAGAGAATATATATAAGTAGTATAAATGTCTTACCGATTCATCGATGGGAACAGAGAGGAAGTAATCAGTCCATTGACAGTGAGACAACTTTGTGAACGCAAGACTTTCATACTTAAACGTTGTTTGGGATTCCATAGTGTTTGAGAGAGGGAGAGAAAGAGAGTTAGAGAGTTGAAGGTGAGGAGAAGTGTGGGTAAACCTAAAATATAAAATAAATAAATGAATAATATATAGAGATAATAATTAGAATATTATAATATGGAATCATTACTATAATAATACGGAATGATTAATAATTGACAGAATGCTTTTCGTATCTATGATTTTTCATAAGCTTATTAGAGTTAATTTGAATATTTCTTTGTTCATAAAGATACCAACCACTACAAATTGTTTTTCTGGTTTTTGAATACATTGAAATTAGTCGGAAAGAATAACGTTTTCGTATAACAGTTTAGTTTTTGAAATTTTGAAAAATCTATATTTATATTATAACTTCTAGAAGCAAACCAAAATTGTAGGCCAAAAGATTTCTAGTGAATCTAGAAAATGAGAAACTGCTAAGACAATAGCTTGGACACAATAGATTCCTGGCTAGTTTGCAAATGGCAGCGATTCATCACTATATATAGTTGCTTAACAATGCGACTAACATCAGTTAATTTACGAGGAAGCATATATATGCTGCCAGGTAAGTTTACCACAATCATAAGTAGGAAACTGTCCGCCTTACCCACCTGCTTGGTCGAGCGAGGCAGCTTTCTAGCCATTAAATGCGGATGAACCAACCATAAAATGCGGATAAACCAGCAAGACAGCTTACATGAAGCGATGGACCAACCTCTCAGCGATTGATCAGACAGCTTACTCGAGAATTTCTCGGCCACATTTTGCATACTTCATGGTAAATGATCGTAGCGTACAAAATCAACGTTGATGTCTCGATAAAATGTAGTTTTCCTCGGCCAATCCCTCGTGTTATGTCCCAAATTCAAATTCCATCGAGTAAATTCTAATTATTGTGATGACCAACTTCCTTTATCCTTTCTTATCTCATTCTGACTTTTCCAGCTCAAGGTTGATTAGTCAGATCACTTTTTATTTTAGTAATGACTAATATATATCGTTGGCATGCAATAAGTCTCTCCTTACAAAATTTCACTACCTTGATAACTCTTTTCTTTTGGCCTTTTTTTTTTTGTGAATGACTAATAGGTTGTAGATCTATGCCCACATTAGGTCAGGACTATAACATTTTATATCGACCTTCTCAAGTATCACTCGAACTGGTGAGAGTCTTACCAATTGAGTTATCGATATTTGTGTATTATAGTACACTTTAAAATGATTCCCTACAATAGCTCTGCTTGATCTTTCTTCCGTTTTCTTTTAGTTCTCGTACCAACGGTTCGGTCATTCATTAGTTGTTCTTCACAAAGTTTCTGATTTTTGATAGATGATCCTCACTAATCTAAATCTTTATCTTTAGTACCTACTCTAACTAACGGTATGCTGTATTGACATCCTTCGCTTTGATATTTAGATCAGAGTCAGGATTATTACAAGATTAGTGAAAACGATATTATTAATGATCCAATCCATAAAGCGAAAATTTGTATGTTCGACCACAATTAAATAAATGAAATGTATGTATATGTGAACAAAATAAAGATGAAAGATAATAATAAATAAATTAAAAAGTAAAAATAATAAAAAAAAATATAAAAGTAAGAATAAGAAAGAAGAACAAGGAACATAATATATATCTCGATAAACCAATACGTTACCAAATGGCGTTAACTAAGAAAAAAAAAAAGACAAAGGTTCACTGACCGACTCACGATATGAAGACATCAAAGAGAATAGATGTCACAAAACAGAAGATTATTAAACAAAAAAAGACAGATTCTACCACTTCAAAATGATGAAAATAATAAAGAGATCACTCAACATGTCCTGTTTGATATGATCAACACTGAAGAGATAAAATCTGCGCAAAAAGACAAGACCTTCATTACAATCTCAAGAAAAATATATCATCATGGATTAAGCACGAGTACATGTTCTTAATAACTTTGTTTATACGCCCGAAAATTAGCATTCTATTGCTGTAATTTTATATGTATATGATTATAAATATTTACGTTCGCAATGTGTCTATGATGTGGCACATGGTTGGTCTCTTAGCCAAAACGTGTATCATCTTACGAGAATAGTATGTAGTGTTAATCAAGTGAAAGAAGTTTCCATAAAAATGCCATCTTTTTTTTTTTGTAGGAGTTAAAAATATAAAATAAAAAACTTTTGCAGTTTTGTGAGAAAACTTTCCATGCTACAAATCTTGTATACTCTCTTTGATATTTTTGATTAATGCAAAGAAGCAAAAGGAGTAAAGCAAATTTTGATCATATCAACTTTCTTTATACGTTTAATACATTTGTGATTTTGAAAATTTTAATTGTTTTATTTATAACCTAGTTTTATAACCTAGGATTTGTTTAAACCATAGATATTATTTCTGTGATAAAAAAAAAGGCATATTTTGTCACTTCGAATTTCCTCAAAATACATTTAAGATGATAACGTACAAAACTATCATATTCTTGTAAACTTATCACTTCTTTTTCATGAATCATACACGAAATATCGATATCCCGAATAAATTGAGTCATGTGTAATATCTCAAACTCTAATTCGAGTTTCTAAATCTAAAAATCATATGATTTCTAATATAAAATTCGACTTAGCTAACTGCTACATTTGTGCGTTATTTGCCGCTAAGCACAGTACTTCTAGTGGGTCTATATCCACGTTTTCGTAGATCCTGTTATTTCTTGCTTTGCAAATCACTTTAAAATGAAAATAGTTTTTCCACATACAAATCTCTTTGACAGATAGTTAACTATACCAAATGGTGTCGAATCATACACTTTAATACTTCCACCAAAAACTTATTATTACCCTTTTTGTCATAAAATATTAATACTATATAATTCAATCATTGAATTTCAATCTAATAATACAAACCTGCAACATCTCAGCTAAATTATAGCATGGTTTACGTGGTAAAGGTCACAATACATCAAGCACATAGTGGTTTTCTATCTCTTTAACAAACACGTGCATTACGATTAATGGATATATATCTGAGTTATTGGTTGATTGTACCTGCCTCCACTTCCATTTCTACCTGATAATTGAATATTAGTGGATTCTTTTGAAAATTCAGTGATACGCATAGGGTAGAAACCAATCAAAGTCATCTTTTGCTAGAGTGTTCCGTGTTAGCTAGAGACTTAACACGAGATATACTTATCATCAACTATTTTTAAGAATCAAATAAACATGTTATTTCATAGTTGAATATTGTGAAGATATCCAACCCGGATTTTGGTTGGGTTTGGATTCACATTTTCGAGTTTTAGGACTTGTCGGTTTATGTATAAAAGTATCCAATACAAAACGTACTTAAATATGCATGTTTTGGTATAATGTCGGTTTTATTTCATAGTTGAGAGTTCTTCGTCAAATTTATCGTTAGTTCATATTTGGCATGTATCTTTAGATTGTTATTCTCCTCACACTTGGAACAAATAAATAATTACCGTTGCAAGACTTTTAACACATTTTGAATCATGTTTATCAAAATCTTAATTCAAAACATATGACACTGTGAAAACTGGATCAAAAAGACTTCTCATCAGGGAGGTTATTGGCGACGGCGACGTCAACAATCGACCTAATGGCTTGCTCGCCGACTTTGGATAATATGTAATCATCAGTGAACGATTCTTGATCTAGTAATAGTAAACCCTTTTGGTGATTTATTTATCTATGCTATCAATTTTTATGCAAGTCTTTCTATAGAATATTTCTCTCTCGTCATGATTAATGCTAATTTTCAGTTTTTCACCTCCACAAACAAAAGACGGTTCTACTCGCACGTGTTAAAAGACGGTTCTGCTCATAAGCATACAAAAATAGAAGGCTAGGATCATAAATCTTATAAGTTACAAATCAAAATAACATATATATTCACTAAATACTTTACATGAGAGATTGAATTAGAAATGGAAATAATATTAGTCACTTTGTGCTTAACAACGCTCCTTGCACTTCTTCTCCTTAAATCCATCCTCAAAAGAACCACCACGAACAATCTTAACCTACCACCATCTCCATGGCGACTTCCCGTGATCGGAAACCTCCACCAGCTCAGCCTCAATACTCACCGTTCTCTCCGTTCCCTAAGTCTCCGATATGGACCACTCATGCTCCTTCATTTCGGCCGCACACCAGTCCTTATAGTCTCCTCAGCCGACGTTGCTCATGACATCTTGAAGACGTACGATGTTATTTGTGCCAACCGCCCAAAAACAAAAGTGATTGATAAAATTTTGAGAGGTGGCAGAGATGTGGCTTTTGCCCCTTACGGAGAATATTGGAAACAAATGAAGGTACTTCAAAAGTTCAACTAGTTTTTGTTTTCTCCTTTTTTCTTTTCTTTTTTGACTTATAATATTTTCCTACAAGAACATTTTATTGATAACTATTTTCCTATAAACTATTAGTTATTTTCCTCAATTTTCCTTATCGTGATTTGGTAAATTCAATTAATTTTGATCATTAATATGGGATGGGGTTATGACTTATGAGGAGTATTTTATGATCTAAACATATATGTTGGATGCAGAGTATTTGCATTCAGAATCTACTCAGCAACAAAATGGTCCGGTCTTACAAGAAGATAAGAGAAGACGAGATAAAACTAATGATAGAAAAAGTGGAAAATGCGAGTTCTTGTTCTCCTCCCTCACCAGTAAATCTAAGCCAACTCTTTATGACTTTGACAAACGATATAATATGTAGAGCTGCCTTGGGAAGAAAATATAGCAGCAAGGAAGATGGAATTGATGTTGAGAACATAGTTAGGGCATTTTCCGCACTCGTGGGTGAATTTCCTATCGGCGAATACATTCCTAGTTTGTCGTGGATCGATAAAATCCGCGGTCAGGATCATAAAATGGAGGAAGTAGATAAAAGATTTGATGAGTTTTTGGAAAGAGTCGTAAAAGAACATGAAGATGCCAATAAAGACACCAGATCGGACTTGGTTGATACGTTACTAACGATCCAAAGTGATAAGAGTGCCTTAAAACTTATAATATGGGTAAGTATAAAAACTAGTTATATGTTAGGCATGCTTCTATAATTTTCTATTGACGTTTACTTTTTTTTTTCTTTCCTTTTTAGGATATGTTTTTAGCGGGAACGGCAACAAGTCTCTCGTTTCTTGAATGGGCAATGACAGAGCTTATGAGAAATCCTAAGGTCATGAAGAAACTCCAAGAAGAGATTCGTTCGAGTTCACGACAAGGTTTATTTGTAACGGAGAAAGAAGCTGAGAAGATGGATTATTTGCAAGCAGTTATTAAGGAGGCTTTACGGTTGCGTCCTCCTGCTCCACTAATGGTTCCACGAGTATTTAGTGAAGATGTCACGTTAAAGGGATACAATATTCCTGCAGGAACACAGGTTAAATCTTTATCAAATCTTTAGTTACATATATACTTTATAATTTATAACATATTTAATTATCAAATGCAATTATAGGAGCAATCTTATACTTACTTTTAAAATTATAAATAGTTTTATAATGTAAATAAATAATATGCATATATGTGTTATGGTCATTTCTTAGATATTAGTGACAAACCTATCATGGGAACACAGGTTATAATCAATGCTTGGGCAATCCAACGAGATACTACAACATGGGGGATAGATGCAGAAGAGTTTAGGCCAGAAAGGCATTTAGACTCTATTTTGGATTTTCAGGGACAAGATTTCAAATTTATTCCATTCGGATCGGGAAAAAGGATATGTCCTGGGATAGGATTCACATCGGCATTGATCGGGGTGACATTGGCCAATATCGTGAAACGGTTCAACTGGAGAATGGATGTGGA
>Ga0041059_1002777_pt1 | contig 12717 bp, 7 predicted proteins | sample AraColnosormetaG_FD_56232 | JGI IMG/M metagenome (GOLD analysis project Ga0041059, IMG submission 56232) | Arabidopsis roots microbial communities from North Carolina, USA - Col MF nosort | ecosystem: Host-associated > Plants > Roots > Unclassified | place: USA: North Carolina | collected 2013-09-02 | reverse complement strand
ATTTTAAATAGTCAAATAACGAGTTGAAGAACATAGTCTTAACAAAAAAAAAAATCATTTGAATAGAACTTTCACAACTTTTTTATCAACTTTTTTCAAGATAAAAAAGCTCTTTACATTTAGATTTACATGATGTTTTGTTTCTTCAAATCATACAATCAACACGAAAATAACATTTCTTATAATCATTTTTTTGAAAACCACGACGTGAAACATGTAATTACGTTCTCAAAACTTGAAGTCCTCTCTTTTATATCGAATATCTTTGAAGGAACCAAAACTTGAATCTCTAGTTTCACAATGAATTAACTAACAACTTGATTTCATTGGACTTAAAAGGGGTTGTGGTCGGATGTTTATCAACTTAGTCAAGCGATATATGGATCTTTATACCCTGAATTTTGATCCTAGGCTTCGGCCTAATGCTTAATCGGTTAATCCAATAGTAGACTTGCGAGAAATCATGCTAAATGGGCCCTTGAGAAAGAAAAAGAAGAAAAATCAAACCAAACCGAAATCTAAAATACAATTAGACTTGTAAACCAAATTGAACCGGGAAGATCATGTGGGAGTCTCGAGGCTGCCTGTTTCAGACAAGTTGCTGAATTGTTTAATTCACCGGGTAGCTGCCCGCTGACCAAACAGATTTCCTTCTTTTCTTAGAAAATTGCCTTTTTATATTATTTCCAATTTCTGCCTATTTCCATCGACCGACTAATAAACACCATTGACCTAATTTCCAAGCCTCTCTCTATATAAACCAAACCTCTTTTGCATATACCTTCATTATCTTTAGAAGCCTCCTTTGTCTGTCTCCTCCTTATTCGATATTTCTCTTCCATGTTTTTCGTTCTTTTTCTTTTTAAGTGGTAGAAGATATTCTCTAACTCCATAAACTTATGTGTTAGCTTGTTTACACGTTGGTGATAGTTGATTGGTCAGTTAGAGAATAGATCTGGATCTTGTTCTAAAAATGTTACAATCTTTCTAATATTTAGATTTGCAGCTGTTTATTTTTGGTGTTTTATTGAGGTTTCATTCCAATAGTCGTTACAGTTTTATTGTATTTCTTAGTCAAGATAGGAAGCTTTTTATATGAGATGGTATATTCGATATGAGAAATTTACACAGTAGTGTATACACTTACGTATGATGGTGCAAAAATCTTCCATCCGCATGTCATGTCGTTTTGGTAGGCAGAGCGGCCATCTTTTGCACATATTAATCTTTGAGTGCCTTTATCATGTTTGACCCTTCGGTATGTAAAAGATCGCTATTTCAATATCTCTTCAGTAATATTGAAATCGATTTTTTACCTTGGCATACAATTTTGAATTTTCTACTTAACAAATTGTTTTGAATTTTTTTTAATTGTTTTAGACTTTTAGGCATGTTTATTGTTGTACTTTGGTTTACCAATTGATTTCAAATAAAGGGTTGTATAAAGTTTTTTTTATTAATATCGATATCTTTTTGTGTTAAATATAATTACATTCCTGGTGCCTTGTGGAGAAGTTTTATGATATTTGATTGATATAGACAATATTTGGGGACTTGATTATTCCAAGACGTTGACAGTTTGAGGTAGTTAAAATGTTGGGACTTAGATGAAGTTTATGCAGCCACGTAAAAAGACATGAATTTGAACAGAACATTATGGACCTTTTTTTAGACAAGGAGACATTCGACCAAAAGTGATATGTACATACTATTTTTAGGAAGAAAATCCAATTACCACAAATAGATTAGCTTTTGACAACTTTTCAGTTACCCAATAATTCCAATTTCCAAATGTGTTGGGTAAATTGAGGCGTCACAAAGTACCTCAAATTTTGTAACTGGAATCAGATCTCCACTTGAATCTTTTAAGTTTCAGAATAACTGGATCCCTAAGTAAAATCTTTAAAAAGGTAAAGGATTTTACAGTTAAGAACTCGAGACAGATCTGTGTTATTCTCTTCTCTGTAATAATAATAAGAAAGATGTTTTCATACATCAAGACTGGTTTTGGGAAGGTGATGATAACCACATGAGGAAGCTAGATATAGACCAGATTGAAATCACACCCAAAACCTGTATCACATTCAAAAGTGTGCCCAGTGATTTCTTGATTGCCAGATTATTAACTGTTGCCTCTGCTCCTTTAACCGTAAATGACAATGCTGTTACTAGTTGCGCCGCTCGGTTCAGCTGATGAAGTCTGTATACCTACAAAACCCAAAAAGGTTCCTTCAAAAGTGTGTTAAAGTGAAATATCTTTTGAGAGGTGTTGATTGAAGAAGAGTGATCACATACCTGAAAGATGATGGGGATGATAGGAGATGATGGAGAGTTACGATATCTTGCGTACTGTTCGAATGCAAACTGAACAACGATACCAACGAGGTATGGTGCAAGAGTAGCTGATGCTGCAGGTCCAGTCCATGGCCAGACGAATCCCATTGTCACCATTGGAATCATGAGACTCAGCACTAATGTTGCTACAGAGGAGATTCTTTGTCCTAACTGAGAAGGATTGATTCGGTTCTGGGGAACTTTTCCGGATCCTTTTCTTGAGCGGTCTATTATCAGAAGAAATGCAGCGACTCCGCAGTAGAAGAGAGCCTCGGTGAAGAACAGGATGAGGAAGTCTGCAAATAGAGGAAGAAAGATACAATGACTTTGTCTCTGCAATTTTCGAAGAAAACGTGACGAGTAAATCGGAAAAGGGAGAAGCAAGACGAACCTGTGAGCAAAGAATCTTCAAAAACTGCTGAGACTATTCTTCGTAAGTAAACTGGAGGTAAAATGAAAGAGGAGACTAAGACTGCAGGACCAATGAGCCAGAGCAGGCGTCCCCATGGACTTTGAGTTTCAGGGGGGATAATGATATCCTCAGTTTTATTCCGAGGATTGTAAAACGAAATGAAACCCGGTTTCCCGTCATTTCTATTGTATTGGATAGTTGAATCATCATCTCTAGGTGTAGCTTCGGTGCCAATTTGGGGACTTACTGTGTCTGGATCATTTGTTGTATCTTCAGTGTAGTGGAACTTTTCTTCTGAAGTAGCAAGAGGCAAATAAGTTCTCTTTCGGGAGACTTCGCTTGGTTTTTGGCCTCTTGAGGAAATGTGAAGAGAGCCAACTGTTCATAACGAATGCAAATACAGTCAGAAAACTTACTCACAAGTCACTCATACCCCCAAAGGATAACAATTAAGAGTAAGAAAGGAACTTACTTTTATCAGTTTTAAGGTGCAGAGAATGGTAACAATGGAGATGAGCAGGCTGAACCCTCGGTGAACGAAACTGAAGTTTGGAGACGACAAATATCAGCAAATATCCATAAACATGGGCTTCCCAAGACCAAGAAACAGCAGGTAATAACCTCATCAACAACAACAAATGAAACCAACACTTGATTTCATTTTATCATAACCTAATAAAAAGCATTATTGATCAGATGAAGTTCCAGTTTTTTCTAGGCATCATCTATGGAGAACAAGACTGCAATGTCCCAATCAAATCTAAGTAAGAATTGCAAAAACTATATCTTAAAGTCCACTTCAGACACATTGATTTTAGTATACTCAAATGTGTCAACTAAATTTTCCTACTAGATCAAATGAATATTTGTTCAATGTCTCAAACCACATTGGGAGAAACATCTGTCGAGACAATACATTGGGAGCATGAAACACAGATGCAGCATAGAAGAAACTCTAAAGGCTGACTACAAATTAAGAAATTGTCACCTGAAAGGAACTCCGAGGTTGAAACGGCGAGAAAATGGATGGAACCAAAGAAGAAGCCGAGGAGGACACAAGTTTAGCAGCCATGGCCGGTGAAGGCGGCAATTCTCTTAAACCCTAACGGAGCAACACGGGTTTAATCGGATTAACCCATGAATGGTGTACAGATACAAAAGATTTCCTCAGAGTCCGCAAAAGTAGAACTTTTTCCCAGAGAAACTGATACTGGAGAATAAATTCGAAGACTTTTGGTGAAATTTGAGGATTTGGGCTAATTTGTGAGAGCCACGGCTTCGTTACTTGCTTAGGTTAGTAGTTATTGATTTGATAAATCTTTAAAACAAATCTCCATCTTACACGGGCCTGTCTAGGTTTTGCTCCGCTTATTCCAAAACTTTGTCTTTTCTTCTACAACGCTTCGCTTGAACACACTCTCTGGTCAAATTCAGTTTCCTCAGTTTCTCTTCTTTAACCGGCTCTAGATAATATTTACTAATTGACCCCACAAGTTCTCTTAAACTACGATTTTGCACTATACTTTATAATAAATCTAGATTAACCAAATTGACATTATTCATTGCCATTGGACATTGGTTCTCCGAATTTGGATTACACAAATCAGTGAAAAATGTACTTGTGCTGTTCGAATCCGAATTTGGATTACACAAATCAGTGAAAATGCACTTCTGCTGTTCGAATATTCATTTCTCTTTCAATCGTAACTTTCCGTTGATCGATTTGGCTAATATTAGTTTTTCAGCCTTTAAGGCACCTACACGGCCGGTTACTAGATAAGTTTGGTTCAACCAAAAGCCTTAATCCACCTACTTGACCGGCCTGCTACAAAGTCAACTTGGGATGCAACCAGTAATCTTCAGTAATTTAGAGCAAGAAACTAGAGCAGATTTCTCAAGTTTTATTCCATTAACCGAAACACCAACATGAAAAGTATACACTTAGATATTCTGTATTAAACAACGGGAATGATCTTTCTTTATTGAGTATGTGACGATACCTCTTTTTTCATGATCTAAACACAACACACACTCTTCACACACTAGTTTCGAGTTTCATCAAAGTTGAGAAGAGTTATCTGCAATAGCCCCAGCTTCAGTAAGTAGAGGCACAAGCTTGCCTTGCTTGTTGGTCTCCATCACTCCTGCAAAATATAGAAGCAACACGAAAAACGCAGTTAGTTTTTCCGGCAACCCGAATTTCCATTATTGTGCAGAGAATTTGTGTAGGTTTTTCACTTACTATCGCATCCACCGATGTGGTTTCCTTTGATGAAGACGTTTGGAACTGTGGTCTGTCCAGTCCACTCTGATAAAGCTGATTGGATCTCACCTCCATCACCTGAAGTAAACATAGCATCGAGATAATTCAGGTTCATTGAGATATATTAATATACAGGTATTGACAGGGATTTGGTTTCATACTCATTTCATCGAGCTCAAGTACTTTAAAAGTTGCTCCTAGCTGCGTCAGTAACTGCTTCACCCTCTGGCAATAACCACAGTATGTCTTGCTGCGAAAGAGAAAATATGGATCAGAGCTAAGACATTACATTTGAAAAGTAACCTTTAGACCATCTCAAAAAGTGGAAAGAAATACGTTCCTTTTAAGACTAAGCAAAATCAAACTCAAGACTCTAAGCAACAACAAATTAAGCTTCATTTCAAAACTCCGAAAGGCATCCCCAAATCAGTCATAGGAGCTTGCACGGATCAATCTTCAAAAACTCTAGCTTCTTCAAAGATTTCTAGACTAGTCAGAATCAAATTTGAGAACTGGATCTATCAGTATATATTACATGATCACATCCCTAATCGTCTAGGGAACCCACAAATAATCTCTGAATTGGATGGAGAATCACTAATATAAGATGATGTTCGATCTTTCATTCACGACCTAATTTCACAGATGGAAACAACAAAACAAGCAGACAATGATCCATTGGTGCCTCTGCGTCAAATAGAAGCAGACTCTACCCCCTGATGGTAAAGACTCAAACTTTTTGACTAATTCAAAACCCCTCAAGGCAACAACATCCAATTTTCTCAACAAATTCATAATCACGAACGAAAAGAGTAATACCCAGATGAAAAAGATGGGAGATTTCAACGAGAACAAACCTGAAGACAACAACGGGATAAGCAGAGACGATCTCTTTAGCCTTGTTCACCACCACCTCCATCTCTTCCTTGCTCATTCGGTTTCCACTGAACATTGAACCCATTTCTTCTTCTCTTAACCAAAGACGACCACGACACAACTCCTACAGATGTCCTCTGCTCGAGTTTTGTGCCAATCTTGCTGGCAAATGAAGTTTTTATCTCTTTCAATCAAACCTCAGTCAATATTTATTAAAGAGTTATTTGCGTTGAAAAAAAGTTATCTTTCTGAAATGATACTCTTTTAGTCTTTTTTCGTAGAAATTTCTCTTTTCAGAATATTGTTTAAAGTTTACAATAGCGACGACTTTAGAGTTTGGATTATTGTCAATTTTCACAACTCAGCAGCTCTTATCCTTTTTCTTCTTCTAGTTCTCTGCCACAAGTTTACTTCTTCTTTTGTGTAAACGCAGGATGGGAGGTTGTGTCTCTGTATCAATATCATGTGATCAGTTGACGAAGAATGTTTGTAGTTGCTTAAACAGGAATGGAGATTACATTCATGGCTTAGAGGAGAATCTGACAGCTCTGCAGAGAGCTCTTGAGCAGATTGAGCAAAGACGAGAAGATTTGTTGAGAAAGATTTTGTCTGAAGAAAGACGAGGTTTACAACGACTTTCTGTTGTGCAAGGATGGGTTTCAAAAGTTGAAGCAATAGTACCTCGAGTTAACGAACTCGTCAGAATGAGATCTGTTCAAGTCCAAAGGTTGTGTCTTTGTGGGTTTTGTTCCAAGAATCTTGTCTCAAGCTACCGTTATGGGAAGAGAGTAATGAAGATGATAGAGGAAGTTGAGGTTCTTCGATATCAGGGAGATTTCGCTGTGGTGGCTGAGAGAGTTGATGCAGCAAGAGTGGAAGAGAGGCCTACTAGACCTATGGTTGCTATGGATCCAATGCTTGAGAGTGCGTGGAACCGTCTAATGGAAGATGAGATTGGGATTCTTGGTCTTCATGGTATGGGTGGAGTAGGTAAAACTACACTTCTCAGTCATATCAACAATAGATTCTCTAGAGTTGGGGGCGAGTTTGATATTGTGATTTGGATTGTGGTCTCCAAAGAGTTACAGATCCAGAGGATCCAAGATGAGATATGGGAGAAGTTACGGTCTGATAACGAGAAGTGGAAACAGAAAACAGAGGACATAAAAGCATCTAACATTTACAATGTGTTAAAGCACAAAAGGTTTGTCTTGTTATTGGATGACATATGGAGTAAAGTGGATTTAACAGAGGTGGGAGTTCCGTTTCCGAGTAGAGAAAACGGATGCAAAATAGTATTCACCACTCGGTTGAAAGAAATCTGCGGGCGGATGGGAGTTGATAGCGATATGGAAGTCCGGTGTTTAGCCCCGGATGATGCGTGGGATTTGTTTACTAAGAAAGTAGGAGAGATCACATTAGGGAGCCACCCTGAGATTCCCACAGTCGCAAGAACAGTTGCTAAGAAATGTCGCGGCCTACCATTGGCCCTTAACGTCATTGGTGAAACAATGGCATATAAAAGGACAGTGCAAGAATGGCGTTCAGCAATCGACGTTTTGACTTCATCTGCAGCTGAGTTTTCAGGTATGGAAGATGAGATTCTACCTATTCTAAAGTACAGCTATGATAATTTAAAAAGTGAACAGCTCAAATTGTGCTTCCAGTACTGTGCTTTGTTTCCAGAAGATCATAACATTGAGAAAAATGATTTGGTAGATTACTGGATAGGTGAGGGATTCATAGATAGAAACAAAGGTAAAGCTGAGAACCAAGGTTATGAAATTATCGGTATTCTAGTTCGTTCATGCTTATTGATGGAGGAGAATCAAGAAACGGTGAAGATGCATGATGTGGTCCGAGAAATGGCATTGTGGATAGCATCTGATTTTGGAAAGCAAAAAGAAAACTTTATAGTGCAAGCGGGCTTACAGTCGAGGAACATACCTGAGATCGAGAAGTGGAAAGTTGCGAGAAGGGTGTCATTGATGTTTAACAACATTGAAAGTATACGTGATGCTCCTGAATCTCCCCAACTTATAACTTTGCTCCTCCGAAAGAACTTCTTGGGGCATATCTCAAGCAGCTTCTTTCGGTTGATGCCAATGCTAGTTGTTCTTGATCTATCAATGAACAGGGATCTCAGACATTTGCCAAATGAAATATCAGAATGTGTCTCATTGCAGTATCTGAGCTTATCACGTACAAGGATAAGGATTTGGCCTGCTGGTTTAGTAGAGTTGAGGAAACTTTTATACCTGAATTTGGAGTACACAAGGATGGTAGAGAGTATCTGTGGCATATCAGGTTTAACAAGTTTGAAAGTGTTGAGATTATTTGTTTCCGGTTTCCCTGAAGATCCCTGTGTTTTGAACGAGTTGCAGCTTTTGGAAAACTTGCAAACTTTAACCATAACTCTTGGTCTTGCTTCTATTTTGGAACAATTCCTTAGCAACCAGAGGTTGGCAAGCTGTACACGAGCTCTGCGCATCGAGAATCTTAATCCGCAATCATCTGTAATCTCATTTGTTGCTACTATGGACAGTCTTCAAGAGCTTCATTTTGCAGACTCTGACATTTGGGAGATCAAGGTAAAGAGGAATGAGACGGTTTTGCCTCTGCACATCCCAACCACTACCACATTCTTCCCAAACCTCTCGCAAGTGTCTTTAGAATTCTGCACAAGATTGCGGGATTTGACGTGGCTGATCTTTGCTCCAAATCTTACGGTTCTACGAGTAATTTCAGCGAGTGACCTGAAAGAAGTAATAAACAAAGAGAAAGCTGAGCAGCAAAACCTTATTCCCTTCCAAGAACTAAAAGAGTTGCGGCTAGAAAATGTTCAGATGCTAAAACACATCCACCGGGGTCCCCTGCCATTTCCCTGTTTACAGAAAATTTTGGTTAATGGATGCTCAGAGCTGAGAAAACTTCCACTCAATTTCACGAGTGTCCCAAGAGGTGATCTTGTCATAGAGGCACATAAAAAATGGATAGAAATCCTTGAATGGGAAGATGAAGCCACCAAAGCCCGTTTCTTGCCTACACTCAAGGTTCTTTCTCTCGCATTTATCTGCCAAAACTTCTTTTTAATTATTCATTCCTTTGGATCTTACTCTCTTTTTTGGATGTTTTAGGCTTTTCCGGAGAACATCGACGCTGACGGCTATGAGATTTCCTTCTGAGACGATGACTTCTTGTTGCTGATATTGAGTGACTTAAATATTCAGACATAAGTGTTATTGCTCCAACTCAACATATGTTATTAAATTCACTTTCATTAAGTATGGGGTTCAAGTTGTTTCAACCATATCAGATGGTTCTTGAAACAACTTCAACCAAATAAATATTCCGGGAAATAAGGAAAACGAAGTACAACAACATGACCCTTCGAAATCAGAGCTCAAAGAAATTTCCTAATTCAAGTCGGAGCACAGATGAATCTACCTTAACAGCTGTGTTCTTAAGTTTAGGAACATCGTGTGGAAAAATCAGTTATCGGCATCCATACCCGAAGAAGCCGATCATAAAACGAACAAGTTGCCACAACGCTTTGCTTCTGATCTTTCCCTCTGTACCAATCTGCTCCATAAGCAAGAGAATGATGCTTGTTATAACTCTCCAACACTTCACCTTTCCCATCACTAACCTTCGCTAAAGCAAAACCGTTATGCATACAAGCCGCCAATACAACACCGCTCAGAGAAGGATGGTGCTTGATTCTCCACACTCCACCACCTAAAGACACTGATGTTTCGTTCAGAGGTCTCGAAACAGACCTCGTGTCCCAAACTCTTAAGGTTTCATCATAACTTCCGGTGAATATAGAGTAAGGATCACTTGGGTTTGATGAAATACAGCAAACACCCATTGTATGAACTTTGGAATTCTGAAAAACCCGATTGTCAGCCGGACTATCTCTGATATCCCAACAGCTGAACTTGCAATCATCTGATCCAGTATAGACCAAATTAGGATTGTTGAGATCGAATGACGCCGTCCAAAGCTCAAAGTCATGCCCTTTCCATTCTTGAACTGTTTCTAGATTAGAATCCGTGAATGAAACAACTGAAGCAGAGCCATCTGATAAACCAACAACGATTGATGTTGATGATGGATCCCAATCCAAACAAAGACACATTGATGAGCTGATTCTTTTCCCGGAGACTTCTCTCAGAGTACCTGTTTCAAGCATAAAACTTTACTCAGATCACCAACAAGCTAACAAAACAAAGCTTAGCTGCATATTAAGAACAACCCAGCAATTGATCCTTTACAGATCTCCCTTTGGATTACACCAAAGTTCCAATTTTTATTTCACTTAATTACTGAGTCCATTGATTCAGAAGTTTCCATTACAAGATAAAAAAAGTTAGTACCTTTACTTTCAGTCTCATCTATCTTGTAAACTATCAAGCATCCATCAGCATCAGCCTGAGCAAGCGCCACGTCTCCTCCATCGCCACCACGACTCCACCGGATATCGAAAACTCCAGCAGTGTCAATTTTCTGGATAAGATTCAAGCCAACATCTTCAACATCTCCGACATCAAATAGATACACTGACCCGGATCGAGAGGGACAATCTCCTTCTTGAAGTGTATAAGTCGAAGCTGCGAGCAAGTTTGCGTAAGACTCGTGAGGACAGAATTCTACGGCGTCGGCGTTTCCTTCGAGATAGCAATCTGCTGCGTCCATGGCGACTCTCTCTGCTCTTGTCACCAATTTTTTCCCCGGCGGCTAAAATAAAGCGTTTTAAAGGAATACGAAGACGTTCCGCATAAGAAAACATAAATTGGTCTATGCGACCGGTTATGACAAATTTAACCGGTCTAGGAAAATTTGATCGGTTAAGATAGATCGCCGATGATTAATTAAACCGTTCTGGTCGTCTTCTACCTTTAGTTGGACTGAAGGAGAAAGAGACTACGGCGGAGAAGGAGATTACGGCGATAGTGTTTGATCAGTCATCTATGGAAGCGGTAGAAAAACCCGAAGAAACAATCCCAGGGGTGAGATTTATGTTCCCTCTCAACGATTTTCCTTAAGCGACAAGCCGGTTTAGGGTTGTATTGTTCAAATGCATAGAATAAGATCATTCGAATCGGGATCACTTACTTGAAATTGTATTTATATTCATTTTCCCTGTGATAAGATCATTGTTAGAAGCAAAGCTTTTCAAAATATGTGTTCTTTATGATTATCATTTCAAGAATCTACATAAAAGTTAGGGTTTTTAAGTGATTGGTTCATAGTTTACTTGTGGTGTGATTGCTTTTTATGTTATATAAAACAGAATTCTTCAAGATTAGCTGGAAATCCCAACTGGGGAACAGCAACTGTTGTTGGAGTATTTGCAGGATTGCTATATGGAGGGAGCAAAGAAGCTTCTGCTTCTGTGGTATGTCTGCTTTCAATTTCAGATTCAAGCTCGTTACTTGTCCTTGAGATTTGTGTTTCGATTCCACTACCTTGGTGTAACTTAGTGACTTCTGGTACTAGACTGAACTCATAAGATATCAAAGTTTAAGACTTTTAGCTGAATATTATTTCCTGTGTTAAAATCAGTGTGTGTGTGGTTTGAAACAGAGCAAAGATGCAGAAGTGATGTTGAAGATGGGTAGTACACAGGATAAGCGTGAACAACACAGGTTGATGCGAGATGCAATGGAGAAAAGGTTCATCCGAGTAACTCGTGGCTCCCTCATTGGAGGGATGCGTCTTGGAATGTTCACTGCTTCCTTCTTTAGTCTACAAAACTTTTTAGCTGAGACCCGAGGAGTGCATGATGTTTTCAATGTGGTTGGAGCTGGTTCAGCTACTGCTGCAGTTTTTGGCCTAATCAGTACTGATACATCCCAAACTCTCTGCATCCTCCTTTGGACTTGTGGCTTATTAGATTCAGGATGTTAACTTTTCTGTGTCCTAACATATTTTTACCTCTAATCAAAATGTGGCAGTGCCGGGGTCTCTTGCTTGGCGTGCGCGGAATGTGTTGCTTGGTTCAGTTCTTGGAGCCACAGTGTGCTTCCCTCTTGGTAATTTATTTACATAAATAAGTCTTACAAGTCATTACCATATTTAGAGAATGATAGAGAAGCATCAGGGAGGATTGGAAAGTTGGCTAGAACTAAGTGATACTTGCATTGATTCTACAGGGTGGGTACAACTGAAGCTCATGAAGAAAGCAAACGAAGGCAATAACGTTGACACAGGCCACCACGGTGAGGTCACGAGTGGTGTTGGTGCAGCCATTGAGAGACTCGAACAACAGTTGAGAAAATAAAGAAGGGAACGCGCACAGTTTTGTATGCTAAATTCGCTTCTCTGAAGCAAATGAGAATAAGATACCAAACAGAAACAGTGTGTTCTTGTGTAATTGCAACAATTTTCGAATATACAAAAATATCAAAACATTGATGGTTTTTCTACTCTCTTAACATGATTTCACAACACTTTTTGCTTCATCACTCTTACTACCAGGAGAAGAAGAAAGTTTTCTACTCCAATATCACTGCTCATGCCTTGTCATCGTCATCTTCTTCATCAAAATGATTCCTTCTCGGATAGTCATAAGAATGATGCCTATCAAAAAACCTCTTCTTCAGGTTCTTACAAGGTATTATCCAGAAACCCTCTGACCAACTAGATTCGGTAATGACTAATGAGTATGACAAAGATCCGACACGTCGGTTTACTACCCATACCGATTAACTAACCGGGAAAATTTTCAAAAAAAATTTGGACCATTTCTCGATTTATGCGTGTCATCCTTGCGCAGGGGCCATGCTAATCTTCTCTGTATCGTTCCAATTTTATCGGATGTCCCCGA
>Ga0041059_1002776_pt1 | contig 12728 bp, 6 predicted proteins | sample AraColnosormetaG_FD_56232 | JGI IMG/M metagenome (GOLD analysis project Ga0041059, IMG submission 56232) | Arabidopsis roots microbial communities from North Carolina, USA - Col MF nosort | ecosystem: Host-associated > Plants > Roots > Unclassified | place: USA: North Carolina | collected 2013-09-02 | reverse complement strand
ATGATATATAGCACAACCCAAAAGATCCAATCTGATATGATATATATATATATATATATATATATATATATGAATCCAAATATATGTCAATGAAAACATGATATATAGCACAACCCAAAAGATCCAATCTGATATGATATATATGAATCCAACTATATGTCTTTAAAATATCGATTCATTTCACATATATTGAGCAAGTATAGTACTCCTATAGTCTCCTACTGTATATGAGTTAATTCACTTATTAAGTTGTTACTATTGAACTTTGACATGGTATTAGTGTATGGTTATTAATCCAAGTAAAGTTTGTTATCTAATCCTAAAATGATTTATAAAGGAATCTTTGATTTACATAACACTTGTTCTTTGATTTGATTTGAGAAACGTATCTAGGAACCTTTGTTTTGGGAAGAAAATGATGTGTGCGCTTAATTAATACTAATACAAAGCGCTGAAATCATGAAATAATGTCACAAACATGTACATGCGCAGCAATTCCTTAGGCTTGGAATACAAGTAAGTATAGATGCTAATTATGAACTCCAAATCAAGCAATACATGAAATCATACAAAATGATTTATAAAGGAACCTCGGATTTTAGCTTAAACATGATGACTTTTTATGTTTGTGCATAAATGAATCTTTGGTTTATTTAAATTAAACATGATCCTACATATATGCTCCATCGAAATTTGAACACTAATATCATGGACAACCGATGAGATATTTGTTAATTAGAATTTTCTTAAGAAATAGCTAAGAAATCATTCTATAGAGAAAGATGTAATCGAAAATGTAAAATAAGACAGATTTTAAGTTCAAGATATAGTATTGAGTGTTATATATATCATCTCTAATTCACTTTTGACAAAACTAAAATTAAATCTGACACATAGTCACACTGTTTAACATAAACAGATTTCACGAGAGGATTTGTAGCATAAATTTGATAATTATAATTTTATCAAGTAAAAATAATAAAATACCTATAATTATGTCGCACCATATTCACTACAATTGTTTATTCTCCAAAAACAAACAATCTTTTTGCTGTAAAAATGTTTAGATTTTTGTTAATTTTCCTTTTTTTTTGTTTTTGGTTTACAGATTTTGTTTGTATAGACAAGGTCGGGCTGACCCGGATATTCGGATCCGTATTGTCGTATTGACACCGTGAACCCAACCAACCAAAACCCTAAACCCTTTTTTGACTTGTCTCTACTTGTTACTTCACCGCCGCGTTCTCAGTCTCTCAAATTCCTCTGTGCTTTCGATTCTTACCAGTGAATTTTTCTTATTTTACTTATCTTATGCTCGTATTTGGAGGAACTGAGCAAAACCCTAGTTGTTTAATTGGGTCAAATTTGTAGATTGAGAATCCAAATTTATCGACCTAGTTATTGAATCCCGAGTTGATACCTAGAAACCCTTTTGCAGTCGCAGTAAAATGGGTAAGCTGGGGAAGAAAGCTAGGAAATTTGCCAAGAAAAATCTCCAGTCTGTTGAGAAACGAAGCAGAAAGCTCAAGCCTTTTATCAAGAAGAAATTTGCAAAGAGTAAGTTATTCTTCGCTTTCACTTCTCTTATGTTCCCTTTTTAGTGTTGGAATATTGGATACATAATGGTTGTGCTATAGTTGAAAGATTTGATTTTTTATTGTACTTTGTATCTAATTTTCTCGCTGATTGTTTAGAGCCAATGATAACTTTCTGTGGTTTTAGGAAATGAGCGTCACCAAGCAGGAGATAAACAGGAGAAGAAGGTAGAGCAACAACCTAAGAAGAGGTAAGAGTTTTGACTGTGTAGCTGTACAGTCCTGCCACTCAAACATCTGTGTGCAGTTATCCGTTTGAGTTTCTTGCATACGCTGCTTCTCTGTTCTTACTTTATTTAAGTAAAGTTTGCTCCATTTGCCTTTGTGTTTCATTAGTTTTTTAAAAGATTGATAGCTCGAATATTAGTTATGCACTGTGTGAAATGATTTCTCGCCTATACGTTTTCAGATGTCAAGAAGAAGAATTTCAGGATATAGCAATAGATGCAGTATTCGGAAAGGATGATGATGAAGTTCTCCGCGATGGTGATTCAGATAGTGATGGATATCTGGATGAGGTATTTAACTTAGTGTTTGGTGAAAATATGAACACAAATTTTGTTTTAGCTATTTTCTGTTGTTTCAGGTTTTGTTAGCATGCTCTTATTGTTTATACAGCAAAGTAACATTGAAACTATCAATCATCCCATGCAGTTGGTAAATGAAACTGACTCAGATATTATGAAGTGCAAAGTACTCTCAAGATCTTTTTTAGCCACTTGCTGTGACATGGTTGATAAGGAGCAGTATGTTCCAGCATTGGTTAGATTGTTAAATTGGTATCGAGCTGCATGTCAATATGGGCACGAACCATCAGGGATTGCTAGGCCTAATATATACTATGACATAGAAGACAGTGAGACATTTGCCAAGGTCATAATTTTTGTCCTCCAAAAAGCTGATCACACTTTTAGGAGTATCCTGGGATTATCAGATTCCAGTACTAAGGAGAAGATTTTGAAGTTGAAGAACAACCCAAAATGGGATAGTTTAAAACCACTGGTCAAATCTTTCTTTCGAAGTACCTTGCATCTTGTTAAGCAGGCAGGAGACTTGGAGATAATATCTTTTACCCTTACCCAACTTAGAGTCTCTATCGTGTTTTTGGCCGCATTTCCAGATCTTCTGAAAAAATTGATCAAGGTACACTCTATATATTCACTGTCTACCACACAGGAATTTTTTTATATATTGGACTACACTCATTAGGATCTAATTTTGCCTTATCTTTTTGACGGCGTTAGAATATCATTAGTAATAGTATATAGAGAGATGCATTGACAAATCTTGGTTTACATCCTAATAGTAGCCTTGAGTAAACAATTTAGGTACTTTTCTCTAATTGACATTTTTTCCCAATGTTAGATATGATGTCTCTTTGTTTCCTCGAAAGTCAAGTTTTGTTGTGTAAATTGGTGCAGATATCTGTTCATCTGTGGGTAACCGGTGAAGAGACTATATCGCAGCAGGCTTTTCTAATCTTAAAAGACATCAGTATGGTTTTTAACTCGGAATGCTTTGATTCCTGCTTAATCAACATGTACAAAGCCTTTCTACATGACTGTGATATTCCAAAGGCAAATTCAGAACAACGTCCGTTCCTCAGAGATTCTCTTGTTGAGCTATGCTCTCAAGATGTGCAGAAGTCTTATACCAAGGCCTCTGTTTCTATTACACAACTTGCCAAGTTATTGAAGATGGCTCTCGCTACAAAGAATAAGGTGCTTCTTAGTATTTGCATGCTTTTTCTTCTACTTAAAAGTTATCTTATTTGTCTTCTTAGCCTCTTTCAATTTTTGTAAACAGGAAGCTGTTGAAAAGATACATAGTGGGGAGTACATAAATTGTGTTGATCTCTGGGTAAATTTTATTTCTGCCAACGTTCAGGATTGTGATCTCCAGCCTCTGCTTTATACTATAGTTCAGGTTATAAATGGAGTTGCTCAACTAATTATTGGACCACGTTACCTGCTCCTAAGGGTCAAATGTATCCACTGGCTCAACCATCTCTCTCGTACAAGCGGTATATTCATTCCCATTGCATCATTGGTATTGGATATGTTGGAATATAAAACCACAAATGATGGTGAAAAGCAAGAACAGAAGCTTGAAGCTGTCTCAACCGTAAAGGTTCGAAATTTAGCATTATAAATGCTCTGGAGTAGAAAGTTCTTACATAGTAGACTTTCAATATACATCATTCATTGGTAAGCTAATAGATTCTTTGTTTTGCAGCTGCCTAAGAATTGGTTGAAGTCCCAAAACTTCCAAGAACAGTGTATCTTTTCTGTGATTGAACTGCTTGCTGTCCACTTTGCTCAATGGAGCTTCCATATATCATTTCCAGATCTTGCAACGATTCCCGTCATGAGGCTGAAGAAATTTCACGAGAGAAGCACTATGGAAGGATTGAAGCGGGTGGTGAAACGCTTTATCGAGCAGGTAATTCTTATTCCCAAGATGAAAGCAACCAAACCAACCCCATCTACTTTTTGTGGAGTATTAAGAATCTTGGCTTGAATGACTCTCTTGTATTGATTTGAGAATGGATTTTGATTTGTAGGTAGAGTCGAACATTGAGTTTGTTCAGAGGAAGAGAGATGACGTGACTTTTTCTCCAAACGATCAACAATCTGCAGACACGTTTATGCAGCTTGAAAAGCAAAATGCGAATGCTCCTTATACACAATACTATCAAAGCATCATAGACAAAGCTCTTGGAACAAACAAGAAGAAGAAGAAGTGAGGTAAGTGTGGAAACCAATATACTATTATGTTGTTATGCAATACTAATTTTGTTTTCTCAGACATTTGATGAATTTTTGTCTTTGTTTTTGCAGCAGTGATTGCACCAAAGCAGATTCCCATGGAACATCTCAAATGTTTGTTCACCATTTTTGCTGTCGTTTATTTATTCTTAGTGTTGGCTTTCATGAATTATTTTCGAAAAGATCTACAAATACATTTTATGCAAAACTTTGGTGTAATGAAAAAAGGAGAAATTTTCGAGAAAAACAAATGTTTCTATATTCGATGTTGTAGTGTTTTAGTAAAAAGTAGTAGACGTGTTATTCTGTCTCTCGGAAAGAATGTTGGGAAAACTAAGCTTTACTTCTTTTAATTCCAAAATTTAGCGGTTTCATAAATTTAATGAATACAGTTCGATTTAGGATGTAACTGATACTATACAAAACACTATCAACTATTTGACATTTTGTGATATAGCAAGCGAGAGTTGCGTATTTCTATTTTAAGTTAGACTGATGTGAAAGATTTCTAAATTTCAAATGTACATGATATTGGATTAATACATAAGAAAACAGCTTTTTAACAAAAACAATCCAAGGGTCTATTGTGGCGAGACGTTGTTGTCACATCGATTCTAATATTATTGAACAACTTAATTATTAAGATTTTGTTATGCTTTTGGATATATTTTTACACTGTAGATAAGAATTATTATGATAAAATAAAATTAATCGACTCCTTTTAAATAACGCAGTCTCTGACGAGATTCTTCGGCAAATTTAAAGCACGGTGGGTTTCCTATCTCACGACGAGATAAGATTGATTTCCTATATTTTAACTTTGTGTGCAAGACTACCATTCTTCTTCCTATTGGCTCCTATTTTTTGTTTGATTTTTCTTCTTTTCAAATCACCAAACTGTACGTATGAGCAAAATACTATAACAACAAGAATCAATAATATGTGGTTAATGAGATCAAGGAATCAAATTAGGAAGAGAAGTTGGCTATATATCTTTCTGTTGGATCAATTATTATCCAATGATATTACTAAGCCATGGTGTCGGTTTATGTTTTCACACGAAGAGTTTTGATGTATTTCACAAAACAATATCTGTGGTCCAACGCAGTTAGAGGATCTTATTATCAAAACAAAATCCATAACAACACATTCAAGAAGAAAATATGAAAAAGAACTCTAGCAAAAGTGGAGATGAAACGTAACTATATATGGATCACAATGATTTAAGCAAACATTGGTGAAAGAAAAAAATATGGAGAAACCAAGTACGTTTTTACTCGTACTTTTGAAAAGTTAAAAATTCATACGAAAAACATACATACTTTAAAGTTAAAAAACATTCGTCTGCTATTAGAAAAAGATGGTAGTATGATAATTGAAATAAAAAATAAAAGAAAAACTACAGTAGACGTAATAATATGTCATCTTGTGATGTAATTTATTGATTTTGGGAAGAAATTTAAAGCAGTTGGGTGAAGGAGTTGGAGAGGAGGGGAAAAGAGGTATACGAGGAGACAGAGGAAGAGGCTGAGAGTGCCCAAAAGGGTTTGCCAAATGAAGAAAGCTAATAAGAATAGACTATATATGTTCAGAGCAATAATTAACTCTATAGTTATAACTCTCACTTTCTCTTTCTTTTTTCGTTTCTTCTTGTAAATTGTCAGCGAAATTTAAGGGCTACGAAGTACCCTCTTACAATCATTAATTTCGACAACCAGTCGTTTTTATCTCTCTCTCTCCAAGCATTTAGTGTGTCATAAGACTCATGATTCACTTTGTATTTGTAGAGACGAGCTTAGATAGTTAGATCAATCTCATAAACCCTCTATCATTTATATTTCTCGGCAAGTACCAAAATTCTACTTGAAAATGGACAAAGCCATTTCCCAAAAGAAATTGTTTTGTTAGGGTTATGTGTGTTATCCTAAGCTTTTTCTTTTTGTTGTCATCGCATAATATAGGCTCCCATCACTTTAGATTTATAAATATAAAAAATACTAAGCTACTAGGGATATGTGGGAATAACACGTGTTTTTACAACTAATACCCTTTTTTAGTAAGTGCGTCTAGTACATCGATCATGGTTTTTGATTGAGAAAAAAACATTAGAAATCAATTACGAATATATATTAAACGTTCAACATTGTTATGAACTAATACGTTTAGCAATACTTTTACAAAAAAACTTTCAAAATATTTGAGACTCTAGCTAGTGTTTGTATCTATACCATAGGGTATGATATAGTTAGTCTTTTTCTATATGCATTTGTATATCATTAATGAATAATGAAAAGGGTTTGTAGAATATACGAAAAGCTTAACCTTTTTTTTTTTTTTTCGTCTGAATTTTTCCATTAGATAATACGATTGAAAGATATAAGGTAAGATGCGTTTTTGGAATATAAAGCCGGCAAGAGATAATCTCTTCCAGAAACAAAGCCGGCGGAAAACGAGTAAATCCCCGGAAACTAAGCTCAAACAAGGGAAGCATAAGATAGAAACAGAAACAAGACTAAAAATAACTCCAAAGATAAAGACTTGCCAACACAAAGCTCCCTTGAACCAAATGATCAAAGCCAAACACTAAACACATCTAGCGAAACCTCCTATAGTGAAGCAATACTACCTTTCACAACCAAGTGAACCTAAGCTACTATTCCGGCAAGAGAGAATCAAGGCAAAGCAAATCAATTCCCCTACTACTCCCGAAAACGGCGATATCGACTCAGCGACAATTTAACGCCTCGTTAGAAGCCTTTGAACCGACCAAACCTCGATCAGGTCTTAACTGTAGAAACAAGGAGCGAAACAAATCTTCAACCGGATGAAACCAATCTCAAAAGAGAGCAGCACAAGATCGAACCGGGAAGAAACCATAAAGACCACCACTAGAACCAGGGAGCACGAGTAAACAAGTCGAACAACCAAATAGAGATCAAGCTAGTCACCAGAACCGTTCAAATAACCAAAACACATGAACACAAAGAGGAAGCATGAGAGACGAGGGAGGGACCGAGGTACCGAGAACGGAGCCGTTGTTGCTCAGATCCAGTGAAGGAAGAAGGCCAGAGCCTCCTCCGGTGCTCCCAATGCAATGAAACACGTGACCAGAGACAAAACGAAGATCCACACCATGAGGCAGAGGCGAGAACGACGACTCCATCTTCACCATCTACCTTAAGGCATGTCAATTTCGGTCTCATAGAACCAAACCTCGATAGATTTGAGATTCGATACAACCCAATCCACCTCGCCGAAATCACCACGCTTCACAGCCGAAGAAAGCAATGACAAGAAATAAGAGAGGGGACCGACGCTGGCGCTTTAGGAGCCACCACGCGCCGGTCAGATCTAGCCAAGACGGTAAGTTGAAGAAGAGCGGCGATTAGGTTTTAGAGAGTGAAAGTCGAGGAATTAGTGTGTATTCACAAAAATCTTAACCTAGTAGTCATTTCTTGCCAAAAAAAAGGAATAAAAAACAAGAAAGAGCTAAAGCAACAACAAAATCATTTGGGATTGTTGTTATTCATTAGTGAGCCAACTTTGCATTAGGCCACCAATATGCTATAGTTACGGATTTATGGTATAGTTATAGAAAACAATACGGAAATATTGGTGGTGTACACATAATGACATGAAGAGACGGATGTGACAATAAAAAATTAAAAAGAAATAAAAAGGTCCCGTACGAGGAGGAGTAGTAGGCTCTTTGGCTCCACTTCTCATTGTATCCGTACCATATGGCATATGCAGCCACGTCAATGTCCCATCTTCTCTATCTTCGTGTTTCTTCTTTCTTTTTTTTACTCTTTCTATTCTTCAACTTGGTACGTTGCAACTCGCACTGATATTTTTATAAAAATCTCTACAATAATATAAAATTTTCATTTGTGGGCAACACTAGGGTTTTGTGCCAATACCAATCCTCGTTTCTCACCCATATTTCTCTGACAGTACACGAGTTTATGGTATACTAAGCAATGATCTGGAGTTATGCAATTGTTAAAGCTATATTCCCATATTTGTTTGTGTATAGCTGAACTATTAGACGAGTCCATATCTCAGGGATCATTATGTATGTATATTTAATGAAAATTAATTAGCCTACAGGGCTCAACCAACTAATTATCTGACGTATTATGGTTTAATTCTTTTTTGTCATCATTAGAGAAATTGAACCTGCAGGAGAATCCCTTAAATACCAAAACACCAAATATAATGCCACTACATAAGGCAAGTTGTTTGAGCTATCGCTCCATTTAGCGCTAAGTTGGCAAACAAAGGAAAGTGTCCACACCAATTTGTAAAAACTAATTGCTAAATGTTTTTCCTATGACCATAATTTACATAGATATTCAACATTTGATCAATATTTATATATATACATGAAAAATTGTAGAGTGTAAATCACATTGTTTCAAGTCCGATTAATTAATACTTACCAAAAAAAAAAGTCCGACTAATTAATAAAGATTAAATTTATTGCATCTATGTCCCTAGTCTTTTTAAATAAGTACTAACTTTTTGCAATACAATTCTCCTAAATCAGCAAGTTCCAAAAAATTGCGTAGGCAGGATCACAAATGAGACGCCGATATAATAGGTCTTTGGAAGCTTTCAGCACAACAGTAAGCCTAATGACAAGGGATCTCATACGATCCGACGAAATCGATTAGTTTTTAAATGAAGTCAAATATGCACATTATTTTTTATGTGTTAGAGTGATTCTACAAAACTGTTTGATTAATTATAGCAGGAGACATCAGATGAAGATATTAAATAGCTGAGGAACTCACTGAATTATTCAGAAATTTCAATTTGCTTGAACTAACAGGCTTTATATATGCGAAAAAATGTTTCAGGCCTTTTAATTTTTATTATAGGTATGATATGATATGACACAAATTAAAGTTGGTGACTATTGCATAATTTGTCGTCTAACGGATAGCCAAGAGAGTAGTCTTTTCTTTCTTCATCAAATATGGGATATATACAAATTAAAGCTCTCGAATATATAATTCTGTTAAGTGTTGTTTATTTGGATATTGGCTTAAGATAAGTTGTAGGTAAAAAGCGCCATTCGATGAGACCAAATAGCAAAGATGATCACTTTTTAGAAAAACGAAAAAGGACCAATAAAACATGAAAATGTGAAAACCCCCAAAAAGTTTTTCAAACACTCAATAATTAAATATGAAGAAAAAAAAGAAAAGAGAGAGACAGAGAAGCAGAAACGGTAAGAGGAGGGACCAAAAGAAAGGAAACGTCTGAAGAAAACCCTAAACCCTAAATGGTGACGAGTGATAGAGAGAGAGATGAAGGAGCTGTCAAATGTGTCAATTCCATCGATCCACAAAACTTAATGCTTGTGGGCTACGCAACGCATCTCTCTGCTCTCTTCGTTTTTTAACACTCTTGCTTGCTCCATTAATTTACTCTATCTTCAATTCCTTTCTCTTTTTATCCCTCAGATTTGCCTTTTTAATTAATTATGGCCACAGTGAGTGTTAATGAGCTTTGGTATATTTGGTATCTTCGATTACGATGTGCAACTGTTTCCCTAATCTCTCTCCCTCTCTCTCTCTCTCTCTAATATTCAAGAAAATCTCAACCGTTGATCTCTTTCTCTTTCTTCTATTTAAACACTTTACCCTTTCCTACTTTCTTCACCCTAAATCTCTTCCTCTCCTTCAGATCTCTTTAGTCTTTACTATTAGGGTTAGCATGTTGATGACTTCAGATTCTGAAGTTAGTGGCAGTCATTGTTTGCTATTGCAACATCTTCAAGATTCAGAAATCAGATTCTCTTATGGGTTTTCTTTTGAGCCTTTATTTTTTGGTTTGAGAATCTTGATGATGCTGCAGCGGCAATTAAATGGCTTACTTATCTAGGGTCTTTTTTTCCATTTTCATCATGTGGTTAATCAGAAATCCAGATCCTCATATGTAGAATCCTCCGATATGATAACTTGAGGTGAAACTTATTTCACAGGTATGCATATGATTATATATATATAAGCACACATATATATATAATAGATTTGTGTGTGTATAAACATATTTGTGGACAAAACGATGATGAATGATTTGAAAAACGAATATGTATATACTACTCTCAATTGATTAAGTGAACCCTTGCTTATAGATCTTTTTTTTTTTAAAAAAACTTTTTGCTGCACGATGGATAGATCCTGAAAATTTCCAAAAAGGTTTTAGGGTTTTCTTTCTAACGACAAAGTATATAAGACCTGTTTCTGTAGACTCAAGGTGATTCATAAATGCATAAATTTGATTTATATAATAATGACTGAAAGGGTTTGGAGGAATTGGACATATGTATGAAGGAGCATGTATATGTCTGTTGTTTTATGTTCGGTTACATCTGGTTATGTCTCTTCTCTTTGTCCACTGGTTAATCAAATGACTCATCTTCATGTGAAACCAAACCCCTTGTTTTTCGTGTCCATGTTTCTTTATGTATGTGATTAGATCTCTATATATGTTTCTCTAATGTAGTAGATGATGATGTGATGTATGTGACAGGTTTGTATAATTCTTATAAGAGTTCTCGACTTTGGATCTATACATATATTTCGAATTTGATTCCTAAATCGGATTTGAGAAGAATCTCATTTCTTTTTCTTGTTTTTTATTTCTTATTGTTTTGTTTAGGGTCTTAAATCTGAATCTAAATGTAGTAGTGCCAACTCGAACTATGATCTACCTGAATCTGTATATGAAATCGAAATTTTACATATGAGAAAGGTTTATATATGAGAAAGAGATTAGTTTGTGTACGTTGCTTGTTGTGCAGTTGTTCTCTGCTGCAAAGATTCGCTCATGTATTTGTATTAACATTTAAGATCTACTAAGAATTTTTAATAACATGGATACCATTTTATTGATGGAAAAGTCCACATCTACGTAAAAACAAAACTGTGTGTGGGTAATCTTGATTTTCAAAGATTTATACAGATGAGAATTCTAATTAAATCAAACTTGCTTCCTAATTATAAACGTTTGATCTCACTGATGTGTGAATTTCTGATATGTGGACTTGGATAAAAATTACAACACCAAAAGGTTTTAGTTTGTTTTGTCGAGCATATGCATGATGAGTTACTCCAAACATGAAGCAAGTGATGAAGGTTTGAGTCATGGATCCTTTTTTCAATATTCCAAACAAATGAGTTTATCTACAAATAATCATCAATGGAATGGTTGGCTAAGATGTAAAATAATACTAGAAGGTCAAAAACTTGGATAAAAATTAATTCAGACTACCCAAATTATAGTTAGGTTTGAAAACGCGTTTTTATCCGATATGGGTCTAACGTCAAAATTGGGGCTTAATTACTAAACTAAGCAATTTTGCAAGATTATCATTAGTACGAGTTTTTGGGCCGGTTATGCTGTTAAAGTTTGGGTGGTCTGTGAATTCGTTTATTGTAATTTAAAGTGTGCGTTTTAAGTTGCAAACGTCGACCTTAGTGATATCGTAAGATGTAAAGACTTTCGTTGTGAATGGTGGTATCATTATTTAGACGTTGTTAAACTTTTCTAAAGGTAATGTTACGCACATTTGGAATCTTAGGGATTTAATCTGGTGATTGGTCGTTTAATTTTATGCTTATCCCAATTAATAGCATTGGACAATTAAGGCCTTTGTAAATTTGGGCCTTTAATTTTGGGCCTCAACTATCGGTGTATGCACATACTACTATTTTTCTTAACCCTCGGTCCTCCACTCCTCCTAAGACACTTTTGCTAATCAAAATAGTTTTTGTTGAGTTCACTACTTTAATCTACGAAAATCTAGTGACCCAGGGGCTAGGTTAAATTGGAGACTCGTACGATACTCGTGAGATAATTAGTAATGGTTAGCATCTATGAAGTATACAGTAAGAGATTCGGATTAGTGACTTAGTGTTATTGGTGATTGTCATCCTGATCACAATGATTGGAACAAGATTTGGTGTTTGACTAATATGGATTTTCTATAGATACGTCTCTGCTTTTTATATTCAATGCAACTGTTAAGCGATAATGACTTCTGAAAATTACAAGAATATAAATCATCAATACGATTACGAAATTAATCCGAGTGTACCAATATTCTTATATAAGTCTTAGTTTTTTTTTGGACCTCTGTTTTTTCTTGTCCTTATGTTGTGGAGTGAATATGACTGTTGTTGGTGGAATAATGAATTTGTACTGAGAAAGCAAATAAACAGTTACAGTTGCAGAGAAAAAGGTCAGTGAGAGTTTAGATTTGCTTTGATGCCTTTAAAATCTCTCTTTTTCCGCTTAAGCTTTTCCTATTTTCTGACTTCTGTAGTACTGTACCCGTTTTTTTTTTTTTTTT
>Ga0041059_1002775_pt1 | contig 12739 bp, 8 predicted proteins | sample AraColnosormetaG_FD_56232 | JGI IMG/M metagenome (GOLD analysis project Ga0041059, IMG submission 56232) | Arabidopsis roots microbial communities from North Carolina, USA - Col MF nosort | ecosystem: Host-associated > Plants > Roots > Unclassified | place: USA: North Carolina | collected 2013-09-02 | reverse complement strand
AAAAAAAAAAAAAAAAAATTAGTTTTCTATAGTCTACTCTAAATATGCAAATACAAGCACCCAAAAACATGAACAAAATTTTGAAGAAAGGAGTACAATCAAATATGCAAGGCATGATTTTTTTTCATTCAACTCTAAGAAACTTGCATTATATATGTGATAAATTCACAAAACTACTAGTATTAGTAGTCAAAACTCAATAGTCAACCCATTTTTCCATAAAGGCATGAAGTTCATGAACATTGATGATCAACAATTGGGCTCATTTTCAGCGTGATTTTCATGGGCCAGTTATACTAGAGGATCAGTTCAGACCTTATCCATATTTGGATTATTTTTTCTTTTATTCCTCTTTTTATTTTGTTAAAATGATATCAATTTCTTACATATACTCCTTTTTTAGTTCACTAAAAAAATTAGTGAGTGGATAAAAATAATTTTATTTCTTGGTGAAAATTCTAGGAAGAGCATCATTGACACCACCACTATTCTCACTTGCTTTTCTTTATTTCCCTTGATATGACATTCAATTCACGAGTTGTTTTTTTGTTCCTTTTCTCCTGAGTCGGCTACTTTTTTAATCGGATGCTTTGCTTTGTACTCTTTTAATCACAGCCGTCACATTTGCTATATCTCTATTCACTTCTACGGCTTTGATTAAAGCCCAAATTTAAACCTTATCGTACGATCTCAAAATCTTGTGCAACTTCAACATGTGTCCACTGTCTAGTTTGTCTGTGCGGATCTAGTTAGTGCGGTTAAGTTAAACCGGAGAGGTTCAGGTTATGTTAACCATGGTTAAGGTTTTGTCTGACAGTGAGGGAAGAAAGTCACGGAGTTGGGTAAAACGGCGACAAGATATGACTAGAGACACACTCCTTCTTCAATTTCCTAAATTACCCTTCCTTACTTGACCGGAACTCTCACTCGAGATTTTTCTACGTCGGCTTTATCGTAATATCGGTGTCACACGTACGTGGGAGAGACATGTACATTCTTTTCCCCCTCCTGAAAAACCAAATAAAATAGCTTCAATCTTTGGTTGAAAAACTTGAAATATGTTCTTGATTTACGCTGCAAAATTATGTACATTTTTTAAGATCAAAGGACCAACTACAATTGTTTCTGCTAAAGTCTTTTCTTTTGTTATTTTTATCAAAATATGTTGATTTTGTAGATTTGAGAAAAGAAAATTTTTGATTAGGAAAAACAAACAAACAGTTGACTATTTACTTGGTTGGGGAAGCAAATTAAATTATACCATCGTAATCCACACGTACACATTGTTTTTAACTTTTGACAAAATAATTGTTTAGCTACCTAACAAATTGACATATTGTGTGGCAAATTTATAAATAAATAATTACATATATCTCACTGAGACGCCATGCAGATTCGTATGTTTATACAATGCCTCACCCATTTCTTGAATTCTCTCAATTGATCTTCCCATGATGTTCATTTATTATTTGCTTTATGTATATCTTTGTAGAATGGTAGTATTACTATTAAAGTATCAAATTACCATGACGACCTATAGAAAAATGTTTTTAGAAAAGCATAGGGATATGTGTCTTATGGACAGTGGATAAGAGAGTGGTCCTAAAAACAGACCATAAATTATGGGATCTTCCCTTAGTTCCTTTATTGTTATCATATTTTAATTACTCTTATTAGTATTTTTTTAATGGTCAAGTTGTTTATTGGAATTACGCATTTAATTATTTTTCTAATTCGTATACTTGTGAGAAACAGAACAGCACGCTTTGCTTCTTTTACTAGACAAACCCTTAATTAGCGATATTTGAGGCAGAAAAAAAGACAAGGTTGCGTGTGTTTTACTCCACAAAAGAACTCCTAAAACCAAAAACGTTAAAACCCACTTCTTTTTTTTCACAGTATTCTCTTTTCATGTCAAGAACAATTACTGTTTTTCTTGGTATGCAATCTGTAAATTTATTGTAGTTTTCATTTCTACTTTTGGGGTTTAGGAGTAAAAGTGGAGTCACTCTACTTTGCTTTACCTTTTTCTGAGTTTTTTTTTGTTCATACAAATCCAAATTTCCTTTTCTTTGTATTCCTATTTTTTCTCTTCTCGTCCCTTTCAGAATCTTTAGAGAGAGAGAACAACAAATTGAGAAAGAAAAAAAGGTAAGGCTGTGTGAGAGAGAACCCACCAAAGCGTGCACGAGAGAGAGAAAAAAAAAGCTTTGATTTTGTATAAAATCCCACCACTGCTCTCTTACCATACCTTCATTACACATCTCTCTTTCTCTCTCTCGCTCTCAGTTTTGTGGGATTGTTTCTTTAAAAGGGGTTCTTAGGGTTTAGTGAAGCTATAGATTTCAATTTCATACATAGTTAACGTATAGAAGGAATCTTGGGTTGATCAATGGAAGGTTGTCCAAGAAACAGAGAAATCGGTCCAAAACTTCTTGATTTGATTCCACAAGGAAGGAAATGGTACCAAGAAGACAAGAACAACACAGATCAGGAGAAGAAACTTGAGCTAAGGCTTGGACCACCCGGTGGTGATGAAGAAGATCATTCAGCAATCAAGAAGAAGAACACAGAGATAAGAAACATCAAGAAGGAAACAGAAGACAAATCTTTCCACTGTTTTAATGGCAATCACTTCTCTCCTTCCAACAAAACCACTTCTGTTCCTCACATCTCACAGAAAAGGTATAATCTCCTTTTTTTTCCTTCACTGTTATTTTTTCTTACTGCTTTGACAGAGGATATTCTCTTGAACATTAGGGACCCATCTTCTGCAATCTGTGTTTTTTTTTTTACCTTCACATGTTAAAAGTTTCAACATTTACTCTGTTTTGCTCTGTTTTTGTCGTTTGGTATTGACATATGTCTCTTGTTTCTTTTGATATCTGGTTCAAAGAACTGCTCCTGGTCCAGTGGTGGGTTGGCCTCCGGTTCGTTCGTTCAGAAAGAATCTAGCGAGCACAAGCTCTTCAAAGCTAGGTAACGAATCCTCTCATGGAGGTCAAATCAACAAGAGTGATGATGGTGAAAAACAAGTTGAAACCAAGAAGGAAGGAATGTTTGTCAAGATCAACATGGATGGTGTTCCTATTGGTCGTAAAGTTGATCTCAATGCTTACAACAGCTACGAACAGCTCTCTTTTGTCGTTGACAAACTCTTCAGAGGTCTACTCGCAGGTTAAATCTTAATCTCAAATTCTGTTTTTTAGTTCTTTAGGAGTGTTACTTGTGTTTACTGAGTATGATTTGTGTATGTTGTTGGTTTATAGCTCAAAGAGATATCTCTGATGGTCAAGGAGAAGAGAAACCTATCATTGGATTATTAGATGGGAAAGGAGAATTTACTTTAACCTATGAAGACAATGAAGGGGACAAGATGCTTGTTGGGGATGTTCCATGGCAGTAAGAATCTTTTCCCCTTTTGTTCTCTGAATCTGATTCAGTGTTTTGCAGAATTAGATTCTTGATCATATAACAACAAAAGTTCTCAGCTTTTAATCAATAGTAGTAGTAATTCAAATTGATAATTCTTTACCTAAAGAATAGAATTTTGCTTGGAGATTTGTTTATACCTCTTTTTTTGCATACTAACTGATCTTTAATCTTTGTTTTTAAACACAGAATGTTTGTTTCATCTGTGAAGAGACTGCGTGTGATTAAAAGCTCTGAGATTTCATCTGCCTTGACATGTAAGCTTCTGTTCTTATATGTTTAGATGATTTATTAGAGCTATATGATTAAAAGGGTTCCTCTGTATATTTGCAGTTGGATGCAGTAAGCAAGAGAAGATGATGCACTGAAGAGTCTTTTTAGAAACTTTTATTTCAGACAGAGAGTCTCAAAGCTTTATAAATGTACATCTGGTTTTTGTTATATATAAGAGTTAATCATTGGTTTTTTACTTTTTTTTTGGTCCAGAGAAACATTTGATCTGATCTGATATTCCCATGTCTTCAAGACACTAGACGATGAGATTACATAAGCAATCTGTGTTTATAAGCATTTTAATTAATTAAGGAGATAATTAGAACATACTGTAATAATTATCTCATGCATGTCTGCAAAACTCTTTTTGAAAAAAGAAGATGAAATTTTTATTCTCTGTAAAAGCTCTTTTAACTTTTGTTCCTTCCAACTTTGGCTATACCTTTAATCATGTAAAAAGCTGAGAATGAAAGGCCATTATTGTTGTTTTTGTTGTTGTCTTTTTTTTTCTTCTTGTTTTTACTATTTAACCTGAGTATGCATGTATATAAGAAGATAAGATTGGAAGTTGAAAACTCAAAAAAGACTTTTCAGAATGAGATCAGTCCATGTCGTGATAATTTTGGTGGCTATATCATCTCTTTTGTTCTTCTAGGTGCAGAATTTAGCAGCTTTTTATCCTGACTTTTTAAATCATACATACACATTGTAACTTATTGGACAGTGTCTTGGTGGATCGACTAAAACATCACTATAGATATGTTTAATTTAGCACATTGTTTTCGTGATAAATATATTCATACCACAAGCATCACTTGGCCGACTTGTATTCATCTTAAAAATTTTATTCGAAGTTGTCCTTCTCATTACCAGATGAGTGTTGTGGTTAAACAATATAACCATTGAAATTGATGCAGCCAAATAGTTTGATAATAACATTTTTTGGTAGCTAAATAATGGTATATGTTTTAACTTTTAACCAAACCAAAAAAGAAACATTTTCGAAACATATGTAAAGCGATAGCCGCAACATAATGAGTTGGAAAATTCCGTTGTTTCATTTGTTGCAAAATGTCGCACCAGTGCCGGCTCTAGGGGAGTGCTAGAGGAGCAAAAGCACAGGGTCCTCAATTTTTTTTTCAATTTTCTTTAAGGTTTTAGGGTCCAAAAATTACAGAAATTAAAAACCAATATTAACTAAAGTCAGTTTTTATAAATCAGCAAAAGGTCTTCAAAAAGTTTGAACCGGCCCTGCGCACCACTTATTATATTTTCATTGTTTGGAACCTAAAGATATATTTACATACTAACTTTTACCTTATTAAGCATATGCAAAAAATAATATAGCGCAACAACATGAGCAATTGACAATTCGTGGTGTCTTCTTATAAAGCAGTAGTGAGTGTATGGGTTAGAATTTGTGGTTGGGGTCTGGGGGAAAATACTGAATGGGACATGAAAAATAAATACGATAGAAACATTGAATTTTTTTTCAGAATAGTCATTTTCGTTGAGACATGCCTAACTCATAGCAAATGTGAGACTTATAACTCGTTCTTTAGATAAAGGAACCCATCATTTAATATACATGATTGTGATGGTTATCTCCACCACTGCAACAAAGAATTGAACTTTGAATACCTGTTTTTTTTGCTGATAAACAAATAAAAAAACTTAAAAATGTCGACGTAAACCTTCTAGTTTAGTTTCATCAGTTATTAATTGTCCATTGTGTTATTAGTGAATATCAGCAAATACACTGCGTAACGTTTCGGGTATCTTTATTCGGACTGTGTGCCATTTTACTCTTAAATGGGCCTTACATCAAGAATTTGGGTCCATGCTGGGTCGGTCGACACACTCCAAACAGTCACACATATATTAAAGTTTATAACCAAATCTTTGAAAATTTTGATTTTAAATGAATTGAACATATATGCAACGAATAGTACTTGTCAATAATTATTTTAGTCAACATTTAAATGCTATAAGGTAAGAATTGAACCACTTGATAATTTGGTACCACCTTTAAAAAATAATATCTTATTATATATAACCCTACATACTAATGTATCTCCTATTTGTAACACCTAAGAGCGCTGTATAAAATGGAAAATATTTCTCCGACATACTCTTTAAACGTAGAGAACACTAACGACTTTATCTTGTAAAACAGTAGGAATATTTGGCCCACATTAAGAAAAACAGTGAAAGGTTTCTTCAATATATTCATCTCTTACACTAGAGTCATGTCTACCTTACGTACAACTTTGAATATATATAGTGATAATGAGGTTGGTTCTTGTAGTGGAGTTTTATGGTAAATAGTACAATTTTTTGTTGTGGACAGTGGAGTAAGGTGGATAGGTTTATAAATTTCGTCGGTGATCCTTACACATTTATAATCTTTTCCATGCGTGTTTTGAAATCTTGCTCAACTAAAATTTGTATGTACTAGTTTATATAAAATGAAATAGATGATTATGGGTTTTGACTAGAGACAAGATTCTCCAATATAAAGAATTCATCAAGTGGAGGCGCCCATAACTGTTGAATATGTATATATATTTTTTTTAATTTTTTTTTGGTAAAATATGTATATATTTTTGTTTCTAAAGAATAATGAATTTGAGGGTTGAATCCTTCTACATGTCTATCCCACTTAGCTCTCCTATATGATGATCCCTTAGAAAGTTTTTAAATCGTGTGTCAAACAAATTCACGCTCCAAAATAATTCAAGTTAAATTGTAGAGACAACTTGACAAAAACGCCGATTTCTTTGAATGATAAAACGATCAAAATTTTAAAACGTAGAATTTTAATAAAAATGGATAAATCTATATAATTGTATGAAGAGAGTGATATATTTTTGTTATATCTAAGGAAAATAAATAGATAATACAACAGGAAAAATCCAAAACAAAAGAACACAGATACGGAGATCAGTCTTTCAACAAAGTAAGTTTATACAGTAGGTCATGATCTAACTATTTGAAAGATCTTTTATTAAAATGTGTGAAACGTACCAGCAATAAGACAATGATGAGTGTTCTTCTCGACACTCACGAGCCAAAGGGAACAAATCAGATGAATTCAAAACAGATCTAATATAAAAGAAATTGAATACATACAAAATCAAATACTTCCCTAACCAGCCTAATGCGTACGTAGGTATAAACATCTGAATTAAACTGAAAATATCATAAGGAGAAGATAGAACGAAAGAAAGAATTTAGCATTTTTTAGTTGTGATGGGCCTATCGTATTACTTGTGTGCTCATAATGTAAATGTATAATCATTGAGTTATATGAATAAATGTTTCTATGAGTAAAGTGTCCCTAAGCTATCGAGTGCTTCTAGAAACATCCCTTTGACATATAAACGCTTAATGACTTGTTCGTTTCATCGGTTAAACTTTTATTCATATGTTTCTATATGCTCCTTTCATTTTAAGTAGATATGGTTTGTGAAGGGTTGTATCGTAAATTTAAGCGAACAACAGAGAAATCTTTGAAAAAGAGACAAAACTTATGTCTTCTTATTGGTGTATCTACTTCTTGAGAACGAAGCAAGAGACAAAGTGAGTCTATTAGTTTTGGTAAGGAAGAGGAAAAGCCATAAGAAGCAGAGGTTCTTCAGAGATGGCCTGACGAAGATAACTTTAAAGAGTGCCAATTTCATAGAAGGGGTCTTATGGCACACAGGGTGAAGTCAGGCAAAAAGAAAAAAGGAAATAAAAGAAAGGCAAGGTAAATTTTTACAAATATATAAATAAGTTTTCAGTTAATTTAACACTGATTAGGATTACGATTTGAATAAGTTCTTCTTGTAATTCATGTAATAGCATATACAGTATATGGAAAGCTTGAAGCTCACTTCGATTATGTTCTTAAATGTTTAAATTCTTTCTCTCTCTCTCTCTATATATATATATATATATGAATTTGTAATATTCATAATGATCATTGAATTAATCTCAAATTTTTATGCAGTTTTAGACAAGGTCTTTTACCCATTTTATAAAGTTACGTTGTTTTATCACGTCTGTTGAATTGATGAATCGAGCTATCATGTTCATGATCATGTTCGGTGTCGAATGTGTGTTTTCATTTGAAGCTATCGAAAAGAAAAAAAAACAGACATCATAATTAAACTTCTTATAGTATAGACAAATATGTGTGAGACATGATCAAATGAATTGAGTTTGATATTTTGTTTTTGGTAAATGAGTTGGATATAAACCAGCTAGAAACTTACTTAAACACTTATTTACAGTGATTAAAACATTTAAAAGAGACCTGAACATACTCCATGCAAAATTACAAACAGTAGTAGGAAATCAAGAATCTTCACGTATATATGATTAACTAATGGTAAACGCAGTAAGATAATTTGCCTAATGTAATCAAATTTTAAAGTCTTTGCAACGTAAGTCCGTGCGTCCCATTGAACAAACTCATCTCCCATTTTGAAATTGTTGGGCCGTGGCGGGACAACTCAATATTGGTTTAAACGTGTAGAATGGTTTTAAAATATGTATAGGTTTGTCAAATTAAATGATGAGCTAGAAATTGCGTTAGATGACAACAAATCTTCCAAATATATCTTAATTAGTCTGTTCGTTCCATAAGTCATATGGCTTGTTTGATCTTTATGTTGCATCCCGGCTGAATGATTTTATAAAATTACGTCGATATTTCTATATAGTATAGATGCTGTAAGATACATTTCTATTTCTCTCTGAAGAAATCTTTAGCATTACCACTGCTTATCTTTATTCGTTGATCACTATCAAATGAAATGTGAATAATTCGTCATCCTCTCTTTGAAACAAAGAGCGTTTATAATGCTTGAAACAAAATTTTGTCTTCTCAATTTTAAACCTTACAATGATAGTACCTTTCAAAGTGGGTTGAAACATGTTGTAGACATTTTTATTTATGTGGCTTAAAGACCATGCAGACAATTGTTTGAAAAAGAACACAAGAACATACATTTGCAGATTTAAATCTATGGGAACTAACTCCAACGCAAACCAAAATAAAATCAAACCAAACCGATCTATAACTTCGGTTAGATGTGAGCTTCATTTGTACTAAAACAAAATCAACCATACTGACCCAAACCCAATAAAATAAAATAAAACTAAATGTCCATTCCTAATTTTATATTCAGCGATTGGATCTGTCATCTGTACGAGAACAACTCATTGTCCCCAAAATAAGATCCCAAAAGCTTTTTGTTCGCATGCCAAATGCATTTTAAATTTTCAATAATTATAATAAATTTTGGGTTAAGAGATTTATCATCCAAAGACTCTTGCTAACCAAAAAAGGATTATCATCACTAATTTACGTCTCATCGTTAGTATCATCTACTCTGTTAGAACCAAAAATATAGTCTTGTCACAAATCTAGGTATTCCATAGTAGAATTTTCCTGACAATGTAAAAGGTAAAATACATTTTGCTTGCTGCGGTAAATATTTTTGTTTGTCACGATGATCGAAGTTATTGGTCAATTTTTACCGGATGTATGTATATATATTTTGCAACCGTGAAATTTCCATAACGACTATAGAATCTAAAATTAGTATGACTTCCCAAAACCATATAAATCACACCCAAAAAAGTACAAAGAAAAACGTTAAAAGGTACATTGTTTCACAAAGTTAACTTCATTTCTCGAGGTAGACAAAACCCAATGCTACTACCTTCTTTGATTGGTAACAGAAACTCATCATTAAGACATAAAGTTTCAACTTTTTGTTATAGTTTCCAGTTTCACATTTGTTCCTCACCAAGCCACACTCCGACATGAGCATAAACCTTAGCTATAATGATGGGAACAACTTAGTCAACGTTTCGTCAACCACGACCGTAAAAATATATAGTTTGGTTTTGCATTTATATGATATATCAATCCATTTGAAACCAGACTATATTTTAGAAACAGCTAATAAGTCAAGATAATCAATGTCATTAGCGTAATGCACGCTTCATACTAAATAAAAACGGATTAATTTGTGATTGTTTCAAAATTCATTAGATCTTCTTACCTTAAGAAAAAATTTCTATTTTGGTTAGCATTTAAATTTATACTATATATTTTAAAATAAATGGGATTATGGGTTGAGGAAGGGAAATGGGATAATTAAATTTATTAATAACGGGAATTACGAGAAGGGTATCTCTAAAACCGAGTAAGAACACAATGCTCCATAAAGACATATTTTTAATTACTCAATAACAAATTGCTAAAGGCAGAGAGACACACCACTTTTGAATCTTTGAAGGTGCGTTTATTTTTAGGTTTAATTTGTAGAAAATAGTTAATATATTCGTCTTCATTGTTTGTCTGCAGATCCGTGTTCTTTTCTGCTTGATTTTCTATTTTTTTTTTCTCTTTTGGCATATTTTTAAATTATACAAGTATTATGTTATCGAAAGAAATAAGAAATTCGATTAATAGAAAAATTAGAGCGCTCCATCTTTTGTCTCTCCATGACATCATTTTGTCTTGTAATTCAGTTCTTCACGAGGTTGTGTCAGATCTTTTTTGGTTTAATATTTTTCTTATTTCTTTCTTCCTATCCTTTTCAAAACAATAATTATTCACAGCCCTAAAATCTAGACTCTGTGTAAAAATATTCTGTAAATCCGTATCATTTTTCGTTTAATAATTCGTTTTCAAATTTTTCTGAGTAATGATTCCTACTTTTCGTGTTCAAAAAGTATGATTACAACTGTTGTCAGTTCATTGAAATTAAATTCAAGGTATTTTCAAATGAAGTAACTGTTTGTCTTACAATGACAAAACTAGAAATATAAACTATTCTTCTTTTTGTTCAAAAGTTAATATTTCTTGAGCAACATATAAAATTTTATTTGCTGAAAATAGTAAGATATCTTAAATCTGACGCTTAAGTTTTTTAATATTGTTCATTAGTTTTTGAATTATAAAATACGTTACCTTATACTTGAAGCTATATCGTATAATCAAAAGTTTTTAGCCCCTCTTTACCTAACGGTGCATTTAAAACAAAAATACTCCATAACAAATGTACATAACTAGTTTTTATAATCAACCTATTTGTCCTTTGCTCAAGTTTAAATTCAAATAATACTTTATATATAAATGGTGATACTTATATTTATTTTTGAAGAACCTATCCATCACATTCTCTCTCTCTTTTCTTGAACTTCTTATCTCTCTTTTTTTTTACAGTTCTCCTTTCTCAAAACATCACATTGTGTCTTCAGTTTCAGTGCCGTAAATTTTGTTTTCCTCTTCATTTTCTGCATACGAAAAGTTCTTTTGGGTATTTGTGATTTGTCATCTCCGAAACGTTTCTCTCTTTAAAACTTTTTTTGACCGTTCTTTATAATTTGAATTGAAAGAGAAGATGGGAAGAGCTGCGAGATGGTTCAAGGGTATTTTTGGTATGAAGAAGAGCAAAGAGAAAGAGAACTGTGTTTCCGGCGACGTTGGAGGTGAAGCCGGTGGTTCTAACATTCACCGGAAAGTTCTCCAAGCTGACTCCGTCTGGCTCAGAACTTACCTTGCGGAAACAGACAAAGAACAGAACAAACACGCGATTGCGGTTGCTGCTGCTACAGCCGCGGCTGCTGACGCAGCGGTTGCAGCGGCTCAAGCTGCTGTGGCGGTGGTCAGGTTAACAAGTAACGGAAGAAGCGGAGGATATTCCGGGAACGCAATGGAGCGGTGGGCCGCAGTGAAAATTCAATCAGTCTTCAAGGGCTATTTGGTAAATTTCTTAAAAACCTCCAAAACACTTTTTTTTTTTTTTGGTGTGTAATCGATTTCGACGCAAAAAGATTGAATTTTGCCATGTGGGTATCGTTTAGATTCGACAAAACTAAAAGAAAGTATGTCTGTACTTTACTTGCTCCTTACACATCTTCGTTAATGAAACAGTACAACACATCTTTGCTAATTTCAAGAAAGTTAGATTCTTTTCTGATTAAACACTAAAATGTGGTTATTTGGTCTAAGTATTTTTTTTTTTTTTTTTATAGGCGAGAAAAGCGTTACGAGCTTTGAAAGGTTTAGTGAAGCTACAAGCTTTGGTAAGAGGATACTTAGTCCGCAAACGCGCCGCCGAAACGCTGCATAGCATGCAAGCTCTCATTAGAGCTCAAACCAGCGTCCGATCGCAACGCATCAACCGCAACAACATGTTTCATCCTCGACACTCACTTGTAATAACCATTCTTTTTCTTTTGTCTTATTTCTAACATAATCTCTATAGTCAAAACTTATGTTTTGATGGATTGATTTGATTATAGGAGAGGTTGGATGATTCAAGAAGTGAAATCCATAGCAAGAGAATATCAATCTCTGTAGAGAAACAGAGTAATCACAACAACAATGCGTACGATGAGACCAGTCCCAAGATTGTGGAGATTGATACTTACAAGACGAAATCAAGATCAAAGAGAATGAATGTGGCTGTATCCGAATGTGGAGATGATTTCATCTATCAAGCCAAAGATTTCGAATGGAGTTTTCCGGGAGAGAAATGCAAGTTTCCTACGGCTCAAAACACGCCGAGATTCTCTTCATCAATGGCTAATAATAACTATTACTACACGCCCCCATCGCCGGCGAAAAGTGTTTGCAGAGACGCTTGTTTTAGGCCAAGTTATCCTGGTTTGATGACACCTAGCTATATGGCTAATACGCAGTCGTTTAAAGCCAAGGTACGTTCGCATAGTGCACCGAGACAACGTCCTGATAGAAAAAGATTGTCACTTGATGAGATTATGGCGGCTAGAAGTAGCGTTAGTGGTGTGAGGATGGTGCAACCACAACCACAACCGCAAACGCAAACGCAGCAACAGAAACGCTCTCCTTGTTCGTATGATCATCAGTTTCGTCAGAACGAGACTGATTTTAGATTCTATAATTAGTAAAAAACGTTATTTTCGTCCTTAAAGAAAATATCGTCATAGCCTTTGACTTTTCATTTATGACTTTCCTTTTTTTTTTTTTTTTTTTAATTTTTTTTTT